>JAEEGL013628128.1_pt1 | contig 17999 bp, 15 predicted proteins | sample 9134231 | NCBI WGS metagenome assembly JAEEGL01 (sample SAMN16246548, study PRJNA631951) | gut metagenome | biome: gut microbiome; feature: rumen; material: fiber-attached | host: Bos | place: Iran: Karaj | collected 2018-10 | reverse complement strand
TCAGCCCAGTTAAGACTCTTCGGCAAGCCTGAAATCAACGGCACCAGACGTCTCGGCGTGGTTCTCACTTCAGCTGATTCAGTTGAGGAAGCGGTAACCGAAGGCAAGAAGATCGCTGAAACCATCGAAATCAGCTACAACTGATTCTGAAAAGATATCCCGGGCTCCGCCGGGGGTATCCGCGTATCCGAACAAAGACAGGGCATCGGAATTATCCGATGCCCTGTCCGTATATGTTTCTTTAAAAGTCGGGGGTTTTCACGCTATCGGCGAAAATTATGAATACGGTTCATATTCTTTCCGTTCGCAGATTCACCCCTGCGGACAGTCTGCTATCTGCACAGTCCCGCCTCAAAACAGGTGGATTTCCGGCTGAGACGCCAGAAAAGACCTGCAGTCTTATTCCAGAAGCCGTCATATATAAGATTGTACGGCTGACCGAATGATTTTTCGTTAACGGTAAGCTTTACGGAAAAAATCTGTCTGTTTTCTTCATTGTCACCCCCCCTGAGCACCTCCACCTCGGTGGACTTTACGAGATCAGTGCTGAAATCGGTAGCTCCCGGAATCATATACCCCCTGCCCGACATGCCGTTGCGGCAGTTGTCGTAATAGCCATCAATGCCATGCTCCGCAAAACATCTGGCAACCTGCTCCTTTATATGATGAACCTGTCCGGTGTACTGATTGAAGTTATAGAAGAGTTCCTTCTTGCGGATACTTTCATAATATCCCGCCAGCACTCTGTCAGCCTCCTCCATGTCCACGTCTTCGGGATGATCAAGATATTCGTTTACGCCCCGGGCGACAGCCTGAAGGTTTATGTTTTCCCCGAGTTCCTTCAGCTGACCGGTTCCGTCTCTGATTTCCATTGCCAGATCGTAGCCGATGGTCATGGCCACTCTTTCTTCAAGGGTGTATTTTTTCATGTTCTCGGAGGGAACATAGTCTGCCGGCAGTTTTTCGGCAGTATCCTGATATTCGTCGGCAGTAGCCACGGTAACGGTATCCCCGGCTTCCGTCGCCCCCGTAACCACATCGGTCTGAGGTATCTCATCCGCCCATGCGGGAGCAAGCAGGGAAAGACAGAACGGAAAACATAAAGCTGTAATACGCATGATAATCAACCTTCTTATAATATGTATTATTCAGTAAAATCAGTCCGGCATACTTTACCTCAATGCTGATGAATGATTTTCCGGACCGTTTTTTTAAGGCAGAAGCCCTTCGCCATTATATGTCACCGGGACGGTTATTACGGCAAACCGTCAGTTCGGCATCATAAAATCGTGGCTGACGTAACGAAACATGCCAAAAACCGCAATCCATCGATTAAAACCGCATGATTTATGCCTCTTCCGGTACGGATTTTTCCGGAATCATTTCCGCTCTGATGCCGGAAAGAGATTGTTTAGTGCTGTTCATCCAGTTCTGATATACTGTTATTTAAGGAAATGATTTTTTGTGGCAACTTCAGACAGAGGCTGTTTTCCATGAGCCGTAAAGATACCGGAAAGATACTCGCGTCCATGCTTAAAAGCACGGAATACATCAGCTGCGGAGCAAAAATCAGGCTGATTCTCGCCATGGCCTTTCCAGCCATGTGCGCCCAGATATCCCAGATACTCATGCACTACATTGACGCTTCCATGGTAGGTCAGCTCGGTCCTCTCCAGTCAGCAGCCGTGGGTCTGGTATCGTCTTCCATATGGCTTATCGGAGGCATCTGTCTTGCCGTGGTATCGGGATTTGCGGTACAGGTTGCCCAGAACATCGGCGCCTGCAAGCTGATCAAGGCAAGAGCCGCCACCAGCATGGGCTTCTTCTGTCTCATTACCCTGAGCCTTCTGCTTTCGGTAGTCAGCGCCGTTTCCGCCGACCGGGTTCCGTACATTCTCGGAGGAACCGAAGACATCGCCCCCATGGCGTCCTCCTACTTTCTGATATACATGTGCGCCTTTCCGGTACTGGTGATGAACATGTATGCCGCCAGTCTGCTTCAGGCGACAGGCAACATCAGAACTCCGAGCCTTCTCAATATCGGAGTCTGCATTCTGGACGTAATCTTCAACTTCATTTTCATATTTCCGACCCGCCGTTTAGAAATCCTCGGATGCACCCTCACGCTGCCCGGTTTTCACATGGGAATCACCGGTGCTGCCGCAGGAACCGCTCTCGCCGAAGGCGTCATCTGCGTAATCATGCTCTGGATGCTGCTCGTCAGAAACGAACAGCTTCATATCAGACGGGAAAAGCTCTACATATCACCTCCCGTCATTTTCAGGGCTTTCAGGATATCAGCCCCCATCTGTCTTGATCACCTGGCAACCACCGGAGCCATGGTTGCCTCGGTTGCCATTGTCTCCGTACTGGGCACCAGAGCCATAGCCGCCCACAGCTTCGCCATCACGGCCGAAAGCTTCTGCTACATGATAGGCTACGGCACAGCCTTTGCCGGAACCTCCGTCATCGGTCAGTGCGTGGGAGCAAGACGCCGGGATCTGGCCCGCAATTTTACCGTCATCATCACCGTAATCGGTGTCGGCATGATGACTCTTGCCGCCGTAGTCATGTACGTCACGGCACCGGTGCTTATCGGTCTGCTGACGCCTGATGAGGAAATCAGGGAACTCGGCACCGCGATCCTGCGCATCGAGGCCTTTGCCGAACCTCTTTACGGAGCCTCCATACTGATTGCCGGATGCATGCGCGGAGCCGGAGACACCATGATACCGGGACTGATGAACAGCGGTACCATGTGGCTCATAAGAATTCCGCTGTCCCTGCTGCTTGTAAAGGCCATGGGACTTCAGGGGGTATGGGTTGCCATGGCGCTGGAGCTCTGTATCAGGGGCAGTCTGTTCTTGCTGAGACTCAGGGGCGACGGCTGGCTGAAGGCCTGCGACAAAAAAAAGTCCACGGTCTGACACCTGCCTCCCGGCATGCGGTTCATGATATAGTATTATCGGAAAACAGGCTCAGAGCCCGAAAAAACAGGATAAAAACATAAGGAGAATTTATGAGCAGATACGACTTCGATGCCGTTATCGACCGAAGCGGAACCAATTCACTCAAATGGGATGTTTCACATCCGGACGAACTGCCACTGTGGGTTGCGGACATGGACTTTTTAAGCTGTCCTGCGGTAACGGATGCAATTCTGAAAAGAGCTGAACGCGGTATTTTCGGGTACAGCATCGTGCCGAAGGAATGGCATGAAGCCTATCAGAACTGGTGGCATGGTCATTACGGCTTCAGACCTGAAGCGGATTCGCTGGTTTTCTGCACCGGCGTGGTTCCCGCTCTTTCAAGCATGGTGCGCAAGCTGACCACACCGGCGGAAAAGGTACTGATTCAGACACCGGTATACAACATTTTCTTCAACAGCATTCTCAACCAGGGCCGATTTGTCATCGAATCCCCTCTCGATTACCGTGACGGCCGCTACTTCATCAATTTCGAAAGGCTGGAAAAGGATCTTTCCGACCCGCAGTGCACCATGATGTTTCTCTGCAATCCCCACAATCCTGCAGGCAGAATCTGGACCCGGGAAGAACTTGCGGAAATCGGCAGGCTCTGCGCCAAACACGGTGTTATCGTGGTTTCCGACGAAATCCACTGTGATCTCACGGCACCGGGAACCTCCTACATTCCCTTTGCCTCCGTAAATTCAGAATGCGCCGGCAACTCCGTTACCTGCTGGTCTCCGGGAAAAACCTTCAATATGGCGGGACTCAACAGCGCCGCGGTAATGATTCCGAATCCGAAGCTGAGATATAAGGTCGAACGCGGACTCAACACCGACGAATGCGCCGAACCGAATGCCTTTGCGGTACAGGCCGCGATAGCCGCCTACACCGAAGGTGACGAATGGCTTCAGGAACTGCGCGCCTATCTTCAGGGCAACCGGGAATTCACCGTGAAGTACCTGAAGGAAAACCTTCCGGAAATATATCCGGTGCCGCAGGATGCCACCTATCTCATGTGGCTCGACGTTTCAGCATTTACGGATGATTCCCGCAGGCTCTGCGGTTTTCTGAAGGATGAGCATCATCTCTGGTTAAGCCACGGCAGTCAGTTCGGTTCCGGAGGAGAGCATTTTGTCCGTCTCAATACGGCGTGTCCGGGAAAGATTCTCGAAAAGGCTCTCGCAAGACTCACGGCCGGCTGCCTAAACTTTAGACAAAGACGGTAAAAATTGCCTGATAAGTCAAATGCCCAAATGTCTCTCAATTGATATGTATCAATGATTGTGCTATATTTTCTGAAAATGTTTACACATTTGATTTCATCTTAAATTACTCCAAAAAGGCATGGAATGGATACCATGCCTGTTTATTGCAGATAAAGGATAAAAACGATGATCCATTATAACGATGAACTTCTTACTTCAAATAATGAAGATGCCGTGGAAAGAAAGAAAAAGGAACTCAAAAAGGCTCCCAAGATAAAGGCTTCCGCAGTATCGGGTCTTTCCAATGAAGAACTTCTCAGAAAGAGCATTATCAGGGCATGGCGTCCGTACAAGGGGAAGATTTATATAGATCCGTTATTTGAAAGATATTCTGTCAAAAAATTTGATTTTTACAGCATCCGCAGCGTAATCACTGAGCGCTACTACTGCTACCCTGAAGTTGAAAGCTTCACCATCACCGACCTCGGCGACAGATCAGAGCACTACTGCTTCAACGGCTGCAAGGGCAATCTCAAAATCAGAGTATGTTTCGTGAAGCCGGGAGTAATTGCCGATGAACTCCTCGATCAGATGTACTTCATGGGCACCTACAGTGAATTCGCACTCTGGGAGCTTGATACCGGTGATTACGGCAGGGTTCTTGCCGAAAAGCACGGCACCTACAAATGCTTCGTAAGGGACAGCATGGCTCTTTTCATCGGTTCGGAAGGTGATGAGGAGGAAGCTCCTGCCGAAGCTGCTGCAGACGCTGAACAGGAACAGCCTGCAGAAGTTTAATATATAAGGTTTTTAACTCACCGCCGGAACGCAGGCGTCATGCTTCTTACTGCTCTTTCGGTGGTGTGAGCAGAAAAAACCTCGGATTCTGAAAAAACAAAAAGACTGAACACACGGTTCAGTCTTTTTTTATGCACTCGGATTTTTTCCGTCAGATATAGGAACGGCGGTTTCTGTCACCGCAGAGAAGATCCTTTACCTCGGAAAGACGTGACTTTGCTTCACTGCCTGATTTTCCGGCATCGGTTCTGCGGTCTCCGCTTCCGGAATTCAGAGAGGTTCCGTAATTGCGGCCGCCCACTACCGCACTGCTTACCACCATGTCGTTTTCCAGCACCAGGGACGGAGTAATGTCAAGCTTTATCAGAGCCTTCTCGTGACTGCCGCTTTCCATCTTCAGCATGCCGTCGATGGTAACCAGTGACAGCACCCTGCCGTTGGGATCACTGAGATCCTCGTGCACGGCCCTGAGATTTACCGTGTAATCCGAAACACTTGTGGAAAGAACCTTTTTAAGGGTATAGCCTGAACCGTGGCACACCACGGTATTAAGAGCGCTTTCTGAAAGGTTGCCGTATGGATTTTCACTGTCATTGACGGTTGTGTATACAACACTGACAAGCGCGGCGGTGATAAAAAGAATCAGCCCCATCACTTTAATTCCCTTTTCTCTGAGCGACTGTCTGGCATAATTCAGTTCTTCAGTTTCATTTTTAAATCTGCTGTTTGGCATCTGCACTTCTCCTGTTCATCCGCAGAAGAGATTCTAACATACAATATGATTATGCTTCTCTTTTTATTCCGGATCCGACTGCATAAAATTTTCTGTGAATCCGCCTGTTCTTGCAGGATGCCTTAATCAGCATTTTCAGACGGCGTTAAATCAGGCCGTCTCATCCGTCCCCGGTTTCCGCCGGGAAATTACCGTTTAACTCAGGAAATCATGGAAGTCACCGGCAGAGATGCCCCCGTAACTGCGATAAAAGACGGTACACCTCAAGTTTTCCGCAAAAAATTATCACTAAAGGCAATACTGCTCGCAAAGTATACAAAGAGAAATGATAATCATCACTAACTGTTATATTATAATCTTAGGTCCGCCTTTTCTGTTCTGTCCCGAAAATGCTCATAAAAAACACGAACTGACTGAACCTCCCCGGAATCGGAATGTCTTACGTACATATATACGGAAAACAATCAGTCACTTAAACAGATATAACAATAATCAGTTCCGGTGTCATCAGCATACATAATAAAGCACCTGATTTCAGCACTTTTCAGGTCATACAGTTCAGAAATCAAATCATCAGTCCGGAAGTCCCGTATCTGAATTTTTTCAGCAGAGTCTTCAGGATGGCGCCGGGCCGGACAATGGACAACAGATAAGGAAAGCGTCGTGAATTCTTACAGCATCACAGGCATGAACTGTTCAGCCTGCAGCAATCATATCGAACAGACGGTAAAAAGACTTCCCGGAGTGACCTCCTGCGAAGTAAGTCTTATCACCGGGATCATGAACGTCACCGGCAGCGTCTCTCAGGAAGCGGTAATCAGGGCGGTTACGGAGCTGGGATACGGCATTACCGTCTCTGACTCCTCAGGAGGAAACATTCCGGATTACGTCAGCAGACTCACTCCTTCAGTAAAACCGATGCTCACCGGTTTTCTGATTTCTCTCGTGCTTCTTCTGATTCTCATGTATCTTGCAACCGGACATCTGATGTTAGGCCTTCCTGCCGGTTCATTTTTCATGGACCGTCCTGACAGACTGGCATACACGGAACTGATTCTGACCTCGGCCATTCTGCTGATTAACGGCAGACTGCTGATAAAAGGCTACCGCGGACTTGTCAGAATGATGCCGACCATGGATACCCTGGTGGCCATCGGCGTATCCGCCTCATATCTTTATTCCGTGCAGAAACTCGCACTCCTCAATACCCTCATTTCCGCCGACATGACGGAACAGGCCGCAAAGCTTGCCCATAATCTTTATTTTGAGTCTGCGGCGATGCTTCTGGTTATCGTGGTGTTCGGAAAGATTCTTGAACGTTCAGCCAGAGGAAAAACCACCACCGCTCTGCGCGGTCTTCTGGACATTACCCCGAAAAACGCCCACAGAATCAGGGCCGGAGCTCACAGACAGGAAGGGGTAAACGATAACCCGCTGAATGCCGCCGAGGACGTTCCTGCCGCCGCCCTGAAAGTAAATGACGTCTTTATCGTGCTTCCCGGAGAATCAATTCCTGCGGATGCGGTAATCATTGAAGGATCTGGATCAATCAATGAATCAGGACTTACCGGTGAATCCATGCCCCGCGACGTAACAGCGGGCGACACCGTCACCGGAGCCACCGTAAACATTAATGGTCTGCTTAAATGCAGAGCCCTGAGAACAGGTTCTGAAACAGTGTTCAGCAAAATGGTGGAAACGGTAAAGGTAGCGCTTACCTCCAAAGCCCCAATCTCCAGAACAGCCGACACCATCTCAGCCTATTTTGTGCCTGCAGTCATCGTGCTGGCCATTCTGACATTCTGCGTATGGTATTTTCTTCTGAACGGAACCATGGCCGTGGCTTTGGAATACGCCACCGCCGTTCTTCTGGTAAGCTGTCCATGCGCACTCGGTCTGGCCACACCGCTCGCCATTACCGCCGGAGCCGGCAAAGCACTCAGAAACGGGGTTCTCTTCAAGAATGCCGAATCACTGGAAAAAATAGGCAGGGTTAAATACATGGTTCTCGACAAGACCGGAACCATTACCGCCGGAACGCCTAAGGTAACCTCGGTAATCACCGTATCCGCCCTTTCGGTGGAAAACGTTCTGCATCTTGCCGGTATACTGGAAAGCTTCAGCAGTCATCCGGTGGCCAAAGCCGTGGCCGCTGAAAGCGGAATACATAATGCCGACACCTACGGTCTCATGGATGAAGGCATGAACGAGGTCATGAAAAAGCTGTACTCGGCCACCGATCCCGGATCAATAATGAACATCACTGAATTTGGGGAAGTGACAAGCGGAGGCGTTCACGCAACGATAAACGGACACCGCTTCTTCATCGGCAATCAGGATTACATCAGATCAAAATCCGTTATCAGCGCCGATATAGGCGAAATATGCAATGACATGTCAAACAAGGGTGATACCACGATACTTCTTGCCACCGAACGGGAAATTCTGGGCATCATCTCCGTATCCGACGTCATCAGGGACAATGCCGCCGAATCAGTGACCCTGCTCTACCGTCATGGCATAACTCCGGTAATGCTTACCGGTGACAACATCTTCAGTGCCTCCGGCATTGCCGAAAAGGTGCATATCAGGAATCTCAAAGCCAACTGTCTGCCGGAAGACAAGGCTCAGGTGATAAGAGAACTGCGCGGAAAGGGAGTCACCGCCATGGTCGGCGACGGCATCAATGACGCCCTGCCTCTTACCGAAGCCGACATCGGCATAGCCGTTGCCTCAGGTTCAGACATTGCCATTGACGCCGGGAATGTGGTACTGGTGAAAAACACCATGCTCAACCTGGTAAAAGCCATCAGATGCGGACGCAGAACCTTAAGAACCATCAAGGAAAATCTCTTCTGGGCACTCTGCTACAACATTGTGGGACTGCCTCTGGCTGCCGGAGCCCTGAGTTCCTTCGGACTGAGACTCACTCCGGTCTTTGCAGCCTCATGCATGGCCGCATCAAGTCTCATCGTGGTTGGCAACTCCCTCAGAATATTCCTGACGGACATTTCCGAAAAGAAGCTGACCGAAGATGCGAGAAATGAAAACGAAAAGATCTCCGCCATGGGGGAAGCTTATTTCAGACCTCACCTCAACGTGATAACCAGCGACAGGAAGGAACCGGCGCCGGTACACAAAAATACGGTTCCGGCGGATCCCGTCTTCAGCGGATTCATGGGAATAACGCCGGATTCTCCTGTTTCTCACGCTCAGAAAAACACCGAAGAGGAAACTCCCGATGAAAACATGGTTCACTATGCCAATCTCATCATTGACGGCATGGTATGCGAACACTGTGAATCAACGGTATGCGAAATTCTAAGAAAGCACGTAAACATCATAAACATCGTGATTTCACACAGAAGAAACGCGGCAGTCGCTGAATACAGGGGAAACTTCGACGAAGCCATCGTAAGACGGGAGCTCAGCCTTGCAGGCTACAATCTCGTTAACGTGTTCAATGACAGTATGTAATCCTCCGGCTATGAATTTCTGATTACCGCCGCCATACAGACCGCACCGTTCATATACTGAAGGTGCGGTTTTTCAGGTTATGAAAATGCGAAGAAAAGATGAATACCGTAACTCATTACATCCGTCATGATGACTGACCGGAACGGCATCGTCTGACGTTTTCCGTTCTCCTGGCCCCCGGATAAATACATGATAAAACCGATACTGAATGGAAAAGGTACTGATACGGATAATGAATAAAGGAACAAAAAAGGCAGCCTCTCGGCTGCCTTTTTCAGTACTGATTAAGATAAACTCGTGCCTACCATCTCAGTTCAGCGAGAGAATCGTCTGATACGCGATGATTGTAAACCACGATATGGATCTGTTCATCCGCAGCGTAGGCTTCAACGGTATAGGTATTGTGAGATACGGTGCTGAAGAATGAGCCTCTTGGAGATGCGGTACATTCATCCGCATAAAGATCCCTTTCATCTGCTGAAATTTCCACATTCATGCAGTTAAGACCGTTAAGAACCAGCTTTTCATCGATCTTGAAATGACGGTAGTTGTTGTAATCAATCTTATAGATCACGCCGCCGTTGGAATTGCGGTAATCTTCGATGTACAGATTCTTCAGGGTTCTGGACTTACCCATTACATATCCTGAAGGAGCGGTAAAAGCCAGAGCCTGAGAGGAACAGAATGCAAACAGTAAAGGAAGAACTAAAAGGGATAATTTTTTCATACACATGCTGATAATCAACGTTTTGAGCCACACACAATCACGGGAAAGCCTGAGGTAACAGAAACATCTGCGCCAATGTGTTTCTAGATCAGTTATATTTGTAATTTTTATAGTGAACGCATCAGTGTCTTCCGGTGTTACCGGTTCTGGAATTTTTATTCCTGCCGAATCTCATTATTCATGAAATTCACCCCGTTTGACTTTTGAAAATATTAATACATTTCATTAACATTCACAATAGAAAATTAATAATTTTTTAACAATTGCATAAAATTTTTTAAACATTATCAGACTAAAATCAATAGCCGGCAATATATTAAACAAATAAGAAAGTGATGTTGTTTATCTTCTGTATTCCGATCAGATTAAGAACAGAAAAGCAGAACTGACGGCAACCGGAAAAAGGTAATTTATAAAAAATCCGACTGATACGTATATGAAATGTATATCCGTCTTAATGCCGGCGGATAATGTGAAGAAAACCGGAGGCCTTAAAATTCATCGTCCGGAGATTCTGCTGATAAGCTGAATACTGCGAGGAGCATGAATCCTTATAAAATCCGGTTCTGCATGAGTCGCGTCGGGAATTCTCATGTTCAGAAATTCAACCGAGGACAGATCCGAAAATGAATCAAGATACAGGGAAAGAGAATACTGTTCATCGCCTGCCGCGGATTCCTCATTGATCAGGAAAGTGGCTATCACACTGTCTCTGCGGTAAACACTGCAGTCATCAGGAGGGGTAATATCCATTTTTCCCGCGAAATCAAAAGATTCGGCATCGCCGGAATCCGCCACCGGCACAGAGAAGCTGAAGCGGTTCATGTCAGGCAGACCGTTTCCGCTGTACTTGACCAGCGTTTCCCTCACGGTCCAGAAATGAAAGAACCACTCCGCCTCTCTTTCTCCCGCTTCAGCCATCACCCTGTTCTCCGCCGCACTGTAATACTTTCCGGCAACATCATGCATGGTTTTGCGGAGCTTTATTTTTTCAAGATCTATGGAAGTTTCCGCATCGGCAAAGCTCATGTACAGAAAATTACCGCTGTGAGTGATGTTGAATCCTATTTTTTTACGGATACCGGTTCTCAGATAAAAGGACTCCGTCAGATAAGGCTTGCCGTGTTCGGAACAGCAGATATCCGTTTCAAGAAGTCCCCTGACTCCGCAGAACCCGGCAAGAGCGGAAGCCAGCATCAGCCTTCCGGTATAGTAGCTTATTCTTCTTGAAAGCACCCTCGAATAGAAGTCCTCGGGAATAAGCTGAGACACATACTCATGAACGGGAACGGAAAAAACATCTTCCGTAAGTCTGCATCTCAATACCTTTACTCTGCTCACCTCTGTCACCTTTAATCTGCCGTATCCGTTATCACCCCGTGAACACCATGCCGGCGTCACATCCCTGTCATGCCCTGTCTATTCCTGCACCGATGCTTCCTCATCCAGAGCCTCAAGCAGAAAGCTCACCGGACGAAATCCGTCGTTACAGGAAATCATGGCCGAACGGGGATTTTTCATCCAGCCGTCATAAATGCCTGAACCGCCGCAGGCCAGAGTCATCACAAACGAGGAAATCGAAGTCCAGGCGCTTTCGCAGAAATCGTCCGGCTTTCGCCATCCGTCAGCTATAAAAACCATTCCCTCCCGCATGTCACAGGGATGGGGTATGGGATTCTCATACTCTGCGATGAGATCGTCGTATCTCGAAATTCTCATTACGGTGATTTTTACTTTTTTCATGGCCGTTCCTCAAAAGCTTCATTACGTATTCTAACATCAGTTATGACAAACCATTACCGTATACAGGCCAAAAAATTATCTGCAGCCATACCTATTGCACACTTTATTATTCAGATTTGATTCTTTTACATGCTTTTTTATTATTGGAACTTATAACATCTTTATGCCTGTTAAAAAACATTAAGATTTTATACGCCATAAAAAACAGTACTTAAGAGACATTCCCGATATTTAAAACAGAAAACCATATCATTTTGAAGTAAATACGGATTTACGATTACATTCTGCCGATTTTGTTTGCAAACGGCGCATATCGTTTTAAAATTGACATGGAAAATAATTCAATCTGAAAAACAGTCAGGACACGCAGATGGAAGCTTACGCCAATATTGAACTGAAATTAAAGAACGGTACAACCTTAACCTTCGGCACACCTCAGGGAGAACCGGAAAAGGCCGGGTATCTTCTGGCTACCGCACCTTTCTGGAATAAAAACACCGGCGGAGTCATCAGCGGCGATGACGACGAAGCCTCTGAATTCATGACGCGTAATTTCAGGGGAAACGCATCGGAAAATGCCGACTATACCTATTTCATTGATTTAAACAGCTATTCAGCAGGCTTTTACAGAAACAACCGTGACGGCAGCCGGAATCCCCTGCTTAAAGCCTGTCTGCGTTTAAACAGTCAGAATCCCGTCATTGCAGAACACTTTGACAGTGTCCTTAACGGAATCAGGGATACCCCGGCAGCGCAGGCAGATGCCCTGAACCGGAATGAAGTTTCACCGGAACTTAAATCAAAACTCAAATGGGTCAGCCGCTACTTTAAAATCGCCGAACTGGTAAGCACCTGGTCAAAGGATCCGTCATCCAAGGTCGGAGCGATTATCGTCGGTGACAAGGGACAGATTATTTCCCAGGGATACAACGGCTTTCCGCGAGGAGTGGCGGATACTCCTGAACGCTACAACACCAGGGAAATCAAATACAAGCTGGTGGTGCATGCCGAAATGAATGCCATTCTGAACGCCCTTTACAACGGTTCTTCAGTTGTCGGCGCAGCCATCTACATTCATAATCTGCCGGTATGTCAGGAATGCGCCAAGGCCATTATCCAGGCCGGTATATCAGAGGTTTTTATTGATACAAAAGTCAATGAACGCTGGCAGGAAGCCTGGAACTTCTCCAAGGTAATGTTCAGTGAATGCGGTGTAAAGTGCTACTACTTCAATGAAAAGGAAAACACCCTCACTGACATTTAACCTGATTAAGGTTCTCATGCAGGTTATGCCGTACCGACTTTAAACATAACTTAAGGTACGGCGTAAACACTCTCAATATTTTTCCGAATTAATTTCATTACAGTCATTTTCCGCGGATCCGGCTTATTTCGGAATTTATATGTTTCCAACAGTGTCCCGGACTCCTGAAAAAACCTGAGATAACAGACGTTTTTTATACAAATGTGGTTAAAACTGCTCCATCGTCGCAAAAACCAAAGTTACAAACTTGTAAATTCATATCAATTTATAGTATATTATGCTAAGCAAATTTAAGAGATCTTTGACAAAAGATATTTAAATTTGCTTTCATTATAAAATTTAAATAAATAAAACATATTATTACATATATTCGTTTTTATAAGTTAAGTCGTATTATAAAATCATAGCATTGTGATATGTTTTTTCTAAAAAAATAATTATAAATTCGACAAACGTAAGGATACAGTATGAAAATTTCTACCAAAGGCAGATATGCTCTGAGACTGATGATTGAATTGGCGAAATTCGATCAGTCTTCTCCTGTGAGGCTCAAGGAACTGGCCGAAAGACAGAATATCTCTGAAAAGTATGCTGAACAGATCATCGGTCTGATGCGCCGTGGCGGCGTGGTCAGTGCAAAAAGAGGTACTCAGGGCGGTTATGAGCTCGCCAAAGCACCAAAAGACATTACCGTTGGAACCATTCTCAGACTTACCGAAGGTGATCTCTCCCCTGTTCCATGTCTGGAAAACAACGGGGTTCCATGTGAAAGAAAGTATTCATGTGCCACCTATCATCTCTGGGAAAAGCTTAAGGAAAGCATCAACTCAGTGGTGGACCACACCACAATCGCGGATCTTGCAGAAATGGATCGCGTTAATTTAAATGAAATCATGATGGGTGCAGGTATCTGATACCGGCCTTTATCCGGAATCTCCGAATGATATGATTTCACGTTCTGAATAGAATCAATTGTTACAGACGTTCTGACAGAAACGGAAACCGGCGGGTGAAAAAAGAAATTTCTTCGCCTCAGGTTTTCCTGTATTCAGAACTCATGCACCATAGCCCGCATCTGATTTAAGCCCATTCAGCGCATCACCCATCCATCTGTTTTTGCACAGGTTTTCCGTAATCTGAAATATCAGAATCCGATTGATCTGCCATACGGCTTTTCAGCACGTATGTCTTAAACCGATGCCCGGAACAGTTTTTCAGTCCTCAGATTTCTGTCGGTTCAATCACCTTAAATTTAATACAGGATCCTGAAACTGAATTCAGAATCGCAGACTGATGACAGATTCGGTGCCGCACACCGAATGGAAGCTACCGGACTGCGGATCATGAACAGTCAGGCTTGTCCGGTACCGAAACACTATTCTCATGCTGTTTTCAGTAATTTTCAGCCATAATATTTTGATACCTCTCACCTTTTAACATCAGGTGATATGTATAACATCACATTTTGAATATTACCTTTAAACAGAGATGCCGTTCTGAATTTACAATAATTAATGTGTTTTTACCAAACATATCTCTTTTTCGGCAGGAAAGACTAGCCTATCCTCCATAACGGATGCCGGAAAGAATTCAGAAAACACGGATAAGACCAAAGAATAAAATACAGTAATCAAACTGCTGATAATTATAAAAATAAGACAGAAGGAAGCGCCGGTGAGAGTGGCGGCTTTCATAAACAAGGTGTTGCCGGAAGAGGCCTGATAATCAGTCATTTTTCTTTTCAGACATACCTGTGCGAGGACTTTATAAAAATGAACTTAAGACATGCATTTAAATTTAATTTCTTTAATAAAGATACGGATAATGCAGGTTTTTCAGGAACACATACCAGCGGGACTAATGAACAGAAACCGGAAGAATGCCCTGCTTCTTCCGAAACACGGGATGAAACCGGATCAAAGAAAGTCTATCTTAAATCTTTCAACAAGATTGTCATGAGAGATCAGGATACGCTTGTCATAAACAACAAGTATTCCATTACCAGACAGAATCTTGGCGGTTGTTTTCTCTATACCATCGGCAACCTGAATGAGTACTGGAAGGAAGACATCTCCTTCACTCAGTCATTCGACCGTGCCGATCTGGAAAAAGTGGTTGATGACTCCCATTATCAGATCAGATACTTCCACTTCTCATTATGGGCTCAGGAGCGCTACTGCGGTAAACTGGTTCTCCGTTTCGGTTACGAAGATTCCACTCATGAATCTTCCCTCAAACTTTATGAATTCTTTAATATTGAAAATTACAAAAACGCCGAACAGGTAACAGCCTGATTTCCGGAATGAAAAACTGAAAACATTCCTGATGTTCTCAGCCGGTATTATGCAGATTAAAGCCTGCTTTGAATTATTTCAGAGCAGGCTTGTGTTTTTAAAGCAGCTGAACCCGACGGCCTTTCCGCCACGGGCTTTACAGTCGGGACGGATATTACTGGTCGTCCGTAATATCTCCTGTTCTGGCATCAAGAGCCTTAATCAGCACATCGGGAGGAAGACCCACGGAAAAACCGCGCTGTCCGCCGCTTACCAGCATTTCCTTAAGAGCAAGCGCCCTGTCTGACACCAGGGTCATGGTTCTTTTCTTCTGACCGAACGGGCTGATACCGCCGCAGACGTAACCGGTAAGTCTTTCGGCATCGGCCGGCTTTACCATTTCGGCATTCTTGAGACCGGCAAGTTTGGCTGCACGTTTAAGGTTGAGATTGCAGTTCACCGGAATAACCGCGGTAACATAGGTTTTTTCATGATGAATAAGCAGAGTCTTGAATACCTCGTTCTGATCCCTGCCAAGTTTGGTTGCCGCCATATGACCGAAATCGGTTTTGGCATCACATTCATACTTATACATGCTGTACTGGATTTTATTACTGTCCAGAAATTTGGTTGCAGGTGTCATCATTTTCGTTATTCCCATTATTGAAAAAATCACCGTTTTTCCACGAGCTCCTGCTGACAGATAAAGAAGCACGCAGGCCGGCTTTTCGCATATCACTATGTATACTTTAAACTTTCTTTTCTGAAAATCAACCAAAAAGGTTAAGACCGGTATGCCGTAACGATTAATTGCAGGAGAACATTCAACCTGATTTATCATGCAGCATTCCGTGCATATCGTTCAGAACCGGCAGTTTCTTTTATCGGAGCGGAGAAGCACACCTGTAAGGTTCAGTCTGCAGAGGAGGCGGTAACCGACCATATCGGCAGCCGGTACAGGAACATTCCGGTAAATCGGACAGACAGATTACGGCTTGCCGCCTGAGATAATTCTGGAATCGGAATCAGCCGACCTTTACCCCGTGATTCTTAAGATACTTTTTGATTCCCTGGAAAGCTTCCCTGCTTATCATATGCTCGATACGACAGGCATCCTTGTCCGCAATTTCATCAGGGATGCCGAGAGTGAATTTCAGGAAGGCTTCAAGGTGCAGATGCTTGCTGTAAATCTCTCTGGCGCAGGTCTCACCCTTGGCGGTAAGAATCAGTTCATTTCCTTCACCGATGTCAAGATACCCCTTCTGTCTGAGCACTCCTATGGCACGGCTTACCGAAGCCCTGGAGAGATTAAGCAGATTGGCGATATCCACCGCTCTTACCCAGTCCTTTTTTCTGCGGAGTATAAGAATGGTTTCCAGATAGTTTTCACCGGATTCCAGAAGTTCGGTACTGTCAGGGAAATGAGAGCAGACCTCGGTCTCGGTTTCAGGAGCGGTCAGGCTGTTCCTGCTGATATAATCTTCTATCCCTTTTACCGTTTCATCGCTTACCACGTGTTCAATGCGACAGGCATCGATATCCGCCTGTACGACAGTGACACCGGTGGTATCAAGGAGAAACTTTACCAGACAGGCATGAATATGCATTACCCTTTCAGCCAGGTCGTTACCTGCGGAGGTCAGACTGATGAATCCGTCTTCCGTAACGGTTATCAGCCCGCGTTCCCTGAGGATTTTCACTGCACGGCTCACCGAAGGTCTGGAAAGACCAAGCTCTCTGGCAATATCGATGGAACGGACACTCTGCTTCAGTCCTCCAAGCTTATGTATCGTTTCAAGATAGTTTTCCATTGATTCATGTTCAATATGACTGGACATACCGCAACAACCCTACAAGTACATTAATCGTTATTCTTCTTATATTCCTACACTGAACAGAGCCGATTATGGCGGAATTCCGGACAGATGTGCATATCCACGTACGGAATACACGCATCATCCGCCGCAGGTACGGATGAATGATATCCGTCCTGAACCATAAGTCTTTCACGGTCATAACAGTAAAAAAACTTCTGAAGCAGCGGATAAAACCGCCGGCACAGACAGCCGTAAGAATGTATCCGTTATCCGTGAAATAAAAAATATCGGAAAGGCGTTATGACACGCCGTGTTTTGTTATCTGTTCTCTTTCTCTTGTCTTATTATAATAAAGCCTGAGAAGATCACCAAAGAAAAATCCTTACCCATACTGATTTTTTTTAGCTTTCTTCAATTTTGCGCCGTGAGATTTCCGGGTATTCACCGTATACACCGGAAAACCGACATTGCGGAAGAAATCAGATACCTGACGTAAAACAACGCATATTCGAGAAGGAGAACTTATATACCGCAGAAAGCCCCGTAAACCGCGGATTTACGGCACTTCTGCAAAAGAATGGTGTTTGCTTGGTGTTTAAATATATGTAACGATACCATGCGAAACACCACAATATACAGTGTGTCAGTTTGTTCTGCTCGGTTCGAAAATTTTCCCTTCGTGATTATAGGTCAGATTAAACACCATGTTTGAGAGCCAGCTCTTAAAGGAAGGATTATCCTGGAACTGTTTGAACAGTTCCATATTATCTTTCATTATAGAAAGAATGACATTCTGTAAAGCTCGTTCGCTCTCCATCCTTGCATTTTGCTCATCAGAATTCTTCATGGCGTTCCTATACTTTTCATCTTTAGACACCATTCCCGGAATCTCCTGAATTTGCCGGAGAACATTATCAGCGTCGTTCCATTCAATATTTCCGAAAATATCATTAAACTGAGCGATGATAGAGGAAAGCGAATCCAGTTCAGGAT
>JAEEGL012486564.1_pt1 | contig 17999 bp, 8 predicted proteins | sample 9134231 | NCBI WGS metagenome assembly JAEEGL01 (sample SAMN16246548, study PRJNA631951) | gut metagenome | biome: gut microbiome; feature: rumen; material: fiber-attached | host: Bos | place: Iran: Karaj | collected 2018-10 | reverse complement strand
CTCCTCATCGTTGGCTTTCAAACAGAGATCCATCAGTTTATGGACTTTTTCTGTGTATGCCTCGGTTTCGTATGTGTCGAAGAGGGCGTTGGCCTCTTTCTTGGCTTCTTCTTTAGCCTCTTCGAGCTCTTTCGATGTCTCCGCAACAACCATACAAGGCAGACAGACAAGCCATATCAGTATGAAAATACTGCCGCAGAGGGTCGCTTCGAAGCGCTTGCCCTCGGGATGGTGCTTTTTACTTAATGTCCTCATATTACGTTATACACTTTTTTTTCGGATGCAAATTTACGAAAAAATCCCAAACTTCCAAATTATTTCGTAACAATTCGTTACCCCGCGACAGTAATCAGGGCCAATTGCTCTCGTTCGACGACCCGTAATCCCGTCGTCAGCGAGCCGTAATCTCGTAGCCAGCGAGCCGTAATCTCGTAGCCAGTGAGCCGTAATCTTGTAGCCAGTGAGCCGTAATCTCGTGTAACAGGGACGTTCAGAGCAACCAGGCTGCCTACAATACCTAATTCGCGGTATGCAAAATGCCGTACAGGTGGGATTGTGGGAGTGTGGAAATCGCCGTACCTTTGCACCCAGAAATCTTAAGTAAAAAAACGAAAGGTAAAAAGGTTAAATTTTTAAAGTTATGAAGACAATGAAACGAATGTGTAACATGCGAATGCGCATGCAGGAAAACGGATGCCGCTGCCAGATGATGATGGCCATGGCAATGAAAGGTAGTGTATATATAATAATAGGTAAGGAACAAATAAAACGCAAGCAACATGAAAAGATTAGTATTTACAATAGCATTGGTATTAAGCCTGGCATTGAATGGCGCCTGGGCAACGAACAGTAATTCCGAATATTATTTCGGCAGTAATAACACATTTGACAAATCGATACCGACACCCGAGGACTTCTTCGGTTTCCCTATTGGTTCGGAACTGGTAAGATACGACAGGGTTGTAGAGTATTTCCGTCTGCTTGACAAGTTGTCTGACCGCGCACAACTGAAAGTCATCGGACATTCCCATGAAAACCGCGAATATGTCATCCTGCATATTTCCACACCGGAGAACATCAGAAATCTAGAGAACATCCGACAGAACCATATCAAGCTGGCTGATCCCAGCTACGGATTCCCCTCAACGTATGACGACCAGAAGGTGATCATACAGTTAGGATATAACGTACACGGTGGAGAGCTGGCCGGCACCGACGCATCGGTACTGGCAGCCTACTACTTCACAGCCACCCAGGATGCCGATATCGTGAGGCGTCTCGGCGATGCCGTCATACTGATAGAGCCGGCTCTGAATCCCGACGGCCGCGAACGGGCAGCACAGTATTATAACTCGTTCCACTCCATTCCTCCCGTCGACGATGCGCTCGACATCGAACATACCCAGAGCTTCACGCCGCTGCGAGGCAACCATTTCTATGCCGACCTGAACCGCGACTGGTTTGCACTCGTTCATTCTGAAAGCAAGGCCCGTGCGGCATACTACCACCAGTGGTATCCGAACATCTATGCCGACTACCACGAGATGGGCCGCAACAGCAGCTACTACTTTGAGCCATCGCCAGTACGCAGCACATGGAACTACACGATTCCCGAAAGTACATACACAGAACTGAACGTGATCCTGGCCGACTATTTCGGTGCAGAGCTGGACAAGATCGGTTCGCTGTATTTCACCAAGGAGAATTACGACAATATATCGCCCATCTACGGCTCTACCTATCCTGACTTCCAAGGCGGTGTGGGCACGACGCTTGAAGTGGGCAGTTCACAGGGCGTGCAGGTGGAGTCATCGCTGGGCATCCACCGCTTTTCAAAGAACATCCGCGACAACGTGCGTACCAGCATCGGTGCCCTGAAGGCCGGTACAGACAAGAAGGACGTCTTCCTGCGCCATCAGCAGGAGTTCTTCAAGAGTGCCGTGCAGAAAGGCGGCAAGGGCTATATCGTGTTTGGCGACCAGGAGAACAAGGGTGCCACGCATCTCTTCCTCGACAACCTGCTGCGCCACAAGATTGAGGTCCATAAACTGACGAAGGACTTCATCCAGGGCGACAAGCAGTTCAAGGCGGGCGACGCATACGCCATACCACTGGCTCAGGCACAGTACCGGCTGGTGAACGCAGCCTTCGAGGAGCATACCGAGTTTGTGGACAGTATCTTCATGGACATCACGGCCTGGAGTACGGCTCACGGCTACGGGTTCCCATTCGTGAAGGGTGTGACAGGCATCGGTGTCGGCGAGGTGGTGACGGAAGTACCCGCTCCCACAACAGCCGCATTCGGAAAGTCGCAGTTTGCCTACATCATCGACTATGCTGACTTCTATGCGCCCCGCGTGCTCTACAGTCTGCTGGACAAGGGCGTCTACGTGAAAGCTGCCTATAAGGCTTTCTCTGCAAGGACAGAAGAGGCGGGCGTTCAGAAGTTTGCCACGGGAACCCTCGTTGTGCCGATCGTCTACCAGACCATCTCACAGGACAGCGTTTACAACGTCATCAAGTCGGCTGTTACCGATACTGACGTGAAGGTGTATAGCGTATCGACCAGCGCCAGCAGCGAAGGCATCGACCTGGGCAGCGACAATATCCAGGAAGTCAGGAAACCCGTTGTGGCCACCTTCGTCAGCACCGGCGGCTATACCGGCATCAACTGGACTGCCATCGGAGAGACATGGCACCTGTTAGGAAATCATCATCATATTCCACTTACAAAGATATTTGCCGACTATGCCGACCGTACGCCGCTCGACCGTTACACAGCCATCATACTTGTCGACGGCACGTACCAGACATTCTCAAAGCGTTTTGTAGAACGTCTGAAGAACTGGGTAGCCGAAGGCGGTGTGCTGATAACGTCGCAGCGGGCGTCGCAATGGGCAATAGAGAACGGCATCGCCACCCATTTCGCAGCACAGGAAAGACCGCAGGGCGAAGAGAAGCAGGACGGTAAGCAGACGCCTCAGCGCCTGGACTACGCAGCCCAGCGCGAGCAGAACGGCCCGAGCCGTATCGGAGGCGTGCTTTATGCTGCCGACCTTGACATCACCAACCCGCTGGCATTCGGCATCCACAGCCGCCAGCTCTACACGATGAAGTCGGGCAACTACATCCTACCCCGTCCGCAGAGTCCATACGCATCGCTGCTGCAACTGAAAGGTGACAGACAGCTGGGTGGCTACCTGACGAAGGAAAACCAGCGGAAGCTGAAAGATGCCACCATCATTGCCTTCGACGATGTAGGAGCCGGAACAGTCGTACTGTTCAGCGAGTCGCCCACCTATCGTGGATACTGGCTCAGCACAGGCCGCATCCTGACGAATGCCCTGTTCTTCGGCAATAGCGTCTCAGCGGCATCACGCTATCGTCCATAAGAGGGACAAGAATAGAAAAGTGGAACTAAAATGAATGATGATTGTATGAAAAGACTGACATTATATATATTCTTCCTGATTGCCGTCCTGAATGCGACGGCTCAGGAAGTGCTGGAGGGCAGAGTGCTCGATGCCCGTACACACGAGCCAGTGATTGGCGCCGCCATACTGATCAGAGGGACGCACAATAGTGCTGTAACAGATATCGAGGGACAGTTCTCGCTGCAGGTATCGGGCGAGGAGCCTTACACGCTCGATGTATCGTACGTGGGTTACCTGTCACAGGAGATAGAGGTGTACGACACCAGCGAGCCGGTGGATATCCACCTGCGTGAGAACACACGACTGCTGAACGAGGTGGTGGTGATTGGCTATGGTACAGCCAAGGTGCGCGACCTCACGGCCTCGATCACCTCCATCAACAAAGAGGCTCTGAAGGGCGTCACAGGCCACAGTATCGACAATATCCTCGAAGGACATGCCGCAGGTGTGATGGTGTCCACCTCTGGTTCGCAGGTGGGTAGCGCCCCGGTGATCAATATCCGTGGCATCGCCTCCATCACATCGAGCGTCACCCCACTCTACGTGGTTGACGGTGTGCCCATCAACGCCAGCAACATCGCGTCGAACACCGACTACAACCCCATCGCAGACATCAACCCTGCCGACATCAAGTCGATAGATATCCTGAAGGATGCCGCCGCCAGCGCGATGTACGGATCGAGAGCAGCCGCAGGCGTGGTGCTGATCACCACCAATTCAGGCAGCATCGGGAAAACCAGGCTGACCTATGACTACAACCTCGGCTTTAACTCAGCCACGAAACTGCTTGAGCCAATGGACGCTATACAGTACACCGATATCAAGAACCAGGGCTGGCTGAACAACGGTGGCGACCCCAACAGTCTGCCGTATGCCACCATGAACGACAAGAACGGCAACATCGTCAGCACCAACTGGGTGGACCTGATTTTCCGTACGGGTCTGTCGCAGAACCACAACCTCAACCTGCAAGGCGGTAACGACAAGGCGACCTACTACGTCTCGGGCAGCTATACCACTCAGGAAGGCATCACTATCGACGCAAAGTACAACCGCTTCTCATTCAAGGGCAACGGTACATACAAGCTCAACAACTATGTGAAGGTGGGCTTCAACAGCGGTTACACCTATAGCAAGATCCATACAGCCGACGACTCACGTAACGGCTCGCTCAGCGCGATGGGCGGTCTGACACGTCTGGCATACGTCGATCTGCCGAACGTTCCTTCTCACAATGAAGACGGCACTTTCTACGCCTCAACACTGGCACCACGCAACTTAGGAAAGGGTAACAATTCAGTAGAGGTGTTCTATTACAATGCCTTGGGACTGATAGAAGGCGGACAGTACGCAGAATCGCGAACCCACCGTGTACTCGCCAATGGCTATGCTGAGATTGTACCGGTAAAGGGTCTGACGCTGAAGACACTCTACGGCATCGACTGGACGCTGATACAGAACGAGTCGTTCGGCACACCGCTGCATGGCGGCAGCTATCCTAACGGCAGCAGCCGTACAGGCACTTCAAGCCTGAAGAGCTGGACATGGACCAATACCGCCAACTATCAGTTTGACATCAAGAAGCATCACTTCGACCTGCTCTTCGGTGTGGAGGCGACAGCCAGCGACCAGCATATCCTGACACGCACAGGAACGACGCTGAGCAACCCAGACCAGCTGTATGTAGAGGCAGCCTACCTGACCTACGGCGGCTCGGGCAGCATATTGGAGAGCAGCATGTTCAGCTATATCAGCCGCTTCACCTACGACTGGAAGAACCGTTACTACCTGACAGCCAACTGGCGTCGTGACGGACTCTCGAAGTTGGGTCGCAAGTGGGGTAACTTCTACGGTATCAGCGGAGCATGGCGTATCTCAGACGAGTATTTCTTCCGTCCGCTGCGCCGCTACATCGATGACCTGAAAATCAAGGCCAGCTACGGTCTGGTGGGTAACGCCAATGTAGGCTGGTATGCCTCGAAGAGCGTCTACACGGCATCAACGTATAATGGCGACGTGTCATACATCTCATCAGGCATCAACGACCCGAACCTAGGATGGGAACAGACGGGAACCACCGATATCGGATTCAGCGCATCGCTCTTCAAAGGCCGGTTCAATGTGGACGTGGATTATTTCTACTCTAAGTCGAAAGACCTGATACTGGATGCATCGCAGGCGTATTCCACAGGTATCGTAGGGGCATCAGTAGCCACCAATCTCGGCAAGACACGCAATCAGGGTATAGAGATCAGCGTCAGCGGCGACATCATCAGGAAGAAGGACTTCATCTGGACCAGCAGCCTGAACATCTCGTTTGTCAAGAACAAGGTGCTGGAACTGGCCGACGACATCATCTACTCGAACACCACCGGTGCCAACATCACTACCGAGGGGTACTCGCTGGCACAGTTGTACACCTATCCCACGGACGGCATCGACCCGCAGACAGGCCGTCGTATCGTGAAGATCAAGAAGGCTGACGGCACATACGACCGTGCGCTGCTGATCTACAAATACGGCAAAGGCGGAGCCCAGCTCTATGAGATGGACGGCGAGACACTATCGAAATACACCCTGAACGACTGGCGTCCGGAAATCTCCGGCAACACCAAGCCCACCTACTACGGCGGATGGAGCAACACCTTCCGCTATAAGAACTGGGATGCCAAGGTGAACTTCCACTTCTCAGGCGGCAACAAGATTCTCAATGCCATGCGCGCCACGCTGTCGGACGGACGTATGTGGAGCGGTACGAAGGAGTACTACGAGAACATCTGGCGTCAGCCAGGAGACCATGCGAAATACGCGAAGGCATCGTTCAACGACAACTATTCGAATGGTACAGCCAACCTGATCAGCGACCTCATCGAGAGAGGTGACTTCATCCGTCTGCAGAGTCTGGCAATAGGCTATCAGTTCGACGCCAAGAAGTGGCCTCAGGAGCTGGGTATCACATCCTTCAGAATCTATGCCCAGGCGCAGAATCTCTTCTGTCTGACAGGCTATAGCGGATTCGACCCCGAGATCAACTCATACTATAACGAGGCGAACCTGCGTTCAGGCATCGACCTTAATACGACCCCACTGACACGTACCATCACCATTGGTGTCAATGTATCATTCTAAACAAAAGAAAGGAAAAGGATTATGAACAGAAGACAACATATCAGATCAGTTAGCATAGCCCTATTGTCAGCTGTTGTGCTGACAGCCTGCGGCGACGAGTTCCTGGATAAGAATCCCAAGCTCGACGTGACCGAAAACGGCATCTACGCTTCGGAAAAACTTATTGATGCCACGATGGCAGGTGTATATACCCGTTTCAAGAGCAGCAGCTTCGCTGGCGGAAACATTGCCGTGATCTTCGACAACCGAAGTGACGACATCGTGAATACCGGCAACAACACCTATGCCCATTCCGACACCTACAACATGACGGTAAGCCAGAACAGCACCATGAACCCCGGATTCTTCCAGGCTGGCTATCTGGCCATCAATGCCGCCAACACGCTGAAGGAGAACCTTGAGAGTCGTCAGAACCTTCCCATTACTGATGCGAAGCGCCTGCAATATATTGCCAACTGTCTCTTCATACGTGACATCAGCTGGTACTATCTGTCACAGGTCTATTCGCAGCCATACGCCTACGACCCCAATTCGAAGGCCATCCCTATCCACACGGAGGCAGTCACAGAACCTGGTCATAACGAGGCACGCCTGTGGACCATCGGGGAAATCTACGACCAGATCATCAAGGATCTGAACAGCAATGTCGTCAATGCGCTTTCCGCCAGCGACAAGGCATTCAATCCCACCGTCCCCTCACAGGCTGCTGCCCACATGCTCCTGCAGCGCATCTACATGGCCAAACAGCAATGGCAGGAAGCCGTCAATGAGGGTGAGAAAGTGACGGGATTCACACTGAGCAGTAGTGTGCGCGAGTTGTTTGACGCTCCATACCATACGACCGAGAACATCTACTCCCTACCCTTCACCAACACCGAACGGGGCAGCGGCAACCCTGCCAGCTATTTCTCGAGCAGTGCAGGCTATATAGATACCCTCAATGCACGTAACGGCATTATCACCATCCCGGCCTACCGCCTGCCTACGGACAGCCGCGCCTCGTTTATCAAGGTTGATCCGGCCAACGGACGTGAGACATGGTACGAGAAATACGACGAGTACACCACGCCTCTGGAATGGATACACATCTTCCGCTATGCCGAGACACTACTCAACCTCTCTGAGAGCTATTATAATATAGGTAATGAGACGAAGGCAGCCGAACTGCTCCATCAGGTACGCAGCCGTTCAATACCAACGGGCGACATCCTCGATGTCAGGTCGCTGAAGGGTGAGGCCCTGAAAGAGGCGATCTATAACGAGCGGAGGGCTGAGTTCATCGGTGAGGGCATCCGTGGTCTCGACATCAGCCGGCGGGCAGAAGACTTCGTCCACCCTGCCGCTACCCGTTCGAACGGGAAATGGGACACCGTGGTAGTAGCCACTCCAAGCAACCGTACGGCCTACTGCTGGGCCCTTCCATCCTACGAAATTCTGGTCAACACCGCCGCAGAATAGGCTCAAAAAGGGGGCATTCGGGCGAAATACCATACTTTTGGTAGGCCGAATGCCCCATCATTGGGATTGTGGGAATGCAGAAATCGCCGTACCTTTGCACCGTCGAAAAGACAGTATAATTTTAAATATAAACAGATAGTATTAACAAATTAAAATGAGAGTTATGAAACGAATGTGTAATATGCAGATGCATGGTTGTTGTTGCCAGATGATGATGGTAACGATGATGAAAGGAAGTGTATATATAGTATTAAGTAATCAACAAACAAAAAATAAACAGTATGAAAAGATTAGTTTCAATTATAGCAGTAGTAACAGTCCTTGGGTTGACAAACGCCTGGGCAGAGGGTAACGCAGTCAATAACAGCGGTGTACGCTATATCAAGAGTCCGCGCTTTGCACGTCCGCTGATAGAAAAATGGATAGAGGAATACGCCAAGACTGAGCCAGGCGTCGAGTTCCTGATTGTAAAAGGCTCAGCAAATAAGGAAAACATCGATTTGAATGTCGTATTCGACAATCACGATAACAGTAAGAATTTTAGCCACGTTGTTTATTTCGGAGAGACGGCCGTGCTGCCAATTACTGCACGCAGCTCTGAGGCAGCACGACTGCTCGAAGGGAAACACCTGAACTCGAAAAAACTGAAACAGCTTTTCTTCCTCAATGACGATTTCGATGAGGATGTGAAGAAGATCAAGCTGTTCGAAAAACTTGTCATCTACAGCGGCAGCAATGCCTCATCGGTAGCCGCTTCGTTTGCGCATAACTTCGGTGAGGAGAGCAGCAGCTTCCGTGGAAAACGCATCTCAGGCGACGACCTGTTTCTCAACACAGCACTGTCGAAGGATCCGCTGGGTGTATCGTTCAACACACTACCCAACATCTTCGACCTGAAAAGCCGTCATCTGAAGGACAATCTCTCGCTCATCGGGCTCGACCTGAAAAAAGACCTGGCCACCAGCTTCAGCGACAACGGTTCGCTCGACGATGTCCTCAACATCTTGGAAAATGGAAAAATATCGGAGGTGACCATCGAAAAGGTAGGTGTCAGTTACAACCAGGCCGACGATGCCGTGAACCAGTTCTTGCAATGGGTGCTCGACAATGGTATCAAGTACAATCACGAATATGGCCTGCTGCACCTCGACAGTAAGGAAGCAAACGCACAGTTAGACAAGGTAAAGACTGTCTTAACAGCACAAAAATAAAACGCATTTGGAGTCCCATGATTATGGGCTCCAAATGATTTAACTAAACAAAGAATTTCGTCTTATGGTAAAAAGATTGTTTATTGCAGCAATTGTTGCAATCAGCCCCCTGTTGGCTGTTGCACAAGGTCTGATAACCGGTCATATCACCGATGTCCGCACAGGTGAGCCCCTGATAGGTGCATCGGTCATCGTAAAATCAGAAAAAGGCCAGGGCGTCGTTACCGATATCGACGGCAACTTCTCCCTCGAGACAAAGGTAGAAGCCCCTCTGACCCTTAGGGTGGAGTTCATCGGCTATCGTCCCCTCGACGTGGATGTCTACGACTTCGACGAGCCCGTGGAGATTCAGTTGGCAGAAAGTTCCAACAACCTGGAAGGTATCGTGGTGACAGGTGTTGCACAGGGAACATCAAGAAAAGGACTGTCGTTTGCATTGACCAAGATAAGTGACGAACTGATCAATACTGTTCCTCAGTCGGATGCCTCCACCACCCTCCGAGGCAAGGTGGCTGGTATCAGAATCGAGCAGTCGGACGGTAACTCCGGAGCAAAGGTATATCTGCGCGGCGCTAAGTCGATAAATGGAAATATTGAGCCACTCGTGGTCATCGACGGCTTTGTCACCTCGCTCTCGCTGTCGGACGTCAACCCGACGGATATTGAAACCATCGAGATCGTCAAGGGAGCTGCTGCGTCGGCTCTTTACGGAACACGGGGTGAAGGTGGTGTCGTTCAGATTATTACGAAAAAAGGCAGAGGCAGCAAACTGACCGTCACGCTGGACAACGAGATAGGATTCAGTCATGCCATCAATATCCCCGAGACCTCACAGTACCATCATTACAAGGTGAATAGTGACGGGTCGTTCGCATTGAATAAGGGTGGTCGCGTTATCGACTATCAGGACAACGGATATTCCGTAAATCTCCATCCCTACGTTAATCCTGTTGATAACATCAGCAACTTGCTCAGCGACCAGCCTTTCTACGCGAACATTGTTTCATTGGGTGCCTCAGGCGAGCAGTACAATATCTATACCTCTTTCCAGAATCAGTCGAGAGGCGGTGTGACAAGTGCCATCGATCCTGACAAGAAACAGAGTTTCCTGTTAAACCTGGGCTATAAGCCCATAAAGGGACTGACAACGGAGTTTACAGCACAATACAGCGTGAGCGACAATCCGTCGTTCGTAGCAAAGAATTCAAGTGCCAATGGCCTGGTTTATTCTGCCTTGCTGCTGGAGCCGTTCATCGATCTGGCACAGAAGGATGCAAACGGTAACTATCTGGTGGCTCCCGACGGTCTGAACCTGGTATCAAGCCAGTTCAGCAATCCCCTGTATGAATTCACGACGCGTCAATATGAATACACGACGAAGAATCTGCTTCTCGGTTGGAAGGCGAGATACCAGATATCAAAGTATTTTAGTGCAGAGGCTGCCTACTCCATTCAGCGTACAGACTACCTGACGGATAACTATTATCCGGTAGGTTATGAGACCCTGTCTGTGGATGCGACGAAGAACAACGGCTATTACGAGAAGACGACAAGACAGACCAACACCCGCAATGCCCAGTTCCAGCTGAACTACAACCAGAAAGTCGGCGACTTCGATCTGAGCGCAGCCTTCAAGAGTGTCTATGAGTATGAGCAGATAGAGGGTTTCAGCGCCAGCGGCTATAACCTGACGGCACCAGTAAAGTCATTGAATATTACCGATGCCTCGACGAGAAGCATTTCCTCTGTATGGGAGAAGACGGTCAACTACGGCTATTTCCTGAATTTCAAGGGCAGCTGGAAAGACAAGTGGTTCCTTGACGTACTGGGACGTCTGGATAAGAGTTCACGCTTTGGAAGTAATGTCAGCTGGGCATTCTTCCCGCGTGCATCGTTGGCCTATCGTCTTACGAAGGACGTAAAACTTGGACCTGTGAATGAGTTGAAACTGCGTGTTGCCTATGGTGAGGCAGGAAGTCTCCCACCCTATGGCGCTAAGGACAGCCGTGTGACATTGACAAACTCGGGAGGCGTCAGCTTTACCCAGAATGCGAATACAGACTTGAAGCGAGCCATCACAGCAGAGACGGAGTTCGGATTCGACGCAGTCGTATGGAACTGGCTGAACGTACAGTTTAACTATGCCTTTGCAAACAGTAAGAACGACTTCATCTCCGTGCCCTCGTTTACACCATTGCAGGGTTCTGCAACGATCTATGACAATCTGGGAAAGGTGAAATCAAACTCCCTGGAGTTAGAGTTGTCGGGACGCATCATCAACGGCAAGAACTTCTCCTGGGATGCAGGACTAACGTTCAGTCGTGTGCGTAGTGAGATTACCAGCATGGGTGATATCCCGGCATTTACCGACGGCGACTACCGTCGTGACAAAGGACTTAGCACCTCAACAATATGGGGTTATGGCATCTTCACCGACCTGAGCCAGCTGAGAACAAACGAACAGGGTTTCGTCGTGAATGCCGGTGACGGTACGAAGACCCTGAACGACTATACGGTCAACGCATTGGGTTTCGTCGTAGAGAAAGCTGCCCTGGGTACGAAAAACGAGGCTCCAGTCTTCTATGTAGATGAGAAAACGGGTAACACCAAGGTCATCGGCGACGCCCAGCCCGACTTTACGGTAGGTTTCACCAACACATTCACCTACGGTCCCTTCTCACTCTATGCATCACTCGACTGGAAGAAGGGTGGTCAGAAATATAACGAGACGGTACAGTATCTGGCCTATGTGTCGCGCTCGGAATTCGACGATCAGGCAGCGAAAGCCGGTCTTCCCCTGACTTTTGCCACACAGGTGTTCAATGCCGAGCTACCCACCGATTACTGGGTGGAGGATGCTGGCTACCTATCATTGCGAGAGTTGTCGCTCTCATATAATATCCCTGTGGCCCGACTCGGTATCGGACAGTGGATTAAAAGAGCACGTTTCGCTCTGCTTGGACGTAACCTGTTTATCCTGACAAAGTTCACGGGTGTCAATGTAGATGGCGACGATTATGACGGGAGTGCAGGAACATCTGATTTCTTCAACTATCCCTCTTATCGCACGCTTTCAGCCAAATTAACGATCGATTTCTAAAAAGTAGAATACAATGAAAAGATATATATTGCCCTATATTGCCGCTGTAGTCCTGTTTACAGCATGTGAGAAGACGGATTTCGACGATCCCAGTACACTCACCAACGAGGAAGCCGTCAGCACGATCAAGAGTTTCAGCTATTCGCTTGTGACCAGTAGTGTACAGACTGTCTTCAATACCACTACCAGCACGGCAGGCGTACACTTCAGCCTGTTGGCGGATCAGACGACAAATACCAACGGCAACTCCAACTGGTGGTACTATGCCCAGGAACCGAGGATGAGGATTATCAACAGCAGTTCAGAGCGTTCCTATAGTGCATCGCTCAACGCACTCTACAGTAATTTCTATCAGGCGAACCTGGACGCGACGAAGGTTATCGATATCATTGAGAATCAAGGAGGTAAAGCCTACGATGACCCGGGAAACGACCGTACCGCCGACTGTCTTATTGGAGCCTACTACGCCAAGGGAGTGGCACAGGGATATCTCGGCAACCTCTATGACCGTGGCATCATCGTCGACGACATCAACCAAAGCCAGAAAGGTTATCCCGACTCGTACAAGGATCTGACCCTGAACGGTATCAAGCATCTTGAAAAGACCATTGAGCTGGCCCAGGCATCCAGCACGCTGAAGTTTGACTTTCTCAGGGGCATCACCATTAGTAAAGAAGACTTCCTGAAACTGGCAAACTCGATAGCGGCCCGCATCCTTTCTTCTGTCGCAAGAGACAAGTCGGAGGCTGCTGCATTGGGATCGGACTACTGGAAGAAGGTATTGGCTTTTGCGGAAAAGGGATTCGATGAGGACTTCCTGATCATCACTACTTCGGGAGGATATTACAATGCGCTGCTTAACAACCTGAATTTCAAGGGTAACAGCAACCGTCCTGTCGATGTAAAGGTGCCTTATCTGGCTGATAATACGCATAGCTATCCGAATTATTATCCGACTGATGCTACGATCTTAGGGCCGATCACAACTGACGACGACCGTTTCTATCGGTATTTCTCCTATACGCCCAGTTTCGGCATTCTGATGGAGTCGCGCGGAAGAGGGCTCTTCTCTAATTATATCCGCGAGCGCTGGACTAACAGCAGCAACAGTCTGGCAGAGGCAGGATCGGTAAATCCTTATTTTCTGGCAGAAGAGACACGACTGTTGAAAGCAGAAGCCAAGCTGTGGCTAAAAGATATCGATGGTGCTGCCGCCCTGTTGAATGAGGCGAATGCGGCCCGCAAGTCACAGGGACACCTGGAAGACGTGGCTGCCAACGAGGAGGCCGTACGCCAGGCACTCCACTATGAGTATGCCATCGAGATAGATGCCGCAGGAGGTGTGACAGTGCCGTTTACCTTCATGCGCCGCAACGACCTGCTGATAGGTGGAACACCTACAGAATATCCTATCCCACAGAAACAACTGGAACTGATCGGTGAGGAACTGTATAGTTTCGGAGGTAAGGAATACATCGGCGAAAAGGGCATCTTCGGAGAAGTGGCAACGGCCTATGACAGAGGATGGAAGGCATCAGAGTAACAAATAAACAAGAGACAAGATGAATATGAAGAAGAAGATATTGAGTTTGGCATTCCTGCTGGCGTGGGGATACAGTGCAGATGCGCAGACAGTCACTTTGGAGGAAAAAGCTGACTCCAACGGTTATGTGGTCTTTGACGGCGATAAGGCGCCGGACTTCGTGACCACGCTGACAGGCGGACGACAGGTGAGACTCTCTGACCTGCGTGGAAAGCTGGTGATGATACAGTTTACGGCAAGCTGGTGTGGAGTCTGCCGCAAGGAAATGCCCTTCATCGAGCGCGACATCTGGCAGAAGCACAAGGACAATCCGAAGTTCGTGCTCATAGGTATCGATCGTGATGAGCCGCTGGAGAAGGTACTCGCATTTGCAAAACAGACGGGTGTCACCTACCCTCTTGGCCTTGACCCGGGTGCAGACATCTATGCAAAATATGCCTTGCGGAAATCGGGCATAACACGTAACATACTGATCGATGAAAATGGCGTTATCATCAAACGAACACGTCTCTTTAACCAGGAAGAATTTCAGTCTTTGGTAAACATCATCGACGAAAAACTGAACAAGAGTACGACGACAAAGGCAAAGGTTGCCCTTGACTACATCAATAGCAACTTTGCGACATATGATAAACTCCAGAAGACACTTTGGGCGAATCCTGAGTTAGGCTTCCTTGAGAATGCCAGTAGCGGCCTGCTGAAACAGCATCTCCGCGAGAACGGCTTTGCCATTGAAGAAGGTGTGGCTGGGATGCCGACGGCCTTCGTCGCTACCTATGGCAGTGGAGAACCTGTGATTGGTTTCCTGGCGGAGTATGACGCCCTGCCAGGTCTATCACAGGACACCGTTCCATACCGTAAGCCTCTCAAGGAAAACGGCTCAGGCCATGGTTGCGGCCATAACACCCTCGGTGTGGCTTCTACAGCAGCAGCCGTATCATTGAGCAAGTGGCTCAAAGCCAACAAACAAAGTGGAACCATAAAGATCTACGGTTCACCGGCAGAAGAAGGTGGCGCAGGTAAGGTATATCTCGTGCGTGAAGGTCTCTTTAAGGGAGTGGATGTTGTCCTCGACTGGCATCCGTCGTCGGGAAACGGCGTCACTACAAATGGCGGAACTGCAATGGTGATGGTTGATTACAAGTTCTACGGCAAGCCAGCCCATGCTGCCGGCAATCCCTGGAAGGGGCGCTCTGCTCTCGATGCCGTAGAGGCTTTCGACTATATGGTCAACCTGCTCAGAGAGCATGTGCCCACCTCTTCACGTATCCACTATGTCATCCCCGATGGCGGTTTCGCCCCCAATGTTGTACCTGAATATGCCCGTGTGAGCTATTATATCCGCAGTCCGAAGCGTGAAATACTCAAACAACTCACCGAGTGGATTGACTCTGCTGCCGTAGGTGCTGCGAAGGGAACTCAGACACGTGTAGAGAAGGAAATCGTGGCTGGCACCTACGAACGTCTGCACAATAGGACACTTTCGAAGGTCATCCAGAAGAATCTGGAGACAGTTGGCGGTGTCATCTACAACGAGCGCGAGCGTAAGTTGGTGGAGGAGCTGATCCGTAACACCGGCAATCCAGACTCTATCATTGCCCAGGCGGCCAAAGTACGACCGCTAGCAGAGTTCCCCAAAGAGGGCAGCGGCGGGTCGAGTGATGTTGGCGACGTCTCATGGGTTGTGCCACTTGCCAGTTTCGGAGCTGCGACATTTGCTCCTGGCAGTGCAGGCCACAGCTGGCAGAACGTAGCTGTCGATGGTACCACCATTGGTACGAAAGGGCTGTTGAACGCCAGTCGGGTGTTCGCTCTTACCGCTGTAGAACTGCTGACTGACGCCAACTTACTGAAAGCTGTCAAGGATGAATTCAAACAGAGTGTAGGGCCTGACTTTAAGTATGAACCGTTGTTAGGCAATCGCAAGCCAGCCCTCGATTATCGTGTTTCGAAGAAAGAATAATTGAAAAAGGTACGGGATTCTCATCAGAATTCCGTACCTTTGCAAACGGATATGAAAAGGACTTTGATTTGGATAGGGGCACTCATAGCGGGTGCAGTATTAGGATTGCTGGGTCTTGACTGGCTCAACGAGGTGATGAACTATGTGGCAACGGTCTATACGAGGCTGTTCCAGTTGCTGGCTGTGCCAACGATCGTATTGGCGGTAATAACAACATTTGCCACTTTCGGTTCGAAAGGCTCTGGCCGTATCTTTGGCCGTACGCTCACCTATACGCTTCTCACCACCTTTGCCGCAGCTATCGTGGGAGCCTTGCTTTATACCTTTATTGCCCCGGGGAATCTCCCTCCAGATGCTTTGGGGGATGCGACGGCCGACTCTCAATCCACAATTCTCAATTCCCAATTGTCCTACTCCGACCATCTCATCAGCATTATCCCCAATAATATCGTCAAGCCATTCCTCGAAGGGAATGTTCTCTCGCTGCTCCTGATAGCTTTTGCCATTGGCATCGGACTGTCGAAACTGCCAGAGTCAGAGAACAAGACGGTAGTGGTAAAAGGTCTTTTAGGGCTTCAGGAACTGCTCTTCCTGCTCATACGCTGGCTCATCTGGACGCTCCCATTAGGCATCGTCGCCTTCTCAGCACAGTTGTCGGCTCAGGTATCTGCAGGCGTGGTGGCCGACAGCATCGGGAAATACGTGCTGGTGGTACTGGGCGGCAACGTGATTCAGTTCTTTATCGTACTGCCGATGTTCCTCTTGGCGCGAGGATTAAACCCCATTCATGTGCTGGGACGCATGATGCCTGCTGTGCTGATGGCTCTCTTCACCAAGAGCAGTGCCGCTACCCTGCCTGTCACGATGGATACTGCAGAGAATCGTCTGGGCATCAGCCCTAAGATAGCCCGTTTTGTACTGCCCATCTGCACCACTATCAATATGAACGGCTGCGCAGCCTTTATCCTTGTCACCTCACTCTTTGTAATGCAGAACGGAGGTACGCCCCTCACATGGTCTACTATTCTCTTGTGGATTCTTATCTCCGTCATTTCCGCTGTCGGCAATGCCGGCGTACCGATGGGTTGCTATTTCCTTACACTTTCGCTGATGTCGGGCATTGGTGCACCAGTCGCCATCCTTGGCATCATTCTGCCAATCTACACAATAATAGACATGGTTGAAACTGCAGAAAATGTTTGGTCTGACTCATGCGTTGCCGCAATAACAGACAAGATTACAAACAAGCCCCAGATAGGCGCGCCGCGCCAATAATCCTTTAATCCTTAAATCCTTAGAATAAAAAAAGGGGGGCACAGGAATGACGTGATACCGGCATCGTACAGAGCCAGAAATTCGCCCTTTGCGACAGTAGTCAGGGGTATATTAGTCTTTTGTCGCGAGATTGTATGACTGTCGCAACAAGTCGGAGAAGAATTCGCATTATTTCTTGGAATCAGCCGAAAATCGCCGTACCTTTGCATCATCAAAAGGATTCATACGATATAAGATATAGTTTTCTTCATTTGGTTTTTAGTTATTTGGTTAGAGTTAATTAAGGTTCGCAGCGGCGAACCTTAATTGTGTTGTGCTCACAGGGAGTCTGCTCCCGTATAATCGCCTTCTGCCGCCATCGGCATTTGCATGTCCTCTTCATCCAATTTCGGATAAGGAACGCTCTTTGCCCCGTGGTCTTGCAGCCAGATGTGGTTCAGAGTTATAGATAGCAGTGGACAAAGGTACAAATTTTATTTGTAATTTTAACGATAAAAGCGAAAAAATATGGCAAAAATTTTGGAAGATAACGAAAAATGCTACTGAGGAGTTCACGAGTTCACAAGTTCACAAAAGGTAAAAACAAAAGTAAAGAATCGAAGTAAGAAAGTTCAAGAAATTATATAATATATATTATTAATTTATAAATTAATAATATATATTATAAGATAGTTGTTTGTGTACTTTGAAAAAAGGTTTTGTGAACTTGTGAACTCGTGAACCAGCTATTCCGTTGCTATTTCCCTGTCTTTTCCTGAATGCGGTTGACTCCATTGGGGCCTTGTTATTTAACACTTGTCTACCCATACGGATTTGGTTGACTGTCTCGCCTGAGCACAGTTGACTACTTTCACTGGAGAGGTTGACTCCTTTCCTAAGAACGTAG
>JAEEGL015275055.1_pt1 | contig 18000 bp, 16 predicted proteins | sample 9134231 | NCBI WGS metagenome assembly JAEEGL01 (sample SAMN16246548, study PRJNA631951) | gut metagenome | biome: gut microbiome; feature: rumen; material: fiber-attached | host: Bos | place: Iran: Karaj | collected 2018-10 | reverse complement strand
TGGTCTTGAGGGCCTGGTGAAGCGGAACGTCCTGGTCGCCGCCGAAGAGATCTTCAGGGGCTGCGGGAGCCTCGGCGACGGTGCTGTCAGCGGCTACGGTTTCCTCCTGGGGAGCTTCCGCATCCTGTGCGAACGCATAATTTGCAGTGAAGACGAGAGCGCCTGCTACTGCCAAAAACGCAAAAAACTTTTTCATAATCGTTTTTGAGTGTGTTTAATGAATAAAATTTATAGTTTGTTTAAAATTTCCAAATCCTTGGCAAGATAGCAATAATTTTTCAATTCTCAAACCTTATTTGCTGATTTCTCCACGTAGATTTTCTTCCAGGAGTTTTTTCGCCTCCTCTTTGGCGGGCGCAAGTGTCAGTATATAAAAGAGTTTGGCGAGCATCGCCTCCGTTGTGGAGTCGTAGCCGGAGACAACGCCCGCTTCCTTGAGCACCTTGCCGGTGGAGTATAAATCCATATCGACGCTGCCCGACAGGCACTGCGTCACGTTGACAATGAGTTTCCCCATCCGGTCGGCTTCCCGCACCAGGTCGGGGAACCATCCCGTCGCGGGAGCGTTGCCGGAGCCGTAGGTCTCCAGGATGACGGCGCGGATTTCCGGGCTCAGGAGGAAGTAGCGGGCCACCTCCGGCGTGAGGCCGGGATGGAGCTTGAGGATGGAAACCCGCGTGTCGAGGTCGCGGTGGACGATCAGGCCGGCGTTCCCGGGGGCGGGATGCCGGATGATGCCGCGGTTGTACCGGATGTTGATGCCGGCTTCCGCCAGGGGAGGGCAGTTGGGCGAAGTGAAGGCGCTGAAGTTCTCCGAACTGATCTTGGTTGCCCGGCAGCCCCGGAGCAGGGTGTAGTCGAAGAAAATGCACACTTCCGGCACCAGCGGCTTCCCGTCTGCGTCCACGGCGGAGGCGATCTCTACGGCCGAGATGAGATTTTCCCGGCCGTCGGTGCGGAGCGCGCCGATAGGAAGCTGGCTCCCGGTGAAGACGACGGGCTTCCCCAGATTCTCCAGCATAAAGCTGACCGCCGAGGCGGAATAGGCCATCGTGTCGGTCCCGTGCAGGATGACGAAGCCGTCATACTGGTCGTATTTCCGGCCGATCAGTCCGGCGATTTCCTGCCACAGGGAGGGCTGTACGTCGGAAGAATCGATGAGCGGGCTGAAGGTGTAGCTGTCGATCCGGAGGGCGAATTTGTGCAGTTCGGGCACTTCGCTCAGGATGTGCTCGAAATCGAAGGGCTTGAGCGTCCCGTCGACGGGGTCCTGCTTCATACCGATGGTCCCTCCCGTATATACAAGGAGGATGGAGGCTTTTTTGCGTGTCATAGGCCGAACAGTCTGCGTGCGCCCAGGGTGGTTTCCCGGGCAACGGTATCTGTATCAATGTTTTTGCTCTGGGCAATTTTTTCTGCGATATACGGCAGGAACGCGCTTTCGTTGCGTTCGCCGCGATGGGGGACCGGTGCCAGGTAGGGGCAGTCGGTCTCGAGGAGAATGTGTTCGAGGGGAATCCGTGCCACGGTCTCGACGAGGCGGGAATTCCTGAAGGTGACGACCCCGCCGATCCCGACGGAGAAATCGCCGCACCGCCGTGCCCGCTCATAGATCTCGTAGCTGCCGGAAAAGCAGTGCAGGCATCCCCGTAGGTGAAGGTGACGGCAGTCTTCGAGGATGCGGAAAAGGTCGTCCCACGCATCCCGGAGGTGGATGTCGACCGGCAGATTGTGCTCTGCGGCAATCTCCAGCTGCACGCGCAGGGCTTCCTTCTGCTGCTCCTTGAACTCTGTCCCTTCGTGGTAGTCGAGGCCGATCTCGCCAATGGCGACGATGCTTTCATCGAGCCGGGATACCCAGGCGTCGATTTCCTCCCGCCAATCCTCTCTCACGCTGCCCGGATACAACCCAAGCATCTGCCGAAGCACCCCTGGGAACTGCTCCGCAAGCTCGAACATCCGGTCTCTCTCCCGGCTGTCCACATCCGCCTGCAGCATCATCTCCACGCCGGCATCCAGCGCTCTCTGCACCGCCGCCGCCCCGTCCTCTCCGAACCACTCGTCGTAATAGTGAGTATGCGTATCTATAAACATCATACAAATGTAATGTTATAATATCATCTTTCAAACAGAATCTTTGAAAAATGCAGTCATATCAGTTTCAGAAACCGTGGCCGCCCATGGCCGCGTGAATGGGAGGGGCCCGCAAGTCGCAGACTTGTGGGAGGGATGGAGGAGCGAAGCTCCGGAAGTTTCAGAAACTGATATGACGGAATTTTTCATCGATTATTGATACAATATCTTTGTAAGATGTCCGAATTGACGAAGCCGTCAGTCTGGAGGCGGGTGAGGGCGGCGATGATGCGGGGGTAGGGGAGGTTGAGGTCGAGGCAGAGGTCGTCCGGGGTGATGCCGCGTTGGCATCGGATGTGTTCGAAGATCGTGTATTCCAGGGAATCTGTCCCGTAGGACCGGCCCGCGAGCGTACTGAGAGGGATTTTGCCGCGGGAGGAGAGGAGGCCGAGCCCCAGATCTTCCACGAGGCTTTCCGGATCGGTGATGAGTTGCGCCTTACTTCGGCGGATGAGGTTGTTGCATCCCGCTGAGGTGGAATCCTCGATCCGGCCGGGGAGGGCAAAGGTGTCGCGGCCGTAGTCGACGGCAAAATCCATCGTGATGAGGCCGCCGCCCTTGCTTTTGGACTCAATGAGGATAACGGCGTCCGCGAGCCCTGCGATGATGCGGTTGCGGCGGATGAAACTGCTCGCCATCGCCGCCGTCCCCGGCGGATAATCCGACACGAGGGCGCAGCCAGTTGTCGAGACGAGTCGCATCGCGATGTCGCGATGACGGGAGGGATAGATGCAGTCGGGCCCGACGGGCATCACGGCGATGGTCGGGAGCCCGACCTCCAGGGCCTCGGTCTGCGCGATGATGTCGGTGCCGATGGCGAAGCCGCTTACGATCACGGGCTTGTCGGCCGTCCGGGCCAGGGCGCGGACGATTTCCCGGCACCAGTGGGCGCCGTAGGAGGAGATATCCCGCGTGCCGACGATGGCAATGGCCCGCCGATAGCCGAAAATCTCGCGGGGTGAAGATATACCGCTGTAGTAGAGTCCGATGGGATGGTCCGGCGTCTCTGCCAGGAGTGGCGGGTAATCCTCGTCCAGGCAGCTCAGGAGCCGGTGACCGCGGGCGTAGAGCCATTCCAACTCCTCGGCCTCGTTCCCTTCCGGAATCCCGGGGACGGCGGCGGCACTTCCGTATCGCTCCAGCAGGGCAAGACCTTCCCGGGGTTTGAATCCGTAAATCCGGTTGAGAGCGGAGATTTTGATGCGTTCAATGTCGATTTCCATAGGGGCAAAGCTATGGAGAATTCCACAAAAAAATACCCTCCCCGCAGACCGGAGAGGGCGATTTTTTTATGTTTTTTGAACGTTTTCGCGGTTTTTTTAATTTTTTGCGCGTTTTTTACAGAATCAGCATCGCGTCGCCGTATGGACCGAAGTGGTATTCTTCCTTGATGGCCACCTCGTAGGCGTTCATCACGTTCTGGAATCCGCCGAAAGCGGCCACCGCCATCAGCATCGTCGACTCGGGCCGGTGGAAATTGGATACCAGCGCGTCCGGAATGGAGAAGTGGTACGGCGGGAAGATGAATTTGTTGGTCCAGCCATCGTAGGCATTGACCTCGGCCTTGGTGGTGACATAGGTCTCCAGGCCCTTGAGGGTGGTCGTGCCGATGGCGACGACTTTGCCGCCCTGCCGCTTGGTATCGTTGATCTTCTGGGCCGCTTCCTCGGAAATGATGAGGCGCTCGGAGTCCATCCGGTGCTTCGAGAGGTCCTCGACGTCCACCTTGCGGAAGTTGCCGATGCCCATATGCAGGGTGATGAAGGTCTTGTCGATGTCGTGGAGAATCATCCGGTTGAAGAGTTCGCGGCTGAAGTGCAGGCCGGCTGCCGGCGCGGAAACGGCACCTTCCTTGTCGGCGAAAATGGTCTGGAAGTCGGTCTTGTCGTTCTCGTCAGGCTTGCCTTTGACCCAGAGGGGAACGGGCGTCTCGCCAAGGGCGAAGAGCGACTGCTTGAAGTCCTCATAGGCTCCGTCGTACAGGAAGCGGAGGGTCCTGCCGCGGGAGGTCGTGTTGTCGATGACCTCGGCCACGAGGCTCTGGTCCTCGCCGAAGTAAAGCTTGTTGCCGATGCGGATCTTGCGGGCGGGTTCTACGATGACGTCCCAAAGACGCTGTTCGCGGCCCAGTTCCCGCAGGAGGAATACCATAATGTCGGCTCCGGTCTTTTCCTTCTTGCCGTAGAGGCGGGCGGGGAAGACCTTGGTGTCGTTGAGGACGAAGGTGTCGCCCTTGCCGAAGTATTCGATGATGTCCTTGAAAATCCTGTGCTCAATCTCGCCCGTGTCCTTGTGGAGGACCAGCAGTTTGCACTCATCCCGCCAGTAGCTGGGCTTTGTCGCGATCAACTCCTGGGGTAGTTCGAACTGAAACTGTGATAATTTCATTATAGTTCCTCAATTAATGTAATCTTACTAAATACGGAAGATATTTGAAAAAAGTTTCAAATGTGCGCCTCGCGGAAAACTTCGATGATGGAGGGATAGGTCTTTTTGAGGAAGGGCGGGAGGCTGGATTTGGCTACCCAGGCCGCTTTGCAGATGTCCTCGTCGCGCTGCGGAGTGAGGTCGGTGGGGTCGTTGTACAGCATATCGAACCACCAGGTGTGCTTGAGGTGCCAGACGCCGTCGCGGAGGTAGCAATGGTCGGTGATGCAGATGAGCCGGCGGATTTGCAGGTCGTCCACGCCGGTCTCTTCCTGCACTTCGCGGATAGCGGTCAGTTCGATGTCTTCCCCGCCCTCCTGATGGCCTTTGGGTAGATCCCAGAGCCCGTAGCGGCTGATGAGGAGGTAGTCGCCCCGGCGGTTGGAGACGAGGCCCCCGGCGGCGTTGACTTCCTTGAATTCCGCGCAGATCCGGCGGTAGGTACCGTCCGTGTCCTTCGAGGGAATATAGATTTTGGACAGCGTGTCCGAGACTTCGAACATCTTCACCAGCGTCCCGATGTCGACCTTCGCCCCCGGGTGGAATTCCACGGAATTGGGATCGCCGAGCGCTTCGTCCCCTTCGGGGCAAATGATGATCTGGCGCTTCTCGAAATAGATTTTATGCATAATGTCCTGAAAAATCACTATATTTGTATTCTATGCGCACATTAGGGTGCAAATTTAGAAAAAAATCAGGATGATGACAACAATTCAGAGCAAACACGGCATCGTGCCCCGGCAGCCGGCCGAATTATATATGGCTTTTTCCGATATGCGCAACTTCCTCCAGTTCCTCCCCGAGGACAAGAAGGAGGGCGTTACGGCCGACTACGACACCGTCCAGGCGACGGTACAGGGCTTCTCCATCGGGGCTAAAGTGCACGAGCGGGTGCCGTATTCCCGAATTGAATTCGTCGACTACGGTGCGCCGGTGGCCTTCCACGTCGTCTTCTATTTCGACGCGGCGGCCTCGGATCCCTATAAGACGGATTTCCACATCCTGTTTGAAGCCGAGCTCAACTTGATGATGAAGATGATGCTTTCGGGCAAGATTCAGGATGCCCTCGACAAGCTCGTCGACGGGATGGTGGATCCTTCGAAATTCAAAATGCCGGATGCCTGACGTCCCTCATAAAGCATTCTGGACAATGGCGGAGGAGGCGCTCGGGCCGGATTCCGTGGCGATGCTGCGCGCGGCCCTGGAACTTCCCCCCGCCGTTTCCGTCCGGCTCAATCCCTTCAAGACCCCTTCAGGAGATCCACTTTTCCCGGAAGCGGAGCCAGTGCCCGGGTCGGAGTGGGGGAGATTCCTCCCCGACAGGCCGGTGTTTACGCTGGATCCGCTCTTCCACGCCGGAGCCTATTACGTGCAGGATTCTTCCGCGATGAGGGTCGGCGACATCCTGCGGGAATGTCTGAAGCAATTTGACGCAAAGGATCGCCCCCTCCGTGTACTGGACGCCTGTGCCGCCCCCGGTGGCAAGACGACCGATGCGGCCGCTTCCCTCCGGGAGGCTTTCGGCGACCGCTTCCTTCTTGTTGCCAACGAGGTAATGCGTCAGCGGGCGGGCATTCTCAAGGACAATGTCGCCGTCTGGGGCGATCCCTGCGTGGCCGTCACCTCGGCCGATCCGGCCGCCTTCAAGGCATACGAAGGTTTTTTCGATATCATCCTTTCCGATGTTCCGTGCTCGGGCGAAGGAATGTTCCGGAAGGATGAAAAGGCTGTCCGGGACTGGTCCGAAGACAATGTCGCCCTTTGTGCGGCCCGTCAACGGCGGATCGTTTCCGACCTGTGGCCGTCCCTTCGCGAAGGCGGCGTCCTGATCTATTCGACCTGCACGTTCAACCGCCGGGAGAATACGGAAAATGTGGAATGGATTGCGAAAAATCTGGGCGCAGAGATCATTTCCCCGGGGCAGATGCTCGTTCCCGGAGAGGTCCGGGGCGAAGGGCAGTTTGTCGCCGCGCTTCGCAAGACCTCCCCGTCGGCGGCCTACCGCCTGCCGAAACCGCTACAAGGCGCCGTCCGTATCCCGCAGGGCCTCCTGAAAAGCCCTGCCGTCACCGCGCTCCGTGGAGATGCGGTCATCGCCGTGCCGGAAGCCATTGCCGCGGAGGCTGCCGCGCTGGAATCCCTTCATCCGCTCTCGGTCGGGACGAATATCGGATCCGGCAAGGGAAATGAATGGATTCCTTCGGCCGATCTGGCCCTGTCTTTGCAGGCCCGGCCCGATGCCTGGCCGTCCGTGGCGCTTTCGCGGGAGGAGGCCCTGTCATTCCTCCACGGGGATACCCTCAGGCTTCCGGACGCCTCGACTGGCTATTGTATCGTAAGCTGGCGGTCCCTGCCGCTGGGCTTTGTGAAAAATATCGGTCCCCGGTGCAACAACCTGCACCCGAAGGACCGCAGAATCAGAATGGCTATATGAAAAGACTGATACTATTTGTCGCCGCGGCCTTCGCGTGTGCCGCCCTGCAGGCACAGACGACGCAGGCGGAATACCTCAGCCGCTATAACCGCCTGACGGAAAAGGGCGGCGTGAACGGCCTCGGGGTCGAAACGCTGATCTCCAAGTGGGAGAAAGATTACCCGGACGACCCGGATATGCTCGAGGCGAAATTCCTGCTGTACAGCACCCAGTCGATGTCCGCCCAGGTCATTCAGCTGTCGCAGGACCGGTACCTCGGAAGGGATCCGCTGATTCCCTACACGGATTCGCTCGGCGTGAAGCGGAATTATTTCGAGGACACGCTCTTCGATGAGACGCTCTTCGCCCAGGCCTCCAAGGCGCTTACCCGCGCCATCGCTATCCGCCCCGACCGCCTCGACTACCGCTGCGCCCGGATCAACTACCTCATTTCCTACGAGAAAGAGAGCCCGGATATGGCTCTTGTCGAGCTCAAGGACTTGATAGATATGACTTATTCCGGCTCCCAGGCCTGGCATTTCCCGGGTGTCGAGGGAGAGGTCGATAAGGAGACCTTCAAGGCTTTTATGCAGGACTACTGCTTCACCTTCTTCAAGATCGCATCTCCCTCCAGCTACGAGGCCTTCAGACAGGTATCGGAGCGGATGCTCAAATACGAGCCCGGCGACCCGGTCTTCCTCGATAACCTCGGCTCCTACTGGCTGGTCTTCAAGAAAGACGGCAAGAAGGCCCTCTCTTATTATAATAAGGTATTGAAAAAGCATCCTGACGACCTGACGGCCCTGCGCAACTGCGTCGTCCTTGCCCGGCACGAGAAGAACCTCAAACTGGAGAAAAAATATCTCCCGCTCCTCATCAAATACACCGATAACGATACCGAGCGCGCCTCCTCCGAGGCCCGCCTCAATGCGATGAATACCAAATAAAACCTATAATCCAGATGAAAAAAATTGTTTTGCTTATGACTGCGATTCTGGCCCTTGGCGCCTGCACCCAGAAAAGGGAAATCGTCAAAGCCATCGATCTGACCGACCTCGACACGACGGTCAGTCCCAAAGTTGATTTTTACCAGTATGCCTCGGGCGGCTGGAGGGCCAAGAACCCCCTCAAACCCGAATTCTCCCGCTACGGCTCCTTCGACGTCCTGGCCGAACTCAACCAGGAGCGTCTCAACGCCCTCTTCCAGGATATGACGAAGATGCGCGCCAAGAAGGGGACCGTCGACCAGAAGATTTCGGACCTCTACAAGATGGCCCTCGATTCGACGACCCGGAACAACCTGGGCGCCGAGCCGATTCTTCCGTATATCGCCGAAATCCAGGCGATCGACAGCAAAGAGGCAATGTCCTCCAAACTGGGCGAATTTGCCATTGCCGGCGATCACCTCGGTTTCTTCGGGGCCTACGTCGAAGCTGACCTGAGAGACAGCGACAGCCAGATCCTCTATGTCAGCCAGGGCGGCCTCGGTATGGGCGACCGCGACTATTATCTCGATGCTGAGAATGCTGCGTTAAAGGCCGGCTACAAGGCTTTCCTGGAGAAGGTATTTGCCCTCGCCGGGATCGACAATCCCGCAGAGCGCGCCACCAACGCCCTTTCGGTCGAGGACCGTCTCGCGGAGATTTCCTGGACGCGCGTGCAGCAGCGCGACCTCCAGGCCATTTACAACCCGATGTCCACCGAAGCCATCGTCGCTGCCTATCCCGCGGTGGGCTTTGACAAATATTTCGAAGGCCGGGTTCCCGACCAGGAGAAGATTATCATCTGCGAGCCTTCCTTCTTCCAGGGCCTCTCGGAGCTGATCGCCTCCACCGACCTCGAGGTGCTCAAGGACTATATGCTCGGACAGTTCGTCCAGGGTGCCTGCGGTGCGCTGAGCGATGATTTCTATGCCGCTTCCTGGGAGTTCTTCAGCCATCAGATGGCCGGTGCCCAGGAGCAGAAACCGCGCTGGAAGCGGGCGATGGCGGTGCCCAATTCCATCCTCGGCGAAGCAGTCGGCAAGATGTACGTCGAGCGCTATTTCCCCGAATCCTCCAAGAAGAAGATGGTCGAGATCGTGGAGAATCTCCGCACCGCCCTCGGCGAGCACATCGATTCGCTTGACTGGATGGGCGACACCACCAAGGTGAAGGCCCACGAGAAGCTCTCGACCTTTACCGTCAAGATCGGCTATCCCGACAAGTGGAAAGACTACAGCACGCTCGACATCGATCCTTCCAAGACCTATTACGAGAATCTCCGCAGCGCCAGCATCTGGTATGTGGCCGACAATCTTTCGAAACTCGGCAAACCCACCGACAAGACCGAATGGGGGATGACCCCGCAGACGGTCAACGCCTACTACAACCCCACCACCAACGAGATCTGCTTCCCGGCCGCCATCCTGCAGCCGCCGTTCTTCAATCCCGATGCGGATGACGCCGTCAACTACGTCGGCATCGGTGTCGTGATCGGCCACGAGATGTCGCACGGTTTCGACGACCAGGGCCGCCTGTTCGATGCGGAAGGCAATATGACCAACTGGTGGACCCCGACGGACGAGGCTGCCTTCAAGGAGAAGGCCGAAGTGCTGGCCCAGCAGTTTGACGCGGTCGAGATTGCGCCCGGCGTTCACGCTAACGGCCATCTGACCCTCGGCGAGAACATCGGCGACCACGGCGGTATCTCCATCGCCTGGACCGCGATGCAGAACAGCTGGAAGGGCGTGCATCCCGAACCGATCGACGGATTCACTGCCGAACAGCGCTTCTGGCTGTCCTACGGCCATATCTGGGCCCAGAACATCACCCCGGAAGAGAGTGCCCGCCTCACCAAACTTGACGTGCACTCGCTGGCTGTCAACCGCGTCAATGTTTCCATCCGGAACTTCCAGCAGTTCTTCGACGCATTTGACATCGTCGAAGGCGATCCGATGTTCCGTCCCGAAGCAGAAAGGGTGCACATTTGGTAGCCTCCCGCTTCATAGCGCGCAGAGTTCGCTTCAACTCTCCGGTCGCGATGGCCTCCATCGCGGTCAGTTTCGTCGTGATGATCGTGGCGGTCTCCGTCTCAGCCGGATTCCGCTACGCCATCCGGGACGGCATTTCCGCGATGATGGGTGATATTGGCATCCTCCCCGCCTACCGCAGTGTAGAAGGGGAGGAGAGCCCGGTATCGTTGTCCGGTGAAACGAGGCAGACCCTGGAGTCGTATGACGGTGTCCGGGAGATTCGTCCGGTGGTCCGGCGTTCCGGCATCGTGCGTAGCGGAGACGTGATTCAGGGCGTGCTGATCCGTGGAACAGATGCGTATGCGGCCTTGGATACGACGGCGCTGGGAGTCACCATCCCCCGCAGGCTCGCCGATATTACGGGGCTGCAGGAAGGGGATGAGATGCTGACGTATTTCATCGGCGAGAAGGTGAAGGTGCGGAAGTTTACCGTCCGGCACATCCAGGATGGGGGGATGCTGGCCCTGGACGAGAATCTCATCGTGGAGGCCCGCCTGGAGGATATGCGCCGGGTTTGTGGCTGGGAAGAGGGGCAGTGTTCCTCGTACGAGGTGGTCCTGTCGCCTTCTGCCCGAGGTCGGACTGAGGACATTTCCGCAATGATTGGCACGATGCTGCTTGGAAGCTCTGTCGAGGAGGAGCAGTCCTTGATGACGATGACCTCCCGGGGGCGCTATCCGCAGATTTTCGACTGGCTCGACCTGCTGGACTTCAACGTCCTGTTCATCCTTCTCCTGATGACGCTGGTGGCCGGATTCAATATGATTTCGGGCCTGCTGATCCTGCTTTTCCGCAATATTTCCACCATCGGTCTCCTCAAGACGCTCGGAATGACCAACCGCTCCATCGCGGCGGTCTTCCTCCGGGCCAGTTCGACGCTGGTCCTGAAGGCGATGGCCATTGGAAATGCGGCTGCAATCCTGCTCTGTCTCCTGCAGCAGTGGACGCATCTGATGAAACTCAATCCGGAGAATTACATTGTCTCCTACGTGCCTGTTCACCTGGATCTTCCGATGATCCTCTCCGCGGATGCCTTTGCGTATGCCGCGATTATGCTGCTGTTACTGATCCCTTGCCTTTTCATTTCCCGCGTCGACCCGGCCAAAACGGTCAAAGCGGAATAATTCCTTCCGTATTTGAAGGAAAAGTGTTTACTTTGTATGAATTTTTAAGATCAATCGAAATGGAACTCACTGCGAAACAACTGGCACACATTCTTCAGGGAACCGTGGACGGAGATGAAAAGGCCGTTGTCACGAAATTCGCCAAGATCGAATACGGTAAACCCGGCGCCTTGTGCTTTTACGCCAATCCCAAATATGAGCAGTACGTCTATACCAGCAAGGCATCCGTCATCCTGGTCAATAAGGATTTCGAGCCCAGGGAGGCGGTTCCCGCCACGATGGTGCGCGTCGAGAATGCCTACAAGGCCATCGCGGACCTGCTGAATTATGTCTCCAAGACCAAGCGCCGGGGCGGCCGTCACCGCAGCCTCCGTGCCTGCTGGTTCCTGACGACCCGTTTCGGCAAGCGCGTCTATGTGGGCGCCTTCTCCTACGTCGGGCATCATACCACGGTGGGGGATGATACAATTATCTACGAGCACGTCTACATCGGCGACGACTGCAAGATCGGCAAGAACTGCATCCTTTATCCGGGCGTGAGGATTTATCCGGGAATGGAAATCGGCAACAACGTGATTATCCACGCCAACGCCGTCATCGGCTCGGACGGCTTCGGCAATGTGCCGCTCCCCGACGGGGGATGGGAGAAGATCGAGCACCTCGGCAAGGTCATCATCGAGGATAGCGTCGAGATTGGCGCCTGCACTACCATCGACCGCGCCGAGATGGAAGCGACCATTATCCACAAGGGGGTTAAGATCGACAACCTCTGCCAGATTGCCCACAATGTCGAGGTCGGTGAGAATACCGCGATGGCCGCGATGGTCGGCATCGCCGGTAGCGCCAAGATCGGCAAGAACTGCCTCTTCGGCGGCCAGGTCGGCATCGCCGGTCACCTCACCATTCCCAACCGCACGACCCTTGCCGCCCAGACCGGCGTCATCGGCAACCTCAAGGATGGTGAAGGCGTCACTTACGTCGGCTCTCCCGCTCTCCCCGTGAAGCTTTATATGCGCTCCTACGCCCTCTTCAAAAAGGCCGGCGAGACCCACTGAATAATCAGATTTGCATAGGACGGCAATTATTATTATCTTTGCGAACTTATTGAAACGCGAAGATAATGATTGTTAACCAGAAGACGCTTTCAAAGACGTATGTTTTCCGCGGGCACGGACTTCATACCGGCAAGCCGGTCAAGATGAAGGTCGGGCCTGCCCCGGTAGATGCGGGGATTTCTTTCCTTCGCAGCGATTTGGGAGAGGATTGCCGGGTGAAAGCGTTTGCGGAGAACGTGACCACCACGACCCGCAGCACCACGATTTCCGATTATCCCTACTCGGTCGTGACGATCGAGCACATTATGTCGGCCCTGACTGGGCTCGGCATCGATAACGCACTCGTTTCCCTCGATAACGACGAAGTACCTATCCTGGACGGCAGCGCCCGGCTGTATGCTGAGGCTTTCACGAAGGATCCGCTGGTAGACCAGGGTGTTCCCAGGCACTACATCACGCTTCCCGAGGCCGTTGAACTCCGGGATGAAAAGTCCGGCTCCTGGATCCGGATCGAGCCCTCGGACAGGCCTTCCATCGATGTTACCATCGACTTCAATTCCCACGTCGTGGGCGTACAGTCCGCGCACTGGGACGAGGAGGTCGATTATGCCCGCGAGATCGCTCCCTGCCGCACTTTCGTCTTTTTCCACGAGCTCCAGTTCCTCTTTAAGAACAACCTCATCAAAGGGGGCGATGTCGACAACGCCATCGTCGTTGTGGAGCATCCGGTGACGGATGAGCAGATCGGCGAGATTGCCGATGCGATGGGCAAGCATAAACTCTCCGTTACCCCCGAGGGATATCTCAATACCATCCGCCTGCATTTCCCCGACGAGATCGGCCGCCACAAACTGCTCGACATCATCGGCGACATGCGCCTTGTCGGCGGATTCCTCAATGCCAAAGTCACCGCTTATAAGCCCGGTCATACCATCAATACCCTGGCTGCCAAAGCGGTTCGCAAGCTGTTAAAATAGTCCAATATGACCAAGATTCATCCGCTCGCTACGGTGAGCCCCGACGCCAAGATCGGCAACAATGTAGAAATCGGCCCTTACGCATTCGTAGATGCCAACGTCGAAATCGGCGACGGCTGCAAGATTTTCCAGCACGCCACCATTTTTGAATATGTCAAGATCGGCAAGAACTGTATGGTATTTCCCGGAGCCGTTGTCGGCGCCATTCCCCAGGACCTCAAATTCGACGGGGAAGTCACCTACGTGGAGATCGGCGACAACGTCACCATCCGCGAATGCGCGACCATCAACCGCGGCACCAAGGCCAGCGGCAAGGGTGTGACCCGCATCGGCAGCAACACCCTTCTGATGTCCTACGTCCACGTTGCCCACGACTGCAACGTTGGCAACCACTGCATCCTCGTAAGCTATACCGGCATCGCCGGAGAAACGGATGTCGACGACTGGGCCATCCTGGGCGGCGGCACGATGGTGCATCAGTTCTCCAAGATCGGCTGCCACGCAATGGTCGGCGGCGCGTCCAAGGTTAACAAGGATATTCCTCCCTACGTGCTCTGCTCGCGCGACCCGATCCGTTACGTCGGCATCAACCTCGTCGGCCTCCGCCGCCGGGGCTTCACCTCCGACCAGATCCGCAACATCAAGGATATCTACGACACCATCTATTTCCAGGGGATGAATGTCTCCGACGGCATCGCCCGCGTCGTCTCCGGTTTCCCCGAGAGCGAAGAGCGCGACAACATTGTCAATTTCATCCGCGCTTCCAAGCGTGGCATCATCCCGGCGGCCAGCCGCGGCGAGAAGTTCGAGACCGACTAGGTGCTCCTCTCCACCGCATACTTTCCGCCTGTGGAATATTTCGCCCTGATGGCGAGAGATATGACCTTGTCCCCGGACAAGGTCATTCCGTCTTCTGTTATGCTGGAGGGTTGCGAGCATTACATCAAGCAGACTTGGCGGAGTCGCTGCCGCATCCTGACGGCCTCCGGCAGCGAAATCCTGCAGGTGCCGGTGGTGCATACCGCGCCTAAGATGCCGATCCGGGAGGTGCTCGTAGAATACACGACGCCCTGGGCGGTCCGGACGGAGCGGACGCTCGATGCCGCCTACCGGATGTCGGCCTACTACGATTATTACCGCGACGATATCTTTGCCATTTTGGAGGAGGGGATTCCGCGGTTGTTCGACCTGAACCTCGCCCTGCTTCGCTTTCTGACGGCCCGCCTCGGCCTGCAGGTGGAGATTGCCGTGACGACGGATTACGCCCCGGAAGGAACGCTCCCGGACGACTGGCGTTATGCGCTGTCACCGAAAAAGGCCAATACCGTGTTGCACGATCTTGGCCTTGAAAAACCGTATTATCAAGTTTTCGGAGAGAAGTTCGGCTTTACCGCTGGGCTGTCTGTCCTCGACCTTCTCTGCAATGAGGGACCGGATGCCATCCGATTCCTCAAAAAGATCTAGAACCGCCAGCCGACGGTAGCCATTACATCCCAGAGGTTGTTCCTGAATACCGTGATTTCCGGGGAGGGAACATTCTCGATATAGTCCGCGTAGGGGGTAACGTAAAGGTTGTCCTTGAGCCGGACCCGGACGGCGAGGTCTGCGAAGAAAGAGCCATCGGAGATGTAGCCTGCACCGAAGGAGAAGCTGCTGTCGTGGCTGCGGACCTTGGCGGTGTTGCCGGCGAGCGTCCTGGACTGGAGGATATACTTGCCGTCATCGCCCTTCTCGGGACTGGTGACGAGGCCGTAGCCTGCCCGGAGCGCGAGCTTGCGGACCGGCTTGAATTCGGCGCCGAGCCGCAGGGCGTGCGAGAAGCCCATAAACTGCGAAATGTCCCAGTTGGCGTCCGCGAACTCGTTGTCGTTCGTGTAGCCCCTCTTCATCCGCATATTCTTGTAGTTCATCAGCTCATAGTCGGCGCTCAGGAGGCCGATTTCACCGATCGTCCAGGCCAGGCCGGCGTTGAAGCGCCAGGGCGTGCGGCACTGCCAGGAATATCTTCCTTCGGGGGATTCGGCGGAGAAGGTGCCCTCATCCAGATAGTTGATGGCCATATCGTGACTCCATTTCTCCTTGACGTTGATCAGGGTCGGCGTCTGCACGGAGGCTCCGAGACGGATGCCGCCGGGAAGCCGCGCCAGGACACCCAGCTGGACGTAGACTCCAGCGCCGGAGGCGGTATAGGAGGAGCGGGTCTTGGTATCGTTGAAATAGAGGGTGGTGCCGTCATCGAACGGAATGGGGAAGTCGGCGCTGCGGAGGGCCTGCTCGCGGATATAGTCGTCGTAACGGTAGTCGAGAGCCGTAAGGCCGAGGTTGGCGCCGATGTAAAGGAAGTTGTTGATGTTGCCGGCCCAGTTGAAGACGAAATCGTATTTGTTGCCGATGACGAGCTGGCCGTAGCGCTGGTCAAGCTCTCCGGCGAGACCGATATCCTCGCCCTGGATGGCCTCGGTGGCACCGGCGTATTTGTCGTTATATCCGCCGTACGTGGCAATCAGGCCGGCCCGGTAGGCCGTGATGGGCAGCCAGAAGTTGTATTTGTCGTAGGACGAGTAGTCATTGAGAATCTCGCTTGAGATCCCGTCGCCCTGGGTGGCCAGGAAGCCGAGGTAGGTGGTGCGGTCCTGGACGCCGCTCGCGAAGAGTTCATTGAGATAATTGTGGCTGGGTGTGCCGACAATGCCGAAGGAGTAGCTGACGAGGCCCCTCTCGCGATGGGTGTTGATGTTGAGCGAGGCGCCGAAGGACGGGAGCGTGAAGCGGGTATGGTTGGTGCTGTTGACGTCGCCGTATCCTTCGGGGACGGTGGCCCCGGCCGTCAGGATGGAGCCGGTCGTGCTGTTGGTGGAGATGCTGATGCCGGGACTGATGGTGATCTGCGAGTATCCGGCAACGGCGCCGCCGGCCGGATTGAAGAAGATGCTGCCGAGGTCGCCGCCGACAGCCGTCACGGCGTTGCCCATACCGATGGTGCGGGCGGAGCCGTAGGAATGGGAGGCAGAGAAGGTTTGGGCGTCGTACATTGACTGCGCTCCTGCCGCCGTGGCAATTCCCAGAAGAAGGACCGAAGTAATGATTTTGTTACGCATAGCTGTACTGTTTTCTGTTGTGATTAGTGCCTGCCGCCGGAGTGGCCTCCGCCGGAATAGCTGGAATGGCCGCCGCCCGAGTAGCTCGAATGACCGCCTCCGGAGTAGCTGGAGTGGCTTCCGCCGGAGTAGCTGCTGCCTCCTGAATAGCTGGAGCGGGAGCTGCTGCCAGAATAACTCGAAGAACTGGAACTCCTGTAGGAGGAGCTGGAGCTGCTGGAAGAGGAGGTCGAAGGCCGGTAGGAACTACTGCTGCTGGAACTTCTGTAGCTTGAACCAGAGCTGGAAGACGAAGACCGGTAGGAACTGCCGCTGCTGCTACTGGACCCTCTGTAAGAGGTCCCTGAACTGGAAGAAGCAGAGGGGCGGTAGGAACTGGAGCTGCTGCTTGAGCTGGAGGAAGACCGGTAGGAGCTGCTGCCGGAGGTTGAGCCGGAGCGGCTGTAGGAACTGCCGGAGGAGGAGCGGACCGTGGTGCCGGATGAGGTGGCAACGGAATGGCCCGTGGTGGAAGCACTGCCGGAGCGGACTGCCGTGCCGGATGAGGAGCGGACGGTAGTGCCGGCACTGGTACTGCGGTTGACCGGGCGGACAGCGCTCGCGCTGCGGGCGGCAGAGGTCTGGATGGCTCCGGAGCGCACGGCGGACGAACGGGAGACGCCGCTGCCGGCGCTGCGGGAAACGGCCCCGGCCCGGCTGGTGCTGGTTGTGCGTGCACCAAGGCCGGATACGGTGCCGGCACCGCCGGTCACCCGGCTACGGGGCGTCCATACGCCGGTCTCACGGCCATAATAGTGGTGATAATGACGGTGATGATGGTACCCATAATAAGGGTAATAGCCGTAATATCCGCCATAGTACCAGGGATCCCAATAGTAGGAACTGTAGTACCAGGGGCTGTAATAGTGCCCGTACCAGCCGTAATAGTACGGATAATAGGAGTGGTAATACCACGGATCGTACCAGCTGTACCAGGAATTGTAGTACCACGGATCATATCCCCAGTACCAGGAACTATAATAAGGGGTGTAGTACCAGGGTCTGTAGCTCCAGCCGTAATCGTACCAGCTGTCATACCAGGACGGCTGGTCGAAGACGGTGACGGTGGCTGTCCCTTCGCGCTGGTTGAGTTTGATGGAGGCGGCTTTGTCGCGCGGAATGACGATGGTGTCGCGCTGGCCGTTGCCGCTGAGGAAAATCTCCGAGCCCTGGGTCTCGGCGATCAAGGCGTCCGTCTCCTCTGCCGTGGTGGCAGTCTGGGTGACGGCAGGTGTCGGTTTATAGTAGATTCCGTCCGGGAAGCGCTGGCTCGTCGAAGCGGAATACTGTCCGGCTGTCGCGCAGGCCCCGAGGGCCGCGGCTGCGGCAAGACAGAGCACAATGTTGAACGTTTTCATCGTATGAATCTCCTATAATATTATAATTTTTACGTATCTTTGTGCCGAAAAGACGGCAACCCGGGTATGTTGCAATTTCCGTACCCCAGGCCGGATACACTGCAATTTTAATGATAAATCGTGAAAAATCAAAGATAGAATGGCAAAAGAGGTAACAAAAAGATCCGAAAATTACTCCCAGTGGTACAATGACCTCGTGGTAAAGGCCGATCTGGCCGAGCAGAGTGCGGTGAGAGGATGTATGGTCATCAAACCCTACGGCTACGCCATCTGGGAGAAGATGCAGCATATTCTGGACGGCATGTGCAAGGAGACCGGCCACAAGAACGCCGACTTCCCCCTGTTCATTCCCAAGTCCTTCTT
>JAEEGL011369219.1_pt1 | contig 18000 bp, 16 predicted proteins | sample 9134231 | NCBI WGS metagenome assembly JAEEGL01 (sample SAMN16246548, study PRJNA631951) | gut metagenome | biome: gut microbiome; feature: rumen; material: fiber-attached | host: Bos | place: Iran: Karaj | collected 2018-10 | reverse complement strand
CGCATAAAGGACATGCATCATTCTTCAACAGCGATGCTGGCATGGTCGCCTGACGGAGAGTTCCTCGGTCTGAGATACGGCGGACGGGTGCTTCCCAAGATCGATTAAAAACAACGACAGCAAAAAAGCAGGTCCTTCCGGGCCTGCTTTTTTTACTGGGATCTGCAGTTTTTGCTATTCGAAAACGATCTCGTGGTCTTTCATGTGCTGCTTTATGGCTGCCATGCTGTCTTCGCTGATCACGTGCTCTATGCGGCAGGCGTCGGCGATGGCGGTCTTTTCGTCCACCCCCAGGCTCATGAGTATGTGGCTGAGGATGCGGTGGCGCTGGTATATTGTTTCGGCCAGCTCGCGGCCTTTTTCGGTCAGAGTAATATAGCCCGAGCCGTCAACGACGATGTATCCGTCCTTTTTGAGTATTCCCACAGCCCGGGAAACGCTGGGCTTGGAGTAGTTCATTTCTTCGCTGATATCGATGGAGCGCACATTCTTCTGCTTCTGGCTGAGAACCAGAATGGTCTCAAGGTACATCTCCCCGGATTCCTGTATAGCCATGATCTGTCTCCTTTCACTTCTATCGATTATTCTAACATTTGACAACTTCTATTTCAAGAGGAAGGGTATGGGTGCGGCGCCCGCGAAGCTTTGTAAAAGCTTTCCGAGGTGGTATAATCATTGAGTCGGGCGGGAGCGGAAGAACAGCCCTGCCGGACTCCGACTCATGAAAAAGACACTACTTTCACTGATCTTAATAATGAGCCTCCCGCTGCTTTCGGCCTGCGCGGCAGAGCCGGCGTCCTCTGCGAAAGAGCAGCAAAGCGCCATGCCCGCCGAAAAGAGCATTAGTTTCTTTGCCATGGATACCTATATGAGCGTAAGGGCTTACGGGGCGGATGCCGCCCTCCTCGAAAAGGCGAAGGAGAGGGCTGAGGGCCTTGAGGTCCTGCTTTCGGTCACCTCCGAAAGCGAGATCTCGGCCTTAAACAGGGATAAGAAGGCGGTTCTTTCCGAAGACAGCGCCGCCCTGCTCGAAAGAGCCTTGCAGCTCTGTTCCGCCCTTGACGGAAGCCTTGATGTTTCCATTTATCCTGTGGTCAAAGCCTGGGGCTTTACCGCCGAAAAGTACAGGGTGCCCCCGGCCTCAGAGCTTGAGAGCCTGCTTCCCCTGGTCGATCACACCAAGGTCAGGCTGGATGGCAGAGAGGCCTCTTTGGAAAAGGGCATGGAGATAGACCTGGGAAGCGTCGCCAAGGGCTGGACGGGCGACCGCATCATAGAGCTTCTTGGGGATGGGGGAGTGAACTCTGCTCTCCTCGACCTGGGCGGGAATGTCCAGGCCCTGGGATCAAAGCCCGACGACAGCCCCTGGCGGGTCGCGGTTCAGGATCCCAAGAGCGGCGGCATAATAGGCGTCATCGACGTCTCCGATGCCGCGGTCATTACTTCGGGAGGCTATGAGCGGTATTTTGAAGAAAACGGCAGGGTGTACTGGCACATCATGGACCCTAAGACCTGCTCCCCTGCGGAAAGCGGCCTGATCTCCGCCACCGCAGTGGGGAGCGAGGGCGTTTACTGCGACGCGCTTTCCACAGCCCTCTTCGTCATGGGAGAGGAAAAGGCCGTCTCTTACTGGAGATCGGCCGGAGATTTCGAGATGATACTGGTGACCGAAGACGGAAGGGTGCTCGTAAGCGAAGGCCTTAAGGATGCCTTTACGCCGGATAAAAGCAGCGTATACGAGTTCTCGTTCATAGGGGAGGAAAGGCCGTGATCAGGACCAGGACCTGGATAGTCATACTGCTGGCCTTCGCGCTGGCGATGGCCCTGCTTTCCGCCCTGCTGTATGCAAAGCGGGGGGAGGGCAGCGTCGTTCAGATCGTTCAAGACGGAAAGGTCCTGGAGGAGATAGACCTTTCGAAGGTCTATGAGGAATATTCCTTCACCGTCGAAGCCCCCGGGGGAGGGTATAACCTGGTCACTGTGCAGCCCGGCCGCATAAGGGTCAGCGAGGCTGACTGCCCCGACCAGATCTGCGTCGGGCAGGGCTGGCTTTCCGACAGGGCAGCCCCCATAGTCTGCATGCCCCATAAACTCATGATAATGCTCAAAGGCGAAGGTGAGACCGACGCCGTCAGCAAGTAAAGGAAGCCCATGAGCGCTGAAAAGATCGCGAAAACGGGCCTTTTGACAGCACTGGCCCTCATAATATACGTCATAGAGGCACAGATACCGCCCCTTGTCCCCATTCCCGGAGTCAAGATGGGTCTTGCGAATATCATCACAGTCTATGCAGTCTTCCGGCTGAGCCCCAAAGAAGCCCTGATGATACTTCTCGCGAGGATATTCCTAGGCAGCGTCTTCGCGGGCTCTGCGATGTCCTTCGCCTTTTCCCTTGCCGGCGGACTCTGCTGCATCCTCGTCATGCTCCTGCTGCGGCGCATCTTCAGCCTTGATCAGATCTGGGTCTGCAGCGTATTCGGAGCCATGGCCCACAACTTCGGCCAGATGGCCGCGGCCCTTGCGGTCTACCGCACAGCCGGGCTTCTCATCTATCTTCCTGCTCTGCTGCTCTTTGGCATCATCGCCGGCGCCTTCACCGGCCTTGCCGCCCAATATGTCATTAAGAGGGCGGGAAGAGACGGAGGAAGCGGTCCTTTCTGACTGCGAAAGTCCATAGATCCCAAGGCCGGAAACGCCGGGAACTCATATTTTATGAAGGCAATAAAAAAGCCGCGGGCTTTAAGTAAAGCAGCCCGCGGTCTTTGTTTGCTAAATATATTTCTTGATGACTATGTAGAGCCTGCCCTTGCGGCTGGTGCCTCCGACCGAGCTTAATACGGCCTTGCCCCTGCCCCTTAAGACTATGCGGTCACCTTCGGCCGGCTGATAGTCGGGCTTTAAGCACTGAAGGCCGTTGACCAATACCAGACCCTTATGCACCGCCTCCTGAGCCTTGCCCCTTGAGAGCCTGAAAGCCGAGGCGCAGACCGCGTCCAGCCTCACTGAAGCCACAGAGTCTGTGATCTCCTCAGTTCTCTGATCGGAAAGGACGAGTGAGGAGAGGGGAGCGAGCCCGGGGCTCAGGCTTGCCCTGCCTGCCCTTGAATACTCCTGAAGCAGGTATGACCCCATCTCCTTTAAGATTATAATGTCGCAGCCTCCCTCGCGCACTATGATGTCGCCGGTGACCTCCCTTTTGATGCCCAGCGACATGAGAGAACCCAGATAATCGCGGTGGGTAAGGGAGGGGGACCCCTTGGGAACGCTGACCTTGAGCAGGGCAAGAGGCCCTTCGTCGCTCTTCGCTTCCTCTTCGCTCATGTAGTCGGGAAGGAAGACCGCTATGCGGCGCTCCGCGTCGTCGTAGCCTCCCCAGAGCAGGGGATAGGACCCCAATGACCTGCAGTGGGCAGCAGCCAGGGCGCACTGCCTGCTGTCGAGAAAGGCTGTGTGGGCGAAGATGCCGTTTGAGCATTCGGAGATCTTATCTTCGAGCTGGGCAAGGAGCAGCCTGTCGTCCTTGTTTTCGCTTGTCATTTTGGTTCACCTTCCCCTATCATGCCCGTTCTTTCGCCCAGCCTGGGCAGCTCCTCCCTGTGGCTCGCAATTATATCTCTTATGCCTTCGCGGGCCAGGCGGGTCTCGTGGAGCAGCTCCCTCGACGACATGCGCCTTACGCCCAGTCTCAGGGCGCAGAGCTGGATAAGCCCGTCGGAGCTCACCACGCAGACCGAATAGTTGCGGTTCATTTCATGGATGAGCTTTTCTATGCGTATGTCGGCGCTCTCGTCCTCCATGGTGTAGACCACGTGGATGCCGCCTATGTCTTCCTTGCGGCCGGGGTTGTCCTTCTGCTTGTAGGCGTCGAAGACCAGTATGAGCTCGCAGCCTGTGTAGGCCCGGTAGTTTACCAGCACGTCTATGAGGCCGGCCCTCGCCGAGGCCAGGCCGTCCTCCGCCAGCTTCTTCAGCTCATCCCAGGCGTAGATCACGATGTAGCCGTCGACTATGTAGTAGTCTTTTTTGAGGGGAGCGGCGGCCTTGCGGGGCTTTCCGAAATCGTAGCTTACGCTGGATATCCTGGGCTCCTTTGACTTTCCGAACTCCCTTTCCATGATGGCCTGAAGCTCCCTTTCGTCAAGGTCGAGGCTGCCCGAGCGCAGCTTGACGGGGGACTTTTCTCCGACCTTTCCACCCTCTATGCTGAGGCCGGTCTCCATGTGCATGAGGCTGTCGGCCAGGTTCCACTTGACGTTGACCCCGGCCCCGTGGGAGCAGAAGACCGAGTCGGCGGGGTTGTCTATGTCGCGGTTGGGATCGTAGCCTATCTCTTCGACGACCTTTTCGGTGTTTCTGCAGGGGAAGTAGCCGGCGGGGCGGCAGAAGAGCTTTCCGCGGCCCCTGGTGTAGGCGAGAAGGGCGGTCAGATAGCCCTGCATGGCGGAGACGGGGGCTCTTCCCCCTATGGTCACGGTCTCGGAGGGCTCGGTATCCATCTCGAACCGGGCCTGCATGGCCCTGAGGTCGCCTATAGCCCTGCCCATGTGCTCGGCGGGTACCTGCAGCCTGAAGGCGTAATAGGGCTCCATAAGCACGTTTTCGGCCTTCATAAGGGCCTGACGCACCGCTCTTATTGAAGCCTGCCTGAAGTCGCCTCCTTCGGTGTGCTTTAAGTGGGCTCTGCCCGCTATGAGGGTCATCTTGACGTCGGTGAGGGGAGACCCGGTCAAGACGCCCAGGTGGTGCTTCTCTGCCAGATTGAACAGTATGAGCCTCTGCCAGTTGCGGTCCAGAAGGTCTTCGCTGCAGGCGCTCTCAAGGTATATTCCGGAGCCCGGCGGCAGGGGCTCGAGCAGCAGGTGGACCTCTGCGTAGTGCCTCAGGGGCTCAAAGTGGCCGGCTCCTTCGACGGGGGAGGCTATGGTCTCCCTGTACATGATGCGGCCCCGGTCTATCGTTACCCTAAGGTCAAAGCGGTCGAGTATGATCTGCTTTAAGACTTCTATCTGCACCTCGCCCATAAACTGGGCCTGGATCTCCTCGTGGCGGCTGTTCCAGACGATGCGCAGCATCGGGTCCTCTTCGGTGAGGACCGAGAGCTTTCTGAAGGCTTCTCTGGGGTCTGAGCCCGGCGGGGGAAGGACTCTGTACGAGAATACCGGCTCCAGCAGGGCCGAAGGACTGTCGCTTTCAAAGCCCAGGCCCTGGCCCGCGTAGGTCTGGGTGAGGCCCGTGACGGCGAAGACCTGTCCCGGCTCCGCCTTTTCCCTCTGCTCGTACCTGGCCCCCGAGTAGAACCTCAGCTGGGTAAGCTTTTCGCTGAGCAGGGGGACGTCTTCCGCGCTCTGCCCCGGCTCAGCGGGGGGCCTGTATTCGAGGCTCTGGCGAACGCTGAGGCTGCCTCCGGTAAGCTTCATCCAGGTAAGGCGGCTTCCCGCTTCGTCCCTGGTGATCTTGAAGACCCTGGCTCCGAAGCTTTCGGGTCTCGCCGGCGGTGTCATGTATTTCTCAAAGCCCGCTGTGAACTCGTCTATCCCTTCCATTTTAAGGGCCGAACCGAACCAGCAGGGGAAGACCTTTCTCGCCCTTATGAGGGCCTTTATGTATTCTTCGCCCAGAAAGCCTTTGTCAAGGTAGCGCTCAAGGGCAGGCTCGCAGCTCATGGCGGCGGCTTCGTCCAGGTTCTTTTCGTCGGTAAAATCTATGCAGCCGGGCCCCAGGCTCTTCTGAAGCTCGGCGATTATCTCTGCATGGGTCCTTTCGCACTGATCCATCTTGTTGACCCAGACGAAGGTGGGCACCGAAAAGCGCTCAAGCAGGGAGATCAGGGTCTCGGTGTGGGCCTGGACCCCGTCGGGTCCGCTGATGACCAGCACCGCACAGTCCAGGACTGAGAGAGTCCTTTCCATCTCGGCGGAAAAGTCCATGTGGCCCGGGGTATCGAGAAGGCTCACGTCAAAAGAGCCCAGACTGAAGAGGGCCTGCTTTGAGAATATGGTGATGCCTCTTTCCCGCTCGATACGGTGGGTGTCCAGAAAGGCATCCTTGTGATCGACCCTTCCGGCCGTCCTTATCCTGCCGCTTTTATAGAGCAGGGCCTCCGACATCGTGGTCTTTCCGGCGTCGACGTGGGCCAGAAGGGCGAGTACTATGTTCTTCCCCATGAGAAAATTATATTTTACCAGGTTCCATTAATCAATAGAGGCAGACCAAAAGCGCCCCCGAAGGGGCGCCCGGTATTGACCTGCTCTGGACTATTTGAGACCGGCCGCGAAGTCGCGCACTCCGGCCAGATTCTCTTCGGTCAGCTGATCTCCTCCGTTGAAGCAGAAGCTGCCGAGGTCTTCTCCCTTGAAGTATCCCAGCATGCTCCTGTACTGGGCGAGTATGCCGTCGTACACGTCGGGCGAGCCGGAGCTCAGGATCAGGGCGAACTTATGCACGGGTATGGGCCCGTAGGGGAAGAATCTTGAGATCGCTGACTGCATCTGGCCGCTGAAGCCCCAGTAGTAGACGGGGCTTGCGAAGACGACCATGTCGTAATCGGGCAGAGCCTCGATGACGGGGGCGAGATCGTCCTTCTGAACGCACTTGCCGCTGCCGTTCCTGCAGCCGTAGCAGCTGATGCAGGGTCCATACTTCATAGCCGAAAGGACCTTTACGTCTACGGTGTTTCCGGCGCTTTCGGCGCCTTCCTTAAAGGCTTTCACGAAACCGGCGGTGTTGCCCGCTCTTCTGGGGCTTCCGTTGAGCACAAGTATCTTCATGCTGTCCTCCTTTTCGCTTCTACAGTTTTCTGTAGCCGGTGCTGGTGTCGACCCGGCTCTCCAGGGGAGCTCCCGCCAGGAAGTTGCCCAGGTTGGCCACAGCCCTGTTCAGTATCCTTCTGAAAGGGTCGGCCTGTCTCTTGAGACCCGAGGAATGGGGGGTGATCAGGCATCTCTCGCAGTCCCAGAGGGGATGATCGGCGGGAAGAGGTTCGGGATCGGTGACATCGAGGGCGGCTCCGCCCAGCTTTCCGGCTTTCAGGGCCTCGGCCAGGGCATCGGAATCGACGGCGGTGCCTCTGCCGACGTTGACTATTATGGCGCCGGGCTTCATCATCGCCAGGGTCTCTTTGTTGATGATCTTTCTGGTCGCGGGGCTGTTGGGAAGGCTTATTCCCACGAAATCCATCTCGGGAAGGAGCCTGGGAAGCTCGTCGAGGGTGCAGACTTCCTTGACGTAATCGGCGACGGGGGCCTTTGTCCTTCTGATGGCGTAGACTTCGCATCCGAAGGCGTTCATGCGCTTTGCGAAATTGCTTCCGATATCGCCGTAACCTATGATCAGAGCCTTCTTTCCGTATATCACGTCGGGCAGCTCCCATCTCTCCCAGAGGTGCTTGTGCATGTTGTCCCTGTAGTGCTCGAGATGGCGCAGCAACATGATGCAGGCTCCCACCATGAACTCGGAGATGGTCACGCCGTAGCAGCCGCTGGCGTTGGAGAGCAGAGGGGCGTTCTCCTTGCTGAAGAGGGGCAGGGCGGCGTAAGAGTCGGAACCGGCGGAATCAAGCTGAAGGAATTTTAGCTTCAAAGGCTCTGCCAGCAGGGCTTCGGGCACGTTGCCCAGGATTATATCGGCCTCCTCCACCATGGCCCTGGTCACGAGGGACTGGGTGGTGTAGGTGATGGGGCAGCCCTTGGCGGCTGCTTCGAGGGCGGCCTTGCTTTCACCCTCGAATTCGAGGGTCGTAAGGATATTGTACATGTTTACCTCCCAAAGTTACTTTACTGATATTATAATATATCATAAGCAAAAACGCTAATGTGTAAAAACACGACATTAAAGTCCTGTATTCCCGGCGCCGCTTGTGATAAAATCACAGTCCTGCGGGCGCTCTTAAGCCCGCGCCGGCAAAGTTCAGGACAGAAGGGTAAAGGCCCCATATGAAGCGCAATTCCTTAAGCCGCAGGCGTATGGACCTGACAGAGGGTCCCCTGGGCAAAAATATAATACTCTACGCTCTTCCCATAATCGCGACGGGCATGCTGCAGCTGCTGTTCAACGCCGCCGACCTGGTGGTGGTGGGGCGCTGGTGCGGAAGCGTTTCCGTCGCCGCCGTGGGAGCGACCGGTTCCGCCATCAACCTCACAGTCACCCTCTTCATAGGCCTTTCGGTGGGTGTCGGCGTGCAGGTGGCGACCGCGCTGGGAGCCAAAGACTATGTGAGGGTCAGCGAGACCGTTCACACCGCGGTACCCCTCGCCCTCATTGGAGGGGTCGCCCTGACCGGCATAGGCATGTTCCTTACCCTGCCCCTCTTAAGGCTCATGAATACTCCCGGAGACGTCATAGACCTCTCCGCCCTATACATGAGGATATACTTTGCCGGAATGCCCGCAAGCCTCGTCTATAACTACGGCGCAGCGACCTTAAGGGCAGACGGCGACACCAGAAGACCTCTCTTTTACCTTGCCACCGCCGGAGTCGTCAACGTCATAATGAACGTCATATTCGTGGTCTTTTTCGGCCTCGACGTGGCGGGAGTCGCTCTTGCGACCATAGCCAGCCAGTATCTTTCTGCCGCGCTGGTGCTGCTGGCCCTGCAGAGGGAGATGGGCCCGATCCGCTTCGAGTGGAAGAAGATGAAGATAAGGAAGGAGCCCCTGGTCCAGATCGTCAGGATAGGCCTTCCCGCGGGGCTTCAGGGCGCCATGTTCTCCATATCCAACACCATAATCCAGAGCTCCCTCAATTCCTTCGGCTCGGTGGCCATGGCCGGCTGCGCCGCGGCTTCCAACATCGAAGGCTTCTCCTACGTCGCCATGAACGCCTTTAACCAATGCGCCATGAACTTCATAGGGCAGAACTACGGTGCCGAAAAGTACGACAGGGTGAGGAAAGTGGTGAAGCTCTGCGTGTTCGACGTCATCGCCGTGGGTCTTCTCGTGGGCTGGACCGTCTACATATTCGGCAGGGTGCTGCTGGGCATATACATCACCGACTCGGATGACGCCATAGGCTACGGCCTCACCAGGATGAAGTTTATAAGCACCGTCCACTTCCTCAACGGCCTTCACGACACCATGACCGGAGTCTTAAGGGGACTGGGTTCATCCTTCGTGCCCATGGCGGTCACCGTCTTCGGAGTCTGCGTAACCAGGATAATCTGGATATACACGATCTTCCAGATCCCGGCTTATCACAGCCTGGAAATGCTCTTCATAGTTTACCCCATATCATGGATCATAACCTCGGCCATGCTCTTCGTCTGCTACGGGGTACTGGCAAAAAAGAAGCTCCCCCGCCGGGGAAACTGAGCTTTTTGGGGTAATTATATCCGATATTCAAGCTTTATCTTCTAAATTTATAAATTATGTGTTAATATATTCCGGACGGATGATCATCCGTTCGGAATTTTAATATGCGAAAGGTATCATAAAATGAGCGAAAACTGCGACCACAACTGCGCAGAATGCGGACAGAGCTGCGCCGAAAGAGAGGCTCCCCAGAGCTTTCTCGCACCCGCCAACAGCGAATCCAACGTAAAAAAAGTAATAGGCGTCGTGAGCGGAAAGGGAGGAGTGGGCAAATCCCTCGTGACCTCGCTTCTCGCCAGCGCCCTTCAGAAGTCCGGCCTGAAGGCCGCCGTGCTCGACGCGGACATCACCGGGCCCTCCATACCCAGGATGTTCGGCGTTAACGAACCGGTATTTTCCACCGGCCAGGTCATGTTCCCCGCCAAGAGCGAGGGAGGCGTAAAGCAGATGTCCATCAACCTCCTCCTCGACAACACCGAGGATCCCGTAGTATGGCGCGGGCCCCTGATCGCCGGAGTTGTCAAGCAGTTCTGGAGCGACGTGGCCTGGGGCGACGTGGACTGCATGCTGGTCGATATGCCTCCCGGCACCGGCGACGTGCCCCTGACGGTCTTCCAGTCCCTGCCCGTCGACGGCATAGTCGTGGTGACCTCCCCCCAGGATCTGGTCTCCATGATAGTGTCAAAGGCGGTCAAGATGGCGGGCCTGATGAACATACCCGTGGTGGGCATAGTCGAGAACATGTCCTACTTCGAGTGCCCCGACTGCGGAAAGAAGCACTACATCTTCGGCGACAGCCACGTGGAGAAGCTGGCGCTGCAGTACGGCATAGAAAACGTCTGCCGCATACCCTTAAAGCCCGAGATCGCCGCTTTCTGCGACGAGGGCAGGGTCGAGGAACTGGACATTCCGTCTCTTAAGCCCCTGGTCGAGAGCCTGAGGAGTTAAGCCATGAAAGAAATACTTGCTAAACTGCCGATGATAGTCGATCTGGCCATAGGCGCCATGATCGTCATATCGGTGCTGGTGGGAAGCTACAGAGGACTGCTCAAAAGCATAATCTACACCGTCAAGAACATAGTCGCCATCTTCGGCGCTGCCTATGTTTCCAAGCTCTTTGAGCCCCAGGTGTCGGAGCTGCTCCTGCCCATATTCAAGAGAAAGATGGTCAACGTGGTCCTGGACAAGCTGCCCAAGACCCTGGAATCTTTGAAGATACCGGAGGTCAACCTCGACTTCTCCGGCATGGGCCTTAACCTGAACGCGGTCAACGATTATCTGAACCACGTCAGGGCCAGCGCCAACAACAGCCTGCTGGCCACCACCAGCGAACTCTACGGCCAGATGGCGGCAAGGATAGAGGACGCGGCCGAGGGCCTGCTCTCCACTGCGGTAAGGGGCCTTCTCTTCATCGTGGCCTTCTTCGTCATACTCATATTCTTCGCCATCTTCCTCGGAATACTCGACAACCTGGTGGAGCTGCCGGTGATCAGGACCTTCAACCACATAGGAGGAGCCATACTGGGCCTTCTGCAGTCGGCCCTCATCGTCTGGCTCATACTCTACGTGCTCAAGCTCACCAATCTCTCCATGTTCGACGATTTTGCCGAGACCACCATCTTGTATAACTTTTTCTGGACGCACAGTCCGCTGGCCGCCACCAATTTCCTGAAGGATAACGCACACACCCTTGTGTCGGCTGTGTCCGCCAAACAGTAAACCGCGCGGAGCCTTAAGGCTCCGCTTTTTTTGCGAGACAGGAGGTATATTATGCTGCTTAAAACAGACGTATTCTCACCCCAGCGCTTCACATCCAAGGGAACCGCAGTCATAAAGGGCAAGGAGATCCCCTACGAGACGGTCTGTGAAGACAACGTTTTCTACGGCGAGGACGGAAGCCCCGAGGCCTCTCTCTTCTCATACTCCTATTTCCGCTCCGATGTGGAGGACAAGAGCGACAGGCCCGTGCTCTTCTGCTTCAACGGCGGTCCCGGTTCTTCCTCCACCATGGTCCACGTGGGCTTTTTAGGCCCTGTCAGGGTCAAATACGGCGACGTGGACGGGGACGGAGTGCCTCTTCCTCCCTATGAAGCCGTGAACAACGACGACTGCCTGCTCGACATAGCCGACATAGTCATAATGGACGCCATAGGCACCGGTTACGGCAGGCTGCTCAACGAGGCCAAAAAGGACAAGTGCTGGGGCACCGAACCCGACGCCGAAGCTTCCATAACCTTCGTCCAGAGCTGGCTCACCAGGTATAAGCGCTGGAAGAGCCCCAAGTACATAGTCGGCGAGAGCTACGGCTGCACCAGAGGCGCAAAGATGATAGGCATGGGCGCCACGGGCACCGACAGATCCTACGGCGTCGCCTTCGACGGGGCCGTCTTCATCGGAAACACCGTCAGCACCTTCAAGGAGAGGAGCGCCTCGGCCCTGATCTATCCGGTGCTGCTGGTTCCCACCGCGGCCTCCATCAACTGGTATCACAACAGACCCACCCGCCAGAGCTGCGAGGACTTCGCCAAGGAAGCCGCCGCCTGGGCCGACGAAGAGTACCTGGCTGCCCTCTACAAGGGCGAGGAGCTCTCTTCAAGGGAAAAGGAAAAGGTCATTAAGAAGCTCATGTACTACACCGGTGTCTCACGCAAGTATCTCGAGGACAGAGACCTTATCTTAGATCCTGTGGGCATAAGGTCTGAGATCGCCGCCAAGTACGGGCTGCACACCGGAAGGCTCGACGCCAGGGTCACCAGGCCCCTGTTTGAACCTCTTCAGTCCGAATTCGGTCCCGAAAAGGGCGGAAGCGACCCCTCGGCGGTCAAGTACGATCCTCTCTTCGAGGGCGTTCTCCTTGGGACAGTCGCTCCGATGCTGGGCATAGACAGCGAGAGGAACTTCGTGTCCTCCCAGCACCTTTGGAAGACCTGGAACCGCGAGCTCAAGGGCCCCAGCACCGCGGACTGCCTCAGCGACGCCATGAGGAACTTCCCCACCATGAGAGTGCTCTTCATGAACGGCTGGTACGACCTGGCCACAGTCACCGGCGCCATGTGGTACATGCTCAGGCATTCCCACCTGCCCATGGACAGGGTCGGCGTAAAGTACTACGAGACCGGCCACATGGTCTACCTGGGCGAGGACAAGGTCAAAGCGGTCAACGACGATATCAGGGATTTCCTGACCGGTAAGTAGGGAGATACCCGCAAAAGCGCGTCGGCGCGTGAAGCTCAGAACGGCATGGACAGCCTGAAAAACGCGATAAAAGAGTTCTGGCCTGAGGGCGGGGCCGTTTCGGTCTCGCCCCTGGGCAGCGGCCATATAAACGACACATATCTGGTGACCGTGAGCGGCGGAAGCGGCTGCGATAAAAAGCTGGCGCTCCAGAGGATAAACCGCTCGGTCTTCAAAGACCCTGAGGGTCTGATGGAGAATCTCACCGGCATAACGTCCTTCCTAAGGAGCAGGATAGAAAAGGCGGGAGGGGATCCCCAAAGGGAGACCCTGACTTTCCTTCCGGCCAGGGACGGACGGTATTTTTATGCCGATCCTTCGGACGAATACTGGAGATGCTCCCTCTTTATCGAAGACGCGCTGAGCCTCGACAGGGCTGAAAGCCCCGAGGTCTTTAAGGAGAGCGGCGCCGCTTTCGGGCGCTTTCAGAGGTTGCTCTCCGATTATCCGGTCGAGACCCTCAGCGAGACCATAGCGGGCTTTCACGATACCGCGGCAAGGCTTGAGATCTTCAAAAGAGCCCTCGGAGAGGACCCCGTCGGAAGGGCCTCTTCCGTTATGAACGAAGCGGAGTTCTTCCTTTCAAGAGAGGGCCTGGCCCGGGCGTTTTCGGGGTTTCCGGGATGCGGTGTAAAGCTCAGAGTCACCCATAACGACGCCAAGCTCAACAACGTGCTCATCGATAAGAAGAGCGGCAGGGGGCTTTGCGTCATAGATCTCGACACCGTGATGCCGGGCCTTGCCATGAACGACTTCGGGGACGCGATACGCTTCGGCGCCAACACCGCCGCTGAAGACGAGACCGACCTTTCCAAGGTGAGCCTGGATCAGGTCCTTTTCAAGGCCTTCGCGGAAGGCTTTGCCGAAGGCTGCGGAGACATCCTTTCAGAGCAGGAGCTCAGGCTTTTGCCCATGGGGGCCATGGTCATGACCTATGAGAACGGCATGCGCTTCCTCACCGACTATCTGCGGGGCGACGTGTATTTCAGGATACACAAGCCGGGCCACAACCTGGACAGGGCCCGCTGCCAGATCGCTCTGCTTAAAGACATGGAAAAAAAGCGCCCCGGGATGGACGCTGTGATCGAAGAACTCATCTCAGGATGACACGCATCAAATCGATCATATAAAAGCCTGAATACAGGCCCCAAAGCGGCAAAAACACCGGGAAGGCATGAAGCCCTGAGCTCCGCCTTCCCGTTGTTTATGCGATGTTTAATTGCCCGATACGGCCGCTTCAGGCCGTTCGGCTGTTCGAAGCCCGGACTTTACGGGTTACTTCAGGCTCACTGTTATGGTGCCGTCCTCGCCGTACTCCACCAGTTCCTTCTCCATGTCGGCTTCGGAAATGGCCTCGAAGTAGGCTTCCTTGCTGGCGTAGGGGGGCTTGTATCCCGCGATGATCTCCTTCGCCTTTGCCGCGCCGTCTCCCAGCATGCGGTCCACCATGAAGAGCTGGACCTTGGCAGCGTTGACGCAGAGCCTGTTGGCGTCCTTCACGTAATAGTCGGTGCCGTGGCCGGTGCCGGTGGCTCCGCCGGCGTACACCTGTACAGCGGGCATGATCATGGTGACGTCGCCCACGTCGGAGGATCCGGTCTGCCAGGCATTCTTGTCGATATTGACTCTCTCTTTTCCGACCAGGTCGATGCAGGCCTGCTCGAACTCCTCAAGCATGGGCATGTAGTAATACCTGGGAGCGTAGCCGGGTCTGTCGCAGACCTCGACCCTTGCTCCCATTGAGACCGCTCCGCCCGCCAGGGCCCTGTTGAACTTTTTGTTTTCTCTCAGCATGCCCTCCATGGTCGCTCCGCGAACGTAGGACTCGATCTTCATCTCGTCGGGAATGATGTTGACCGCGCAGTTGACGCCCTTCATGATGGGGTGGAAGCGTATGGAATCCTTCTCCTGCAGGGTCTCCCTCAGGTCGTTGCAGGCCTGAAGCCCCAGCATGGCGGCGTACTGGGCGTTGATCCCCAGATGGGGAGCGCCGCCGGCGTGGCTGGACTTGCCCTTGTAGGTGATGACTTTCGCTATGCAGCCGTTGGAGCCCTTGGTTCCGGTGAAATCTATGTTATCGCCGGAGTTGGCGCCGTGGACCAGTATGGCCATGTCGACTCCGTCAAAATAGCCCCTGTACATGAACTCGGGCTTGCCGCCGTTATACTTGATTACTCCCTGCTTGCGAAGACTCTCCCTGTACTCAAGCTGGATCATCTCCTCGGCGGGCACCGCCATGAGCCTGATCTTTCCGCAGAGGCCGTCCAGGGCGCCGGGCTCCTTAAGGGCCGCAGCTATGCCCAGCAGGGCCGAGACCTGTCCGTGATGACCGCAGCAATGGGTCATGCCGTTGACCGACTCGGGGTGGTTGGCGATATCCAGGGCGTCCAGCTCCGCCATAATGCAGAGACAGGGGCCGGGCTTTTGGGTGTCAACGTCGGTGTAAAAGCCGGGGATCTTTCCGAATTTGGGATCCTGATCGGCCCTTACCAGCTCGTAGCCCAGAGCTTCGAACTTCCCGATGAGGTAGCCCGCGGTCTGCCACTCGGTGTAGCCCACTTCGGGGTGCTGCCAGATCCAGCGCTCGGCGTCAAGGATCAGCTGCTTTACGTTTTCAACGTTTTTGACTATCAGTTGCTGTCTTTCGGTCATTTGGTCCTCCTTTGTTCTAACGGAAGACCGCGCCCGTCGGGACGCGGCCATGCTGACTATTCGGTCTTCAGGGGAATGCTGAAGATGATGGCGATGAAGGGGATGGCGGCTATCTCCAGGGCCGCCATGGCAAGCAGCAGGGGAGAGTAGCTGCCGAAGAGGTCGTAGGCGCCGCCGAGAAGCATGGGGGCGACGGTCGCGCCGAGGGACATGGCGAAGGTGAAGGTCCCGACGAAGGCGGGCATCTGCTCCCTGCCGACGGCTTCTGTTGTTATCGCGACTCCTGCAACGGTGCCCAGCGGGCATCCGAAGAAGAGGCCCAGGTTTATAAGCACCATGAAGATCACGAGGGGAGACCTGAAAAAGGCCAGGGCTGCCATGCTTACGGCGCAGCTTATGCGGGCCAGGTAGAGGGTGGTCCTGACGCCTTTCCTGTCAAGTATCCTGCCCACGGTGATCTTTCCGACTCCCATTACGGCGTTCTCGACCGACGAGCACATGGAGGCGAAGGACGCCGAGTAGCCCAGATCCTGGATCTGGGGGTTGACGGCGAAATTGAGCGCGGCGGGCACGCAGTTGGTAACCGCGAGAAATACGGCGATGAGTATCAGTCTCTTCTGCAGGAAGGGTATCTTCTTTTCAGCAACGATCTCCCTGCTCTGGGGAAGCTCGGTCTTCAGGGCTTCGGGGTTCCTCTTCATCATCATGACAGCGGGCACGGAGATGGCGCCCATGACCAGAGCCATTGCCCTGAAGGCGGTCTGCCAGCCCCAGCCTGTGATCAGCCAGTTCATCATGGGGTTGAAGATGGCGCCTCCCAGGCCGCTTCCCATCATGGCCATGCCTATGAAGGTATTGGCGTCAATGCTTATCCATTCGTTTATCAGAAGGCTTACCGGAAGGGCAGTGCACATGCCCATGCAAAAGCCCAGGATGGAGTTGCTTATGTAAAACATCCAGACCTTCGTCGCGTAGGATTGAAGGAAGAAGGCCGCCACCTCTGTTATTACGGCGGCCCTGGCGGCCTTTACGATATCGAACCTCTTATAGATCCGGGAGCTGGATATGGTAAAGACCGATGAAAAAACGAAGAGCAGGGTCTGGGCCAGGGCGTAGGACGCCCTGCTGAAACCGAAATACCCCGTTATCGGCACTATGGTGAGTGAAAAGCAGTTGCAGGCTATACCCATTACCGAGAACAGGAGCAGAAAGCCCGCGAGCACTGTGATCTTGCTTTGTCTTGTGTTTGTCATAAGCGTTTGGGGCGCCGTAAGCAGCCCGAATAAAAAAGTGACTAAAATTGAGCCGGATGAGCGGCCGGATAATTATATACTATTTAAGCGTGCTCTGCCTTAAAATAAATGTCTATTTTTCGGACAATAAATATCGGCTGCTCTGTTCTGTCCCCCTTGCCTTGAATTCCTTCTGTATGGCGTTGAGGACGGTATGCTTGTTGCGGGTCCAGTCCGGGGCTATGAGGAGGCTCTGCGGGGCGTCTCCGGTCAGGCGGTGGACGGTGACGGAAGGCGGAGCTTCTTCAAGTATGTCGCAGACCAGGGAAACGTATTCATCAAGGCTCATGAGAGGGCAGTCTTTTGGATACATCCGCTCGAGGGGAGTATCCTTCATCACGTGGAGCATGTGCAGTTTTATTCCGTAGGGATCAAAAGAGAATACGTGCCGGGCCGAAGCCAGCATGTCGTCCTCCGTTTCGCCGGGAAGCCCCAGTATCAGGTGAGTAACCGTCCGTATGCCCCTCGCCCTGAGCTTAAGGCAGGCTTCGTCGTAGACCTCTAAGGGATAGCAGCGGTTTATGAGCCTTGCGGTCTCTTCGTTTGAGGTCTGAAGGCCCAGCTCGACCCAGAGGAAGGTCTTTTCGCAGTATTCGCTCAGCAGGTCGAGCACATCATCGGGCAGGCAGTCGGGCCTGGTCGCTACGGCGAGACCCACGGCGCCCGGAATGGCAAGGGCCTCGTCCCAGAGCTCTCTCAGCCTCGAAACCGGGGCGTAGGTCCCCGTGTGGCTCTGGAAATAGGGCAGGTAGAGGGAATCGGGCCATTTCCTTCTCAGCCTTTCGATCTGCAGGGGCACGTTGCCTGCGAAGTCTCCGCTGCCTTCGGCAGAGCAGAAGATGCAGCCTCCGGTCCCGGCGCTCCCGTCCCTGTTTGGGCAGGTAAAGCCCCCGTCCAGGGCGAGCTTCACGACCCTTTTGCCGAACTTCCCGGTCAGGGCCGGGCCTATGGCGTTGTAATGCAGGCTTCCGAAAGTATCCATACGGTAATTGTAGCACAAAGAGGGGAGGGAGGGCGACAATTGTTGCCGTGAGACGTTGATTTCATCGCATTCAAGATATAAATAATAGCCCTGATATCTCACTTTATTATTGAAAAACGGGTCTGGCCGTGCTACAATGTTGCAGTTTATTTAAGAGCGTAGACAGTCGCCGGGTCGCAGGCGACCCGAGCGTGTTATACAAAGCTTAGAAAAAGCGAAAGGAGAAAACACAAGTAATGAGTCACAAGTATGTTTACCTGTTCTCGGAAGGTAACGCCAAGATGAGAGAGCTGCTGGGCGGCAAGGGCGCCAACCTGGCAGAGATGACCAATATCGGTCTGCCCGTTCCCCAGGGCTTTACCGTTACCACCGAAGCCTGCACCAAGTATTATGAAGACGGCCGTCAGATCAACGACGAGATCATGGCAGAGATCATGGAATACGTCGCCAAGATCGAGAAGATCAACGGCAAGAAGTTCGGCGATCTGCAGAACCCTCTGCTGGTCTCCGTCCGTTCCGGAGCCAGAGCCTCCAT
>JAEEGL011358427.1_pt1 | contig 18000 bp, 7 predicted proteins | sample 9134231 | NCBI WGS metagenome assembly JAEEGL01 (sample SAMN16246548, study PRJNA631951) | gut metagenome | biome: gut microbiome; feature: rumen; material: fiber-attached | host: Bos | place: Iran: Karaj | collected 2018-10 | reverse complement strand
GGCGAAGAGCAACCCAGAGATTCTTCGCGGCATCCAGCGCAGGGTTGAATATGACGAGCAATCGAGGAGGCAGGCCGCCGCAAGCGAGCAGATGCGCATCGACCGCGAGAACCGCGCCAGGGCCAGCGCGGGCCTCCGTGACCTGGTGCCTGGTGGCAGCTTCCTTGGCAACATCGAGAACAGAGTGATTGCCGCCATTCAGGATGACAAGAGCAAACACGAAGAGCTTGAGGGAATTAGAAACGAGATTGCACACAATCTTCAGAAGTGGGAGACGAGCGACGAGTTCAAGAGACTTCCGAAGGACAACAGGGAGAGTTTTACCAAATGGGGTGTGGCGTTAATTCAGTCGCTTTATGACGCAGAGAAACTGCGCAAGGACAGGCCAAATGACCTTAAGCTGTGGCAGGAAAGCATACGTGCCTGGGGACGATATGGCCTTGAGGGCGACATGGCGCTTCTTGGTTTTGCTAGAATGCTAAGCGGAGATAGGGTTGGAAAGGAATACTATAATGTGTTCCAGTCTATGTTGAATGACCCTGAATTTGCGATGTCGGCAAGGGCCGCAGAAGGCTGGAAGGAGAACGGTTTCAACTGGAACCGCTTTACGGTTACAGCTACGGCAGGAACGTTATCCATGGCGGAGAGCATTGGTGCTTCATACGTCGGTGCCTGGGCTGGCGGGGCTTTGAAGGCCATACCTGCGACGGGAAAGGTCGCCAGTACGCTGTCCATGACGGCAAAGGCATTGCCAGCTACGTGCTGGGTGTTGTCGATGGGCATCAAGACTGCTGGACAGTCATTCAGCGACAGCATGGCCTATTGGCAATCCAGAACTGATGTCTCGGATAGGGAAAAGTTCTGGCGCAGTTGCGGACAGGGGGTGCAGGACGGAATAATCGAATGTCTATCAGAGTATTCATCATACGCGCTTGGCTGGGGTGCGTCAAAGGTTGCCGCGCGATTCAGCAAGGCTCAAAAACCGCTTGAGAAGATGACGATGAATGCTGTCAAGAATACCTTTTGGCGCAAGGTTGGACGTGGGATAAGCGGAGGCGTTTTATCCTTTCGCGAAGAGTTTGGAGAGGAAATGGTAGCGGACCTTGCCAAGGATTTTTTTCAGGGATTCTGGCGTTCTGGAGATTCTGAACTTTGGAAGGCATGGGAGAATGGGAGCACGGAAGTCTGGCTTGCCAATAGGGCAATGGAGAATGGGATCGGTGTGTTGAGCACGCTCTTGACGGGGGCTGCACATGGCTACAGGCAGCACCAGTGGGGAGGTGCGCAGGACTGGTATGTGCGGCCAGCCGAGGTTCTTGAGGACTATAACATCCGAGACAATGCGACTGGCAACATGACGGTTGCCGCAGTCCGTTCCCTTCTTGAAGGGGATTCCAGGGGGCTTGCGGTCAATCTTGAATTGCTTCGTGCGCAGGGGACAGAGGAAGCGGAGACGGGAATAAAGCTAGTCAATCAGATGCAATCCCAGGCGAAGCGATTTGGATTGCAAGGCGTTATGGAGGATTCTCTGGACCAGACACGAGGAAACGGCACGATTGACGTTATTGAATTCCAGGACGGAGAGAGAAAGGGACAAGGCTACCTCGTGACAATTGGCACGGGCGCCGAGGTAAGCAGCGTTGCTATTGCTGCGACGGCGGAACAGGCGGCTTTCATTCAGCAGATGGCCAGGAGCAATGCCATTGGAACGCTATCGCCCTATCTGGTTCGGGTGCCTGGATATGACAACCTGTATGCCGTCAAGCGCGAGAATGGCGGCTGGGCCGTTTACTCGGAGGACGGGCGGTTTGTCTTTGACAACACGAATGAAGCAGCACAGGACGGAGCGGCGGCGAAACTGATGGAGGCCAGAGAGGGGATGAAGCCAATGCCGCATTTCTATGAGACGTTCTATCTTCCAGCGGTGAAGACACGCCAGGCGGCACAGGAAACACAGGCCGAGCAGCCAGAAGCGCAGACGGCACAGGAAACGCAGGCAGGACAGCCGATGGAACAATCGGCTGCAACGCAGGGAGGCCAGACGGAGACGGATAATGCCACCGAAGGGAAGCCAGTCCAGAAGTCCGTCCAGGAAGCGCAGGCGGAGCATGACGCGGCGACGATGGAACCGATAGAGCGGGACATCGAGGCTGGCAAGGAAGGTTTGCGAGACGGGCTTGAGGCGCAGATTGCCGAGCTAGAGGAGAAGCAGAACACCAAGGGGCTTTCCGATGAGGAGAAAGAAGAACTTGTGCGTTTGAAATCCGCATTGGAGGATTTGAACAACCCACGGTCTATTGAGGAGCTTGAAGCGGAAGAAGGCGAAGCGGAAAACAGGGCAGCCGAGCAACCCAAGCCAGCGGAAGAGCCTAAACCAGCGGAATCGTCCAAGAAGGGGCCTGTTGATTTTGTCGATTTGCAATTGGCGCATATTCAAAGGGTTTCCAAAGCACCTGCTGATGTTCAGTGGACAGAAAAGAAATACAAGAGTGATAATTTTGGGTCAAATGTCAGGTTGGGAATGACTGAAAATGACGCTTATTTCAAAATGACTGGACAAGGCGCAAAGACGTTGTTCTTTAGGATTTCCAATTTTAGGGACCATACCATTCAGCAGATTGAACAAGAACTAATTGAATGGGAGAATGCACGTTCTGAAGAGCTCGGTGTTGGTTCTGAAACATATCCATTGGGAAGAGCTTTTGATGAGGCTCTGTGGGATTTGGCTGATTACGGCATGGAGATTGGAATGGCGAAGCGTGTCACACGTCCAATGTTGCCGACTAATCCAAATGAAACTGATTCTAAGCCAGCGGAAGAGAACCCTGCCGAGCAGCCTAAGCCAGCGGAGGAGAATCCCGTCGAGCTGCCTAAGCCAGCGGAGGAGAAACCAGCAGAGGAGCCTAAACCAGCGGAAGAGAAGCCTGCAAATAATAATAAGAAAGAACCGCTCATAAAGGCAACAGAAATCGCAAAAAGTCTTAGCCGTGGCGATTTGCGTTCTGTTACTATTGTTTATTCCGATGGTACTGTTGAGGGAACTGCTCATTATGATAAGATGGCTGATGAACTGCGACCATTCGTGTGGGATAGCGGCAATTTGTCGTCATGGGTTAATTTTGTTCACATCGTCATGGAGGCTATAAAAGAAGGTGCAACCATTACTGAAAACTCTGGAGATGAAGGGACATCCGAGACAACGAATCCCACGGAGCAAGCTAAGCCGACGGAACAGCCCAAGCCAGCGGAGGAGAAGCCAGCAGAGCAGCCAAACGAAGAGAAGCCAAACGAAGAACAGCCTTCTGGAAGTGGCAATCTTCTTGAAGAACAGGAAAACCAGGAGGCGGAAAAGGTTCGAAACCTGCGAGGCGATATTGCGCAACGTTTTATTGGCCTTGCGCAAGACTTGAATATGTCTGCCGCAGAAAAGCGTACAGTTTTGAATCGTTTGGCAAGAGAGAATGACCTTTCTGTTAAAACCGCAGAGGAGATAACAGAGGCATTGGTTGTCAGCGAAATGAGGAGAATTGCGGGCGACAAGACCAAGAGTTTGGAGCAGAAATGGGAAGATGTTAAAAGGTTGTACGAGCACCAGCCCAATTTCTCAACCAGAACAAGCACCAGTTTGATAAACCAGGCGTATTCAACGCCTGTTGCCATTTCATTCATGGGGGGCATTCGCATTGGCGCAGAGGGTGGGAACGTCGTCTATGAGCCAACGGCGGGAACGGGAAGCCTTGTTGCTGTGGCGCAAGCCAGGGACGCTGATGTATATGCGAATGAGTTGAATCCTGTTCGCGTGGCGATTCTCGAGCGTTTTGGCGGGATATATGAAAGTGTAACACAGGGTGACGCGCTTGCAACGAAGAATGATGCCCCTGTTGACATTGTTATGACCAACCCGCCATTCGCAAACGCGAAGCCGATGAAGTTTGGAGACTTCACGCTTAGCAAGCTGGACCACCAGATTGCAGCGCACGCGCTTAACGACCTGAAGGTTGACGGACGTGCTCTGGTTATTGTCGGGGCAAACACACGTTCCGACGGTGCGCCTACATACGCGGACCACGTTTTCATGAACTTCCTTTATACGAATTTCAATGTGGTTGACAATTATATCATTGACGGTTCGTTATATAGGAAACAGGGACAGTCAAATCCAATTCGCCTTTTGACAATCAACGGGAGGCGCAAGGCATCCGACGGAATGGTTGAATCGCCGACGGAAATCAGGACGCTAAAGACTTTTGACGAGGTATTTGAAGCACTAAAAGAGGAGTTGCCGCATGGACAAAGCAAGTCTGCCGAAAGGCTGTCGGATTATGTTTATCGTGAAGGACGGGAAGAAGCACTACCTTCGGTCAATGACGGACGAAACGGGACAACCGCCAGCGACAGCGGAGGAGTTTCTGAAGGGAGTGGCGAATCTCTACAGCCAGGTGGTACTGGAGGGGATGGAGGAGCCAGCGGACGTGCGGTCGGGGATTCGGAGACTTCAGGAAACAATGGGGTACGAGGCACAGGACGCGGAGGAGTTCGAGGCGATAATGACAATCTCGGTGATACCTCACATGATACCTCTGGCGTTCAGGGAGACGGTACAGGAGTGGTACAAGAGCCACAGTCCGAAGGAACTGAGGGAGGACGAGGATTGGGAACTGTACCTGCCAGACCTGATGTGCATGGCAACGAGGGAAGACCTTCCGACGGAGTGGGAGCCGATTCAGGAGTAGAAAGTGCTCCTGCCAATACTATCAAGATAGGCCATAAGGTCGGAGAGAAAAACAACGCTTATCTAAGCGCGTCGAAGTCAAATTCCATAGGCACGGTTGTCAACAGCAACCTTGCCGAGGCGACGGCCATTGCCTTGAATGACCTGGTGGATGAAGTCGGTGATGTCGATGAATATGTGCGAAAGGAACTTGGCTATGCAAGCAAAAAGGAGCTTTTCAATGGGCTTGCAGCCGAGCAGATAGACGGCATTGCCTTGGCCATTCGGCAGTTGAGCCAGAACAACGGCTTTCTTATTGGTGACGTTACTGGCCTTGGCAAAGGCCGCCAGGCCGCCGCTATCATCCGTTGGGCGCAGCAGCATAACAAGCTGCCTATATTCTTCACTGAGAACGCACCCTTGTTCAACAGCATGTATTATGACGGCAAGGACATTGGAAGTGACTTCAAGCCGCTTCTTATGGGTGATGCGAACGAGGGGAAGATTAAGGCGCGTGAAGGCGAGAATGTTATCTTTGCCCCTCCGTCGTCAACAAAGGCGATGGGCGCTGCTTTGAAGAGCGTGGCGGATGGCACAGGGGATTATGACTGTGTATTTACATGTTATTCGCAGTTTGGAAAGGAAGAGGATAATTCAGTAAAGCGTCAGGAGTTTCTTAATATTGTAAGGAAACGTGATGTCGTATTTATCCTTGACGAGGCTCATAATGCCGCTGGCGATAGCAATCGAGGCAGAATCATCCAGAGCCTTATTGCTGGAAAGCCAGTGCTATATAGCAGCGCAACCGCCATCAAGCGTGCCGACAATCTTGCAGTTTATTACAGGCTGAAGGCGTTTGGCGGGCAGCCAAACGAAAACCTTGTTGACATACTAAAGGATGGCGGTCCCGTTCTCATGCAGTTGTTCACACAGAAATTGGTGTCCGATGGTTCCTATGTGAGACGAGAAAAGGATTTGTCCAATGTCAAATACGAGATGAAGGAGGTAAAGCCTGCCAATTTTGACAAGGTGAAGTCTGATGCTGACAGACTTTCCGTAGCTTTTCGCAGTATTTTGGCGTTTACCGAGCTGGCTAAGTTGGCCATACGGCAGCATAATAGGTATGCGCGTTCAACGCATAGCGGCTCTAGTATGACGTATAACGGTTTTGGTTCTGTTCTGCATAATTTTGTATCGCAGTATCTTCTTGCGGCGAAAGTCGATAGCGTTGTTAATGAGGCGATTGCTTCGATGCAACGAGGTGAGAAGGTTGTTATTGCGCTTACTAATACGATGGAGAGTGTTATTTCGGATTTCGCAGATTCTCTCGGCATGTCGAATGGTGACTTGGTGACGCAGAGCTTTGCGGATGTCATTAGGCGTTATGTTTCTGGTCCCAAAGGGGATGGTGCGGGGGCGATGCTCAGGGCAAGCCAGAGTTCAAGAACTGGCGGAGAGAGCATTATGGTTCAAATGAAGCCCAGTGATTTGGGGCTAGAGGATGAATATCGGTCGCTTGTCGATACTCTTGACGATGTTCTTGACGACGTGGATTTTGCATTGTCTCCCATTGACATGATAGAGGCAAAGATTAAGAAGGCTGGCTATGAAGTCGATGAAATTACGAAGCGCGAGCATGTTCTCAACTACGATGTGGACAATGGAACAGCAACCCTGGCAAAGCGTGTCATTCCGCCGCGCAACGAGATTATTTCACGGTTCAACACGGATGTCGTGAATTGTGTAATCCTGAATGCTGCTGGCTCGACTGGTATTTCCTTGCACGATAAAGAATGGTTCCCTGGCCAGCCCCCACGTCCGCGCCGTATGTTGATAGTACAACCTAGTCTTGACATCAATACAGTCATTCAGACGCTTGGCCGCATTAATAGAACAGGACAGAGAACAACGCCTTTCTTTACTTTCTTGGCAACGCCGTTGACGGCTGAGGTAAGGCCCAATATTGTACTTGCAAAGAAAATGCGTAGTCTTGGCGCTGCCACGGCTGGTGACCAGAAGAGTGATGTCGATTTGGGCGTTGATTTCATCAACGACTATGGGGATGACGTTGCTGCTGAATGGCTCTTCCAGAACGATGAATTGAGAAGGGTTATGGGGCTTGATGAACAGCGTGAGGTCAATGGCGAGATTGTCGGCGAGACAGGTCTTATGGCAAAGTTGACAGGGCGAACTGTCCTGTTTGATGACAAGACGCAAAAAGCGATTTTCGATGACCTGGGAGATGCCTATAATGAGAAGATTGATGAGCTTAAGCGGCTAGGGAAATATACTCTTGATGTCAACGAGTATGACGACTGGAACGCTGTGCTTAAAAGCTCTGAAAAAATATCGGAAGATGTCGAGGTCCGTTTGCTTGAGGTTGATGACAAGATTGATATCCCAAGTTTCCAAAGGGTTATGTCTGACTTTGCTTCTGGGTTTGGTACAACAAGAGAGGAAGCGGCTGGAAAAGTCAATGGTATAATTACGGAAATGCGGCGCATGATTGCCGAGGATATGCCGAAGGCTTACGAGAATGGAGAAAGCGATGAGGCCATGCCGCGTCGGCAGAAAATCGAATACGACCATGTAAATGATTTTGTAAGGATGGTGCGAGATTTTCTTTCTACTGATTCTGGCGGCTTGAAGCCAAGATTGCTCCAGATGCGCATAGGGGACGAGGTTATGCCTGTTGCCCTTGTCGGGATAAAGGCGAAGCTCGTGAACAAAAGGCACCCTGGAAACCTTGGGCAAGTCAAGTTGAAGTTTGCTGTCGCAGGAACTTTGCAGCGCATTACGGTTCCTGCGAGCAAGATTAAGGTTAATGATTCGTGGAGAGGGTTGACATCCGAGTTTGAGGTTAAAACGGATTGGAAGGATATAGATACGGCATTCACTGGAGAGAGAAAAACTGTGCGTGGTGAACGCTATGTATTTACAGGGGACCTCATCCGTGGATATTCAATGAGTGGTGACGGGGCGCAGATTGTAGCCAAATATAAATATAAGGATGGACGGGAGGAGATTGGCGTTATACAGTCTAAGAAGTGGGATGTGTCCAAAATGCGGCATGACCCTCGCCTGGATTTGAATGATGCAGATAGCGTCAAGTCTTTTTTGAATGCTGGAGACAGCAGACAGAGTATATATTCGCAGGATGGTGTTCTTGAAATTAGACGTTGGGGCGATGATGGCTATATGCTGATTGTTCCTGCTGCTGCCCGCGAGGGTGGTAGGCGCTATAGTGCGGATGAGGAGATTGCAGCCATTACGGGAAATTGGTCTAGGTACAGGCGTGGAAAGTCCCAGGTTATGACTGTTGATGTTAACTCTGGCCAGTTGGACAGGCTGCTGTCGCTTCTTTTTGATAGGGGGATAACCTTCAGAAAACCGAATGGTGCGGTTCAAAGTGGCAACAGCTACAGGGTTGATGATGACGTTGATGAAGTCGATGATAACGAGTTAAACGAACTTCCAGGATTGACGAGAGAACTCTCGCTAGATGGTGATTTTGCCAGGAAGGTCTTGGATGAAAAGAAATGCTATCTCTGTAAGGATGATGCGCCTGTCGAGCTGGTCAGCGTGGAGACAGACAGGCATTTACGTACTTCGGAAGCAGAAACGATGTTGCTGGCTTTGGCAAAGGACAACGAAAACAGAAATGTACGCAACCTTTCTACGGGTATAACTGGCGTCATTGAACGGGATACGGCAAGGAAGATGCGAAGCGGAAAAGCCGTCAAGCAATCCACGGTTCCGCCATACGTCCATGCCGCCGCCATGGCAAATGCCAGCGAGCTTTTCGCGCATTCCACATTGGGTGTCGTGCGTCCAGACGTTAAAGAAGAGAAATCGGTGCGTGGAATACTTCGATTCCATGTTGCCATGGAATATGAAGGGAAACAGTATGCGGTTCAGTTTACAGTCAAGAAGCGCATGGACGATGTTTCGGCTCTCTATTCAGTGGAACTGCATGATATGGAGGTTTCAGAAATGCCAAAGCCGTCGGAGTCCGACGGCTTTGGGGGTGCGGCCAGGATTCGTTCTGGCGAATCCCTCCGCTCTGAATATTACTTTAATGACTTTATCCGAATTTTCAAGTTGGACAATGAAATAAAAAATGCAAATGTAAAGACGTTCGACCGTAATGGCTCCAGCCTTACGAAAGAGGCAGTTTGGCATCTTGCAGAGCATCTTGGTTTCCATGGAATTGAGGTTGTTGAAAGTGACGAGGAATTGCCGTACAACATTCGCGAGGATGTCTATTCGGACCGTATGAACGGGTATCTGCAAAGTGACTGGAAGGGTATCTACAGAGACGGCGTATGCTACATCAACGCTCCTGCCCATGTCAACGAACATGATGCTGTCGTGAGCATTCTCCACGAGGCGGTTGTCCACAAGGGGCTTCGCTGCCTGTTCTCGTCTGACAACGAGCTGAATGCCTTCCTGGACAAGTGCTATAATGGCCTGATGCAAATCAAATATGCTGCTGACAGCAAGATTGGCGAGGGGCTTGAACGCTACAAGGCAATTGAGGAGGCTATTGGCGACTTTGCCGACAACGAGCAATACAAGCCCATGTACAAGAAGATACTAGACTGGATTAGGACGGCAATCTCCAAGGTGCTGCGAGCTGTCGGCGTGACGAAGGGCATTCCCGACGATGTTGAGTTGCGTGATATTCTGAAGCAGGCAGCGGTTGCCGCGCGTGAGCGTGCGCCATACGACGGCAATTCACCTGGGGCCACGTTGTATTCCTCTTCTTCGGAAGTGGAGCGTCGTTTTCCTGGATGGCGTGCCAACATGACTACCACGAAGGGCGGCCATAAGACGCAGATTGCGGGGACGGTTGCGACATACGGGAGGATTGGCGAGCATCTTCTTTCTGAGGGGTTCAATGGGACGATCCTGGACGCTTCTAGCGGCAAGGGAATTGGCACGGCTGCGTTGCGCGAGATGGGCTTCGAGGTGGATGACGTGGAACCATACGCGGAGAGGGGCTACACTCCCAGGTATTCAAGCTATGCCGACATCAAGCAACAGTATGACCTGGTTATCAGCAATGCCGTTTTGAACGTGGTGGAGGACGACATAAGGGACAAGCTGCTGGAGCAGATGAAGGGGCTGGTGGCTCCTGGCGGTCGGCTGTTCGTCAACGTCCGTCCTGCAAGTGCCATCGAGACGCAGATAAAGAACAAGGTTGAGCTGGATTCCCCGTCGGAAGTGATGGTGCTTGACAACAGCGGAAAGCCGCAGTCATACCAGAAGGGATTTACGGCTGCTGAGCTCAAAGAGTATGTGGCCAGTAAATTGGGGGAAGGCTTCACGGTCGTCCAGGCGACTGCTGGCAATATCGGTACTGCTGGCGGCGTGGCCGTCGTGGCGACGCGAGACGGCAAGGCTCCTATCAACGCCCAGCGTTTCGGCAAGGTCTATTACCGCATGAGCTTGTCCGCCAAACGCCAGGCGGCATTGGATGTTCTGTCTGACTGGTTCAACGGGGCCAAGGATTTGGCGGCGCGGCTCCTTCCCTGGGGTGAGCACCGTGGCGGTGTTCGTCCATTTGTGAACCGGGCTTTGTTTGCAGCCAAGGGCGAGCTGGCGGCTGGACAGGAAGAGGTGCGTGTCGTTATGAAGGAGATGAACGATGCTAGGAAGGCCATCAAGAAGGAGGCATGGGCAAGCGATGTGGAAGAAGACCTTGACAAGCTGCTCCGTGACCAAATTGGTGCAAGCGCAGTGCGCAACGCCAGTGACCCGCGTGTCCAAAGGCTGATTTCTTCCGTGATGCGCGGGAGGAAGCTGCTTGATGGCCTTTCGCTTCGGATTGCTTCCGAGATGGGGGATATTCTTCCCCTTTCGACTGGCCTGGCAATCCAGAACAATGTCGGGAAATATACCATACGGGCGTATGAGAAGTTTATCAATCCCAACTACAAGCCGACGCAAGAGGTTGTTGACCAGGCGAAAGCGGCTGTTGAAACAGAGTTTCTTAACCGTTTCGCGGCTGTCGTCGCGCATGTGAACAGCACCAACTACACCCAGGCGGCCAAACGCCAGCGGATGTTGGATTACCTGGTTACAAGGAACGACAGTTTGCTCGTCGGGCAAAGCGCCCAGTTCGAGCGGAAGGCAAGAATATTCGTCACGCTGATTGACAGGACGATGGCGATGTGCAATGACGCCATTATCGCTGTTGCCAATGGCAATGACCTTGCCTTTGGCATTAACGCCCAGACGCTTGCAAACACTGTTCAAGGCACGGTGGACATGCTGCTTTCAAAGGATGTCGAAGAAGGCGGCTATGTCGGCGACAAGTCTTCTGCCAGATGGAAGATAGCAAGGGATTCTTTCCTCCATCGTAAGAATTTGCCAGACTGGCTGCGAGAGTTGTATGGCGAGATCACCGACTTTGGCGCAAGCGTCGCCTTGACTGCCAATCGGTCTGTTAGGGTTCTCACGATGAACAACATGTATCGTGAACTGCTTGACTATAACAATGGATTGCCTGTCGAGGCTATAGACAGGATATTTTATGACGCGCCTTATACGGACAAAAACAAGAAGTGCGACGTGCGCATGGATGGTTTCGGCTTCGGGGTTCTACGCGGCATGTACACAGACAGAAACACCTACAAGATGCTGAATTCGTATGGAAGCGAAAAGAATCTTCCTCGGTTTATTCGGAAGGCGATAGGCATGATGCGGATGTCAAAGACAGTCTTGAATATTCCTACGCACGCCAGAAATGTCTTGGGGAATGGGATATTCGTATTGTGTGACGGCGAAGCACTTCGCAACCCGAAGAGCTATCTCCAGGCGTTTACACACGGCGTAAAAGTGTTGACAAACGATGGCGAGTTGGCGGAACGTCAACGGCTGATGCGCCTTGGTGTCATCGGCTCTGGCGCCCATGCGGAAGAATACTCGCGCACGATGAACGAAGTGTTTAGCAACTCTATTGGCAATGCCCTTTACATGAACGGGATTTTTGATGTATTGCGCAAGGGGGCTCAAGTCGCGGAGACTTGTTATGCATTTGAAGACAATGCGTTTCGCGTTGCCGCATTCTATGCAAAGACGGCCAGGGGAATGAGCGATGCCAAGGCCGCCGAGGAAGTAAGCGACCTGTATCCAACGTATGACCGTGCGCCTGTCCTGGTGGATGTTTTGCGACGGAATGACCCGCTTGCGCCTGATTTTATGTCGTTTAGGTTTGAAACGTTACGTTGCACAATAAATAGTGTCAAGAAGGCTATTGAAGACGCTAAACACGGTGATTTTTGGCGTGTCGCTGGCGTTGGGGCTTCTCTGGGTGCTGCGTTGCCTTTTGTTAGCAATATGCTTGGTGCGCTTTGCGGGATGTTAAGCCCAGATGACGACGACAAGGACAAAGATAAGCTGTCTTTGGAGGAATTGAACGCCTTGCGTGAACTCCTACCAGCGTTCAGGCAGAACAATCTTGTATGGCCTTGGAAAGATGGCAATGCCATAAGGTATGTCGATGTGGAGTATATCTACCCTAATGAATGGATGTCTTTGATTTGTTCTTTGGGGTTCTCCAATCGTCCAATCAAAGACAGAATGGAGGATTTTGGCGAGTATTGCATAGAAAACTATGCTATTGGCGGGATGCTCCCGCAGGCAATAGCGGAACAATACACCAATACAACAAGCAGTGGAAGACGAATAACCAATACTTACGATGGATTCTTCACTGCTGCTGGAAAACGAGTTGGACGCTTGGCAACCTATTTTGCTCCGTCTATGATGAACTATGCGGCAAGGTCTGTCTCTCTTCTATTCTCTGGTGATGACAAGGTTGTCAATCCAGACGGTGAGGTTCTGACTTGGAAGGGCGAGGCGTTGAAAATGGTTCAGCCGCTAAGGGTGTATCAGCTTGATACGGAGGCAGCGTACAAACGAAAGATGCGTCGCCTTTCCATGGATGTTCGCGAGACGCGCTGGAAGGCAAGTGCCGTGGTGCGCCGTTGGCAGCGTGGCGAAACAACCAGGGAAGATGCGCAGAAAGCCATTGAAGCCGCGCGGGAAACTCTTAACAAGAGTGGCCTTCTGGATGCAATCTACAGGACGGATGCCGCTGGCCAGACCTTTGGACTTCCAATTAGTCATAGAGAAAGACTGCTGCATGAAGCTGGTTTCACCATTGAAGATACACGGCGTATCCTCTCGAAGATGCCATTGGAATATGCTATTCCAAAATAGTATTTACGATAGCCCAAAACTAGCCCAAATTCTAAAACGAAAAAGTTATTTTTGATTTAAACGCTTGCATAGTTTTATACTTGAAGTACAGTATGGATATGGCGCAAGACTGTTTTGAAAACCGCCGTACAGCAATGTACCGAGGGTTCGAATCCCTCTCTCTCCGCCATGCTTAACAAGATGATAAAAGGGCAGTTAGCTTAAAGCAACTGCCCTATTTCTTTTTGTCCATTATCGTAAATTTTAAATCAAACTAGCCCAATACTAGCCCAAAATGATGTTTTTGAATCAATTTTAGGGCTTATTCTCTTTATTTTGATTTTTTAAACAAGACGGCCACCTTTTTGGCCGCTTTCTTGGCCAGTTCCATCTTGGCGTGGTTGTAGTGGTCGTGGATGACTTCGGTGCCAGACCAGTTGCCCTGGTCGCGCAGGTCGGATTCCGTCATGCCTGCCTTCAGCGCGTCTGTGGCGAAGGTGTGGCGAAGGCTGTGGAATGTCTTCAGGCGGACGGCCTTGTTCCGTCGCTCGCCTTCCTCTGGCTCACGGTCAAGCTGGATGCCTGCCGCCTTGGCGATGGCGGTGAACTCCTCCGACAGCTTTGTCGCCTGGTAGCTTGTGGCAGCTTTTGGCCAGATGAATGCGTCGCTTTCCTCCAGTATCGGCGGCAACATTCGGACCCATGGAAGCGATAGGGAATGGACGGCAACACGGTCGTCTCCCCAATGGCGCGTTTTGTTGGGGATCAGGACCAGAAAATCATCTTCGGTGCGCAGTTCGTTGGATGTGAGGGTGGCGATGTCGCCCAGGCGTAGGCCTGTGTAGTACCCCATTTCTATGGCCGCTGGCCAGAAGCCTGGCTCGGCGTTCTGGCTGGTGTATTCCCTGGCGGCCTTTCGCAGTGCCTCCAGCTCGTCATGCGTGAATGGCTGGTACGGGATGCTTCCGTTCCTGTCGCGCTTGATGGCTGCCCATGGGTTGGTTGGCAGTTCCATTGGCGCCTGGATGAAGCTCCAGATGGTGTTGAGAGCCGACAGGTTGTTGTTGCGGGTAGATGGCGCGTCTCCCTTGTCTGCCAATGACTGCCAGTATTCGCTGGCCAGCCGCAGGGATATTTCCTGGACGCGGGTGTATTCGGGGTGTTTGTCCCTGAGCCAGGCGATGAAGCGGTCCAGGGCGTTGTGTCGGTCGCGCTGCTGCTTCGCTGCTCCAGATACTTCGCAGTGGGATGTGTACCAGTCCCAGAGGTCCGACAGCTCAACTTCCTGGCTGATGGTGCCCATTCCTGCCTCTCGGATGAACTCTGTCAGCCTGTCTCGGCGGGCGCGTCCGCTTCGTACCTCGTTGAATAGCTCCAAGTATTCCTGGGCCTTCTCGCGGTCTATTTCGCCAGTGCTTTTTTTCTTCCAGACTGTCTTGCCGTCAACCTTTTCGGTCCAGCAGACGTAGAAGAACTTGCTGCCATGTTGTTTTCTGATGAATGCCATGGTGTTTTGCGGTGGTGTGGTGGTGTCTATTTGCCTGTCTCGGCGAGTTCCTGGAAGCGTGCGACTTCCTGCTCGGTGATGTCTGGCGGCGCGTCAGGTGTGCGTGAACGTGCCATTAGCAGGGCCTTGTAGGCCCGAAGCTGTGGGATGTCGTAGCGTGCCTCGCTTGTCAGCGTGTACCAGACGCGGAACCAGAAGGGGTGCGGTGCGTGGTCCCACTTGCCTTTTCTCCAGTTGTAGAGGGTGGTCTGGGACATGTCCAGGATTCTGGCGGCCTCTGATTCGGTGCAGGTTGTCTCTGCCTCTGGCTCCTTGGCCAACTGGCGCGTGATGTTATCCCGTGTGAGGGCGGTCACGCCCATATCGCAGGTCAATATGGCCTCCACGGCCTTGATGGTGTACTTGTTTGCTGGCATGGTGTTTACTCCTCTGTGGTGGTTTTGGTTGCGTTGTGCCTGGCCAGCGGGCAGAGCTTGCAGCCGTTGGCCAGAAGTCGAAGGTATTTGACAAGGACAATTGGCGGATTCCGCTTGTCGTTGTCGTAGTCCACTAGTGTGCGCTCGGAGACCTGGCACTCGATTATGAAGTCCATTCTGTTGCCAAGTCCAGCCGCTTTTCTTAGTTCAGCAAAATTCTTCATTCTTTTCCTCCCGTGCTGAAATCAAACTCCATGTTCGCCGCCAGGCGGGCGGCCTCAATCTCCTCCTGCCGTGCCTTTAGAAAGGCATCCACTTCACGCTCAAGTCGCTTTGATGCCTCAAGGGCGCCTGAAGACCGTGACCTGAAGTATGCCCGCTGCGCCGTGCGCATCTCCCTCACAAGTTGCTCAAACTCACTCAATTCAGCCATCGCCGTTTCTCCGTTTGCTTTTCGTTTCCCTTGTCCTCCATTCCCCGCACTGCGCCGTCCACCTTCCTCCCCTGGTGCTTTTGCCTAGCTTGCAACGCCAGGGGTTTCGGCTCTTGTCGCAGTTCGCGCATGTGCTGCAAGACTTATAATCGCCCATCGCTATTCGCCCTCCTTTCGCGTCATGTCAATCTCGTACAGCGTCACGTGTTTCTCGATTCCCCTGTAGTCAAACACGGTCTGCGCGTCACCGAAGAAGTTGACGTACACCGTGCTGCGATTATTATTCTCCTTGCGTACTATTCCTATCATGGGGAAACGGAATACGCTGCTGATATTCAGCCAAACCATCTGCCCGAATGGCAGCTCATCAAACTCCTTTCGTGTCATTTGCCCTTAACCTCCGTGTTCTCAAGCAGCATCTTGACGGTGTTCTTGTATGCCTTGACAAGGATTTCCGCGTCGGGCTCCTCCTCTCGGTATTGGCCAGTCCTGGCCAGACCAGCCATAACGCAGTCGCAGAGCATTTCAAGTACATCAATGAGATTCACGTCTTCTGGGCAGTTGTCCTTGAGATGGTGGCGTTCATCGACGATGTGAATCTGGTCAAACCAGCCCACACCCCAGGGGCCAGTGATTTGAGCCTCGTGGAACTGCTCGTAGAACTCCGTAAATCTTGATAATTTGGTAAAGTCGTGTCGCAAAGCGGCATTGAAAATCTGGTGGCGGATGAACTTCATCGCCTTTCTGACATCATCAATGTGCATCTCTGTTGACATTAGCAGCTCGTCGCGTGAGATGATGTGGTCTGCGCTTCGTGTGTCCGCAGACGGGGATTTGTGTATTTTTATCATGTTATGCTCCTGTTTCCTTGTCAACAAAGTAGTCTTCCAAGTCGTCAAACGCCTTCTCTACAATTTCCTTTATCAACTGCCCCTTGATGATGAGCCTGAAGAGCTTGATTTTCAGAAACCACTCTGTTTCGGAGTTCTCGATGTCGTACATGTTGAGAATGAATAGTGCCTTCGCCTGTTCCTCGAATGTCGTGTGGCAACCTGGGTCCTTCCAGTACCATTTGGCCTTGGCTAGGTCTTCGCGCCAGTTCCCCTTGTGGCCAGCTCGCCAGATGTACTTGACGGCGTTGCCAACGCAGAATGGAAGGTGGCGCGTGAGGTCGATGCACTCGGGGTCCTTGTAGCGTAGTGTACTTTCGGCGTAGTGCGGCGGGTGGTTTACGATGTCTTTTTCCATTGGTTCCTCCGTTTGTTATTGCCAGTTAGCTATTGTTTGGGATAGCTCAATTCTATTTTGTCGGGCGGCCTCCATCGCGGAAAATGCCCGCGCGTCCTGTATGATTTCCTGCGACAGGGCAAGTGCCCTGTTGGTGGAGAGTTCGCCATTGGTGTCAACCTGGAGCCAGTATTGGTACCAGGGGAGACGGGCGGGCTCGACGGTGAGTGGCAATGCGTCGCAGATAGACAGGCGATTTTGGAATGCATAGCGGAATGTCCAGATGAGTTCCCGCAGTGCGCTTCCCACCATCGGCGGTAGTTCGATTACGGGAAGAGAGAAAAGCCAGTCGGGGTTGCCCGCGGGACCGACTTGAAGGATGACTGCCACTAACAGACGCTCTGGCGGAAGGTCCAGGGAGATGAGCGGCTGCGCCTGGGGCTGCGGTTGCATCTGTATCTGTGCGGGTAGCTGGATGGTTGCCGTTGGCGTTGTTGCCAGTGCGCTTTCTGGGATTCCAGACAGCTCGGAAAGCTCCCTTAGCTCGATTGTTCGGACCGCTGGTAGTGGATGTTCGAGAATTATGGGCACGATGTTCTTGGAGACCAGCGTGGCTTCTGCCGCAGTTGTGCAGCGTTTCTTGGTTATCCCGTTGTATAGGAAGCTCATCAGGGAGTACGTGTCTATTCTTACAGGCAGGCCCTTGGCCCACAAGTCGTCTGGATCCTTGGCTAGTGGGTCGTCGGTTCGGTCCAGCTCGCCGATTTCGACGGTGATTTCAGCTTTTCTCAGCGTCCTGGCGGTGGAGACTGCGGCGGCGGTGCCAGCTTCATCGGGGTCTGGCACGATTACGGCCTTGTCGGTAAGGCGGGAGATTAGCGCGGCCTGCTGCTCGGTGAAGCCCGTGCCGCCTGCCGCAATGGTCGGATAACCTGCCTCGCACATGGCAATCGCCTTGAGTTGGCCTTCTATAAGGTAGATTTTCTTTTCTCCGAAGATGGAGCGCATCATCTTCTGCGCGGCGTACCATCCGAATAGCGTTCTCCCCTTCTTGAACACGGCGGTGTCGGCTGTGTTGAGATACTTCGGCCTGTTGTCGGAAGGGGTTGTCAGTCTCCCAGTGAAGCCCACTGGGTGCTTGGCGTTGTCGTATATTGGGATGGTGATTCTGCCCTCCAGAGGGTCGTATCGGTTGCCGCTGTCGGAGACTTTCAGCACGCCCGCGGCTACAAGCGCCTCCTGGTCGATGCCAATGGTCAGGATGCTGGCGCCCATGGCGTAGCCTATGCGGTATTTTTTTAGGGTTTCTTCCTTGAAACCTCTTTTTGTTATGTACTCCAATGCCTTTGCGTTCTGTGGCTTGCGTAGATTCGCCTCGTAGTGGCTGCATACCTGGTCCAGCACAGATATAATGTCCTGCCTGGCCACTTGCTGTTTTGGTGCTCCTGGGGTATATGGCGCATGGTCGTACTGGACCGTGATGCGGGATTCCGAGGCG
>JAEEGL010811512.1_pt1 | contig 18000 bp, 6 predicted proteins | sample 9134231 | NCBI WGS metagenome assembly JAEEGL01 (sample SAMN16246548, study PRJNA631951) | gut metagenome | biome: gut microbiome; feature: rumen; material: fiber-attached | host: Bos | place: Iran: Karaj | collected 2018-10 | reverse complement strand
TGTAAACACGTTCTGGCCGTTGCAGCTGTTGCCGAACAGAACCTGACCGTCCTGCAGCACCTGAGGCTCAGCGCAGCTCTGGCCTCCGTTCTTGTGTCCCACGGCTTCCTGAGCGGCGAACAGCTTAAAGTAGCCGTAATCGCCGTGGTAACGGCCGTCGAACGCCAGGATCTTCTGCACCTCCGCGTCCGTGGTGTTCTCATAGTGCATGATGTAGTCATTTTCGCCCTTTGCGCAGGTCGCTGCCCCGCACTCGTCGAGCAGGAAGAGCCCCACATCGCTCGTCTGCTCGAGGGCCGCCACATGGAGCTGGGTTTGCTTCGGAATGGTGACGCTGTAGAAGCGATCGCCCCCCATAAAGCTTGCGGACGCCTCACTGTAATCGTGACTGGTGCAGACGCCTTCGGCAAAAGCGAGCTGGTTTGTGGTGTCGCCCAGGTCGACGGTCATCGCCGCCGGGAACTGCATCGGGATCGCGTCGCTGCAGACGTCGCCCTTCAGCTCCATCGGATCGAGGATGCGGGCGCCGATCTCGAACTTGCCGCAGGCTTCGTCGTTGTGGCTGTCGACCACCACGTAAACGGTCTGCTCGGCGTCGGAGCGGTTCACGTACTTGGTCTCATAGACGTACTTGTCCGCAAAGAGGCTGTCGTCGCCCGCATGAACGTCGCGGCCGTTGTTCGCCTTGGGCTTTAAGCAGCCCGAAGCGCCGCATTGATCGATGACGTAGAACGTTAAACCCGCGCCATCTGTGTCATAGAACTCGATGTGCGCCATCTTTTTGGCGGGGATGGTGATCTCGTAGAAGACGTCCTTGCCCACCGTCGCTTCGCCGGTGCAGCTGGGCCCCACGTTGTAGTCGGCGTTCGCGCGGCAGCTGTTGCCGTTGAAGATGGCCTTGTCTGCGAGCGCGATCGCCTTGTCGCAGGTGTCGTTGTTCATGTCGGTGCCCGCGTGGCATACGGTCTCGGCCGGCGTGCGCCCCGCGATGTTCTCGCAAACGAAGTCGTCTTCAAACTTGCAGTCCGCGCTGCAGCCGTCGCTGTCCCGGTTGTTGCCGTCGTCGCACTCGTCTTCGCCGTTGACCACGCCGTCGCCGCAAACGGGCTCCACCGGGCCCGCGTCGGTGGTGCTGCCGTCGGTATCGGTGGTGCTGCCGTCGGTATCGGTCGTGCTTCCGTCGGTATCGGTCGTGCTGCCGTCGGTGTCGGTCGTGCTGCCGTCGCTGGTGCTGCCGTCGGTATCGGTGGTGCTGCCGTCGGCGTCGGTGGTGCTGCCGTCGGCGTCGGTGGTGCTGCCGTCACCCGCATCAGAGGTCGCATCTGCAGTCGCGTCGTTGACCAGATGGCCGCCATCCAGGGAAGCATCGCTGTCGTCGTCATCGCAGGCCGCAAAGCTGGCCGCCATCGCTAAAGCCAAAAAGCCGCAAAAAAACTTGAGATCTGACATTGCAACATTCCTCTGCATTCGCAAACATGCTGAAACAAACAGGGGAACTGTAGGGCAATCGCTCAAAATTCGTCAAGTTTAGGGTATAAAAAACGCGGGATGGGCGGGCGGAGGCCCTGCGGCGGGGATCAGGCTTCGACGTTGATGGGGGCGAGCTGCCAGATGTCGTCGGCGTACTGGCGGATCGTGCGGTCGGAAGAGAAGAAGCCCATATGCGCGACGTTTAAGATCATCATGCGGGCCCAGCTGCTCTTGTCGCGGTAGGCGCGCTCGACGTCTTTCTGGCGGGCGATGTAGCTGTCGAAGTCGGCGCAGAGCAGGTAGGGGTCGCTGTTGCGGAGCCAGTCCACGATCCCGCGGGCGCGGTTGCGGTCTTCGGGGGTAAAGAAGCCGGATTCGATCATGTCGAGGACGCCCTGAAGATCGGCGCTCTTTTCGATGCAGGCCTTCGGGTTGTAGCCGTCGCGCCAAAGCTGCTTGACCTCGGGCTCGGTCAGACCGAAGAGGAAGAAGTTCTCGTCGCCCACCTTCTCGCGGATCTCGATGTTGGCGCCGTCGAGGGTACCGATGGTGAGCGCGCCGTTTAAGGCGAACTTCATGTTCGAGGTGCCCGATGCTTCCTTGCCTGCGGTCGAAATCTGCTCGGAGAGATCGGCGGCGGGGATGATCATCTCGGCCATCGAGACGCAGTAGTTGGGGCAGAAATAGACGCGCAGCTTGTTTTGCATGCTCGGATCATCGTTGATGATGCGCGCGATGTCGTTCAGGAACTTGATGTGCTGCTTGGCCGCAAAGTAACCGGGGGCCGCCTTTCCGCCAAAGAGCACCATGCGCGGCACGCGGTCGGCGTCAGGATTGTTCTTGAGCTCGCGGTACAGATGGATGACGTGGAGCGCGTTTAACATCTGGCGCTTGTATTCGTGGATGCGCTTGACCTGCACGTCGAAGAGCATGTTCGTGGGCACGCTGAAGGGCAGGTAACGCTCCATGAAGCGCTTTTTGTTGTTCGCCTTGATGTCGAGCATGCGCTGCTGAACCTTCTTGTCGTCGGCGAAGGCGGCAAACTTCGTCAGCTCGTCGGAATCCTTGATCCAGGCGTCGGAGCCCAGGCATTCGGTGATGAGCGCGGTCAGCTCGGGGTTCGATTCCACCATCCAGCGGCGCGGCGTGACGCCGTTGGTCTTGTTGTTGAAGCGCTCGGGGAAGAGCTTCACAAAATCGGGGAAGAGATCGGTCTTGACCAAATCGGAATGGATCGCCGCCACGCCGTTGACCGAATGGGATCCGATGACCGCAAGATGCGCCATCCGCACGTAACGCTCGCCGTTTTCGTCGATGATCGAGACGCGGCGCTGCATTTCGTAATCGCCGGGGAACGCGATATGCACGCGGAGCAGGAAGCGATGGTTGATCTCGTAGATGATCTCGAGATGGCGCGGCAGGAGGCGCTCGAACATCGCGAGGGGCCAGCGCTCCAGAGCCTCGGGCAGCAGCGTGTGGTTGGTGTAACCGAAGGTCTGCTCGGTGATCGCCCAGGCTTCATCCCAGGAGAGATGCTCTTCATCCAAAAAGACGCGCATGAGCTCGGCCACGGCGATGGCGGGATGCGTGTCGTTTAACTGGATCGCCACTTTTTGAGCAAACTGCTTGAAATCACTGTGGTTTTTCTTATAGCGGCGGACAATGTCGTGGATCGAGCAGCAGACGAAGAAATATTGCTGCTTCAGGCGGAGCTCGCGGCCTTCGGGGGTGTTGTCGGCGGGATAGAGCACCTTCGAGATCGTCTCGCTGATCACCTTCTCTTCGACGGCGCGGCGGTAATCGCCGGCGTTAAAGAGATCGAGGTTGAAGTCGTTCGAAGCCTGCGCGGACCAGAGGCGAAGCGCGTTGACGTTTCCGGTCTGATAGCCCGCCACCGGCATGTCGTAAGGGATCCCGCGCACCGTTTGAGTGTCGACCCAGTCGCAGACCAGCTGCCCCTTCGAGGTCACGTGATGCTCCACATGGCCGCCAAAATGCACGAGCACGGTCTTTTCGGGATGCGCGATCTCCCAGGGATTCATGCGCTCAAGCCAGGGATCGCGGCTCTCCACCTGGTATCCGTCGCGGAAGGATTGCTTGAAGATACCGAATTCATAACGGATGCCATAGCCCATGGCGGGGTAACCGAGGGTCGCGAGCGAATCGAGGAAGCAGGCCGCAAGGCGCCCCAGACCGCCGTTGCCGAGCCCGGGATCGGGTTCTTCCTGCTCGATCTGGTTCAAATCGACGCCGTTTTCCTGCATGAGGCGCCTGGCGGTGTCGTAAAGCCCCAGGTTGAGCAGGTTGTTGGCCATCGAGCGCCCGAGCAGATATTCGGCCGAAAGGTAATAGACGCGCTTGGCATCCTTTTGGTTATAGGTCTTCTGCGTATTCATCCAGCGCGAGATCAGGCGATCGCGCAGGGCCAGGGCGCAGGCAATATAAACGTCGCTCGGGGAAGCCGTCCGCCGATTCTTCGCCAGCGTGTAATGCAGATGATCGTTGACCGCGCGAATGAGCGCCTCATCCTCCATGCCGGTGCGGGAATGCGAAATTTCTTTGGCGGAGGTCTCTTTGCTGTGAGCCATCGGAAACTCCTAATCGGGGGCCTAACCGTAAAAAATCAAACAACAGGTCCCAAATGACGCCGCAATCTACGAAATGAGCCTCCGTTTCTCAAGCACTTCGCAAGCGCGCAGGCGCGATCAAACGAAAGCCGCCTCCCCCAAAGTTTCCAATGCGCGGATTCGACCAAACTCAATTTTTGCGCCAAATCATGTACAATGACGGCTCGAACGGGCCCGGATGGCCAAAGCGCCCGGACAAGCAAGGCTGCGAATTTGGCGTAAATCCAAAAACAGCTTGCAACTGCGCGATTTTTTGACCATCTTCGTTTCAGTTTTTGCCGAGGAGTTCGTATGCAACACCGCATCGCCGCCCTTCTTTACGCGCTCGCCCTTTCCGCCTGTGAGCCCATCGCGGACGATCCCGCAACCCCAAGCCCGCAACCCCAGGCTCCAGACGTCACAGGCAGCAAACAACCCGCCCCCGAAGGCGGCCCCGCGACGATGCCCGCGCCCCCAGTGGTGAGCATCAAGAGACTCGACGGCACCGGCAACCTGCGCGCGGTGACGGATGAAGTGAAGGTATCACCGACGAGCCCGCAACAGCTCGCAAATCCGAGCGCCACCGGTGCCAACTCATATAAAAACTTCGACATCCAATGCTTAGAAGGCTCCGCAGGCAATACATATAAGATCGACTTCACTGTCACCGACAGCTTCGGAGCAGCAAATGAACACGCCAGCGACACAAAGACGCTCACTGTGACCTGCAATGGATGTAACGATTCCAATCCATGTGCAACATCCGATTTCTGCAACGCAAGCAAACAAACCTGCGAAGCATGTCCCCCTACATGCGGTGGAAATTGCGATGGCAAAACGACCTGTACCGCATGCAATGATGGATGGTATGGCGGGCATTGCGAAAACGCTTGCGGCACTGTCAGCGGCTCTCATTGCAAAGCCGACGACACATCCACCGATCCCGACACCCACTATTACGCATGCGATAAAAACAAAACCACCGTCAGGAATTGGCATTGCACCGAATGCGCAGCAGGCTGGCACAGCACAACTAGCAATAAGGAATGCAAGGCAGCATGCGCGAACAAAAATGGCACAAATTGCACAGATACAGCTTTGGAAACAGCCATCTGCGATCGAGACAGCAGCGGCACTCAAACCTATGATGGCAACATTCTATCTTGCGAAGGCTGCGTAGACGGCTGGTATAGCCAAAAATGCAATTTTAGCTGCAAACAACCAACGGGAAGCCAGCATTGTTCTACAGAAGGTGGAACTCGCCACTATCAATGCAAGCAATATGCCGACGACGACCACACTGATTGGCAATGTACCGCATGCGCAGCTGGCTGGCACAACACAACCAGCCAAAAAGATTGCAGTACTGCATGCACTAACAGTACCGGAACATCAGGCCCACATTGTGCAGCACCCAACAATGCTACATGTGATCGCAACAGCAACGGCCAACAAACCACTGACGGCACCATTATTAATTGCAACGGATTGTGTAGCACCGGTTACTATGGAATAACTTGCAATACCCCTTGCGCTAACAGTACCACAACGTCAGGCCCGCATTGTGCAACACCTACCGCTGCGACATGTGATCGCAACAGCAGCAACCAACTAACCACTGACGGCACCATCACCAATTGCAACGGCGCTTGCATAGACGGCTGGTACGATGCTGACTGCGACCAAAGCTGCCGAGCGCACAACACCAGTAACATTGTACACTGCACAGATGCCGCCACTGTCACATGTGATCAAAACGGTGGAGGGAATCCTGTTTGCAGTGCATGCAATACCGGCTATTACAACGGCGCGCATACAAATTGCACCGATGAATGTCCAAATACCGCATCACAAGGGCATTGCTCTGATTCAGCACACACCGTTTGCAATATCAGCAGCGGTAATACCATCAGCTGCACCGCATGTGACAACCATTACTACAATGCAGGTAGCGATAATAAATGCTCCACCGCCTGCAGCAGCCTCATTCAAACAGGCATCAACCACTGCTCAAATAGCGCCAATGCCACTTGTACCAGTAACAGTACACTCAAATGCAACGGCTGTGAGAGCACAGCTTACACCGGAGACAAATGCGATGCATGTGCCAGCAATTATTATCGTAAACCAGGCACAGGCAGCACGTTCACATGCGTGTCTTCATGCGGTGATGGTTACTATCAGAATAGCGGCAACCATACATGTACAGCTTGTACTGTAAGCAATTGCAAGACCTGTTCCCCCGCTACTCAATGCACAGCATGTACAGGTGGCTTAGTCCCCAACGATGACGGCACCGCTTGCGTCGAACAACCACCCTCCAACCCCTAACCACCCCCACTCCCGCCGCTGCCTTTGATTTCCTTGCAATTTTTGCGCATTCCTTATAACCTGCAGCTCACAAAAAAAACATTGCGTGAGTGCATTGCATGCTGACCGTATTCGCCCGTTTGATTGCGAAACTGCTTCTCAGGCTTGTGCCGATGGAGCCGCTGGGCGATCAGTCTTACAGCAGGGCGCGGATAGAGAGCAGCGTGTCGAGGATGGCGTTGCTCCTCTTTTTACCGTGGCTTTTAGGTCGCGTGGGAACGCAGATCATGCTGTCGATGGGGCCTTCGGATCCCGGGCATCCCCTTTATTACGTGAGCGATGCGCTGCCGGCGCTGATGCTTTTGCTCGCGTTTTTGTGGAGTCGCCTGACTTTGAAACGAGGGGGTTTGTTGCCGGTGGGCGGCAGGCGATTTTTACCGGTTTTGACCTCTGTTCTCGTTTTCTATGCCCCATGGACGGCGCTTTTGGTGGTGATAGATCAGCAGCTGCCTGCATTTGGGCTCGCGCATTACGCGATTCACATCCGTCAGCTTCCTCCCATCTTCGCTGCTGCCGGTCTTTTCTTCCTCTGCTCGATTTCCCTGTGGCTGGCGGGCGGGATGCAGGTTTGTTTCTTCAGCAAATATTGCATTTTTACGCTGCGCTGCTTTTTGATTTACGCCTTTGTCAACGCGGCGATGCCCGTTTTGGGGAAGATCGCAGGCCTTTTGGGGCTCATCGCGTTCTTTCTGTTTGCGTTCGAGGCGGTGCGCGAGAAGGGATCGCGGTTGCGGTGGTTGCATCGGGCTTACAGCAGCATGGGAGCGCTTTGGGGAGCGGCGATCCTCGAAGCTTTGTACAACCTGTTACCGCATTTTTTTGAAGAAATCCCCAAATGGCTGCATCTCTGCCCGTTTTTGTTGGGATTTGCCCTGGGGAATCTGCTTTGTACGCGGTTTGCGCCCGAAATGAAGCTGTTGATGCCGATCGAAGGCAAGCGGTTTTACTTCCATTTTGCGCCCGAAAACGCGGTCAGCGAGGATCAGGAAGGGATCATCGCAGGCGCGAAGGCCGCTTTGGCATCGCTCGGAGGAGAGGTGGTTTCAACCCCAAAAGAGAGCGACTTTACCATTTGGGATGTGCTGCCACAAAATGCGGAAGCGTCGGATCGGAGTTACGAAGCGCTCCTGCTTTCGATCGAATGGCAACTCCACGTACGAAAAGGGGTCTCCAAAATTCAGAATCCGGCATTACAGAGTTGAAATGCGGTTTCGAGCAGCTGCGATCCGGCATTACAGAGTTGAAATGCGGTTTCGAGCAGCTGCGATCAGGCGTTACAGAGTTGAAATGCGTTTTTTTGATCACCAAGAAGTCCATTACAAATTTGCGCATGCATTCTTTGTATCGCGAATCGGTCATTACAGTTTCGCATATTACGCTTCGTATCAACAGAACCGCATTTTTCAGAATCGATCGCCCGTTTTGCAAAATCGGAAGTCCGTTTTCAAGTTGGATCACCGGATTTAAACGAAGAGATGCAGCATTACACATCTGTAATCGATCAGTTTGTAACAAAGAGACCTCATTTCAGCTTTGAAATGCGGCCTTCAGGTTACAAAGAGGGGCGTTTCACCCGGGGAATCATGTATTTTTTGAATGAGAAACCCCATTTTTGGCATGAAACAGCGAAAGGATGAGCGTTGATTGAACTCTGCATTGTAGCCATCGTCCTTTTTATCATCTTCAGGTTCATATACAGGCTCATAACGAGTAAAGATGAAAAAAAGGCGTACGCCGACATTTCTTTAAAATATGAAATCATCAAGGAAGGCCTTCAAAAGCTCTATGACGATGGGGTGATCACGGAGGCATTCTTCATCCAGTATGCGGGCGAACGGCCTGAGCAGCGTGCGGGACCGCGATCGCAGCCTGTAAACGATGCGCCCAAAGCGGAGGAGACCGCATCTCCGGACGATGAACCGGATGAAGAAGAGGCATTGGAGGGCGATCAGCCGGATGAAAGCCCGGAATCTGAATCAGAGGAAGCGCCTCCCGAAAAAGAAACGGAGCCGCTGGCGTCAGAGATCGATCAGATGCTTTCTGGCGACGAAGAAACTCCTGAAAAAGATCGCGAGACTGAGACCGGGGAACCGCAGGCTGCAAACGAAGATCTCGGGACTGAGACAGAAGCACCGCAGACCGAAAGCGAAGAGCGTGAAGCTGAAACCGGGGAACCGCAGGCTGCAAACGAAGATCGCGAGACTGAGGCATCGGAGACTGAGTCCGAAGGGCCTGAGGAAGCCGATTTACCTGGCGACGATCGCGCAGCTGCGAAGGAAGCGCACGGGGCAGCAGACGATAAACCAGTGATCGAAGATCGTCCGCCGCGCGATCACCTCCCGATGATCCTCTGGATCGGCGTCCTTTTGGTTTCGATCGCCTGCATCAGCTACGTGACCGCCTCCTGGAACCGGTTCTCTGCAGGATCGAGATTCATCACCGTCCTCATCCCCTGCGCCGTTTTCTTTTTGCTTTCGCGCATCTGCTACAGGCGCATGGGGCTTCTGCACACATCGAGCGCCTTCTATATGCTCGGTGCAGTCGCGTTTTCAGCCCTGATCTTCTCCTTAAAATTCATCGGATTTGGTATTGGCGACGGAGCGATCGGGCTTCTCGGCTTTCTGGCGTTGCTGACGCTCACCTTCAGCGTCGCATGGGGCTACCGGATCTTTCACGTTTCAGCTTTTAAATGGGTGTCTTACCTCATCGGATACGGCGCTCTCACTGCGCTCTCGCTCCTTTTGTTCAGCGATTCGGTCTGTTGCCTGTATCTGCCTGCGGTGGCCGCGCTCGTTTTGCAGGCATTGATCCTGTGTAAACCCGATCTCATGGGGGAATCAGAGCGCAAAGTACAGTGGCTGAACTTCCATCTGCATCTCGCCTATGCGGTGATCCTCGGCTGCGATGTCCTTTGCGGGAAAGGGACCCTGCTCGTCATCCCGCTGCTGTTCAGTTATGCGGTCTTCCTTTACCTTGGAATCAGGCGTGCATACCGCGCATCCACATCCATTTTGTTCCTGTTGCTCTGGGGCTTTATCGAATCGATGTTCCTCGAAACGAACGGGGGAGAAATTTCGACGCTCCTTTGGGCCGCCCATCTCTGCCTTTACCTGCCGATGATCGCGATCGAGCACTGTGCCGGAAAGCAGGAGCAAAAAGTAAACGCGCTCGTCTATTTCACGGAAGCGCTGCTCTGTTCCGGAATCATCTTGTACCTGTTCTGGAACTGCGTCCTCGAGAACCTTCATCTCCCCCTTTGCGCCCTCTTCCTGCTCATGCCCATGGTGTATTTTGCGGTCATCGCGCTCCGGAAGCCCGCATGGCCCCGTGGATTCCTGCTCTTTTGGATGATCTTCTTCGGGCTCGCATGCCAGCCTGTCCTGTTCTGTGATCCCCCGATCCGCGACATCTCGCTGATCACCCCCTATATTTTCCTGGCGATCGTGCTCATCCTCTATGGGATCCTGCCTGAGCGCCTCGATAAGGGTCAGCACCGGGACCGTATCTTCGCCGTTCAGATCAGCCTTTTCCTCGAACTCGGCGCGATCCTGCCCTATCTGCTCGCTCTGGGATCCATTTCTACGGCTGGAAAGCTGGTCGCCCTGGTGCTCCGGATGGCGTTGCTCCTGGGGATAACCCTCTTTGCCTTCTACCATTGCAGGCGTCTCGGCCTGCCCTATGCCCCTCACGTGCAGCGCTACATCGGTTACCTTTTGGCGACCGCCCTCTGGTATCATCTGCTCAGCCTGTATGAAACCGGGAATCCCTTCATCGGGGGGCGCCCGTTCTTCTCTCTCATGTTGATCACGACCGCGCTCCTCTTCTCGGCCCTGATGTACCGAAAGGTCGATCCGGCGCTGTGTCCGGCCCAGATGCCGATCCACCATTGGATCTCGGCTGCAGGCTTCTGCTTTGCCTACGGATACACGCTGCGATTCGCGGATAACTTCTGGCGCTCCCCCCTGATGGCAGTGGTCGCATGCGTCCTCTTTACGGCGGTTTTGGTCTATCTCTGCTATCGGTTGCGGTCTTTCTACAGCGACCATCCCCATATCTACCTGCGCTCTGCCGTCGTCCTGTTTGTCGTATGCTCGGTGATCACCGCGAATGATCACCCTTACCTCGCGCTTTTGCCGATGATGGTGACCGCGATCTGCGTGTTCCTCGACTACAGATGCTGCTTTAACATCAAGCGATGGAGAATCTGGGCAAGCTCGAAGGCGCTTTTGATCGCTGCAGTCCTCGCACTCAACATCTACCTGCTCTATTGCGCCGATTGGTTCTTCGACTGCCCCGCCCTCAGCAGATCCAATCTCATCTCTGCAACCGGCTTCTTCTGGGTGGCCCTCATCCTGTATCTGCCCATCGACCCCCTTTTCGTCCATGCCCTGCGGCCGATCCAGCATTTGATCTCTGCCTTCTGCTTCTTCCGGTCTTACTGTTTCACGCTCGAAACGGTGAGCTCTCAGTTTACGCATTCTGCGATCACAGCGATCGCCTGCGCCCTCTGGACCGGCCTTCTCGTCTTCCTCTGCTATCGGTTGCGGTCTTTCTACGCCGACTACAGGCAGACTCACCTGCGCATCGCGATCCTTTTGTTCGGCGCGATCGCCTTATACACCGCGCAATATTGGCCTTACATCGCGCTGATCCCCACAGTGGTGGCCGCAATCTGCGTGATCCTCGACTACAAAGAGAGCTTCCGCACCGAGCGGTGGCTCAACCGCGCCGTCTCGAAGGGGCTCTTTACCCTTGCAGTCCTTATGATCTCTTACCATCTGCTCTATTGTTGCAGCCTGTTCTTCAACGCTCCGGCCCTCATGGAACTCGCCCCCGCAGTCAGCTTTGCGGATTTGGGCATCCTCCTGCTCTACAAATCCGCCGATCACCTGTTCAAACGCTGGCAGTTTTTGCGGCAGTTGCTCGGTGCATTGGCCTTCCTGCTCGCCTTCTACAGCTTCATTCCCGCTTTGAATCAGTTCGCCGGGATCTTCCCCTCGAAGAATGGCCCCCTTTACATCCTCTGCGCCGCCTTCGCGATCTGCGTCTTCTACTATGCGTTCCGCAAAACCTGGGACGAAGAGAGCACGCCTTCAGAGCGCCTTCACGTGGCCGCGATTCAGCTCAGCCTCGTAAGCCTGCGGATGTTCTGGTTAAACGAGAAGCTGACCCTCGCGATGATGGGCCTGGTCCTCGTCCTCTGCGCCATCGACTGGCGCAGATCCAGCCTGAAAGAGAGCAATCTCCGCAAACAGATCTCCTGTCTCTGCTTTGCTTTCGCCCTGGGCCTCACTGCCCTCTACGGCTATCTCACCCTGACATCGACCGATGTGACGGGGCGCAAATGGATGATGCAGCTTGCATTGCTCATCCCCGTGATCGTAGACGTCCTGATTGCAGCCTTCCTCGCTTATGAAGAGCGCAAATATGGCGGGCAGTCCCCGCGGCCTTACCGCATTCCGGGCTACGTCTGCTGCGCATTGAGCGCTGCGATCACCCTCTCGGTCTTCTGGTTTACCCCGATCAGGCCGCGCATATGGGTTTACGGCATCGGACTGCTCGCCATGCTCACGGCGCTCTTCGCCCTCTCGCACACGCCGAAATACCGGATGGGGTTCTTACCCGCCCTCGCCGCATGGTGCTTTTTGACGGAGGTCCTCGGTGCTGCCCTCTCCAAACTCGGCCCATGGTCGGACTTCACGCCCTATGCGCTCTCTGCGCTCGGTCTGTTTTTGCTCTCGCGTTTTTGGGAACGCCCTTACAAGGGCTATGCGCCCATGAGAGCGGTCTGGATCCTCTCCGCCATCCCGCTGCTCGCCTACCATGGCCCCCTGCATTCGCTGGCGCATCTGTTCGGCGTCTTCATTTTCTGCAGTAACCTCTTGCAATATCTCTGCGAGAAGGGGCAATCCACCCTCGATCGCACGCTGATCACGCTCTCGGCGGGCCTGTTTACCCTGGCGATCGCTTACAAATATGCGGTCACATCGGTCGCCTTGAGCCTGCTTTCGGCCTTTAAGCCCGAGCTTCTGACGCTGTTGCTGACGGGAGTCGCCCTCGCCCTCGCCCATCTCTGCTGGAAGAAAAACGGAAACGCGCTCGCCGCCACACATGTGATCCTGTTTACAGGCCTCCTCGCGCTCACCCTGTTTGCCTGCGGGGTCTTCGGCAGAGGCGATATGCTCATGCACAGCATCCTGACGAGCCTGCTCTGCCTCGTGCTCATCGGCATCGGCTTCAAAAAAGGTCAGAACCGCTTCATCGTCTTTGCGGCTTTAAGCCTTATCTGCATGATCGTCGTCCACAGCTTCGCCTTCTTCCAATCCCTCGACTGGTGGATCTACCTTGCGATCACGGGCCTCGCGCTCATCGTCCTCGCCTTTGCACACGAGATGGAACGCCGCAAGGGCTCGAGCCTGCGACAGCGCTTCATGCAGACCCGCCTCGCAAAACAGCGCTGGTGAGGCTGAAGGCCCGTATCTGCTGGATCCCGGATCCCAAATCCCGCAGTTACAGGCGGTGATCGCCGCATTCCCCAAAATACGGCTGCTTCGATCGCAAACCACAATGAGATTCGGGGAGGCTTATAAGGTTTCCCCTCTCAACCTTACGCTGTCAACCGCTCGCACCTTATAAGGTTTATGCCCTCAACCTTATAAGGTCAGCGCATTCAACCTTTGGATCACCGCATCGAGATCCCCTTGGGGTACGACCACAGAGCGCGGATCATGCAGGGTTTCCGAACTGCCACCGGTATCGTACGTGATCACGGGAGTCCCGCAGGCTTCAGCTTCAAGATTGACGGTGGGGTAATTGTCTTCATAAGTGGGGTTAAAGAACACGGAGGCAGCGGAGTAGATCGCTGCAAGTTCGTTCTGGTTTGCAGTGCGACCGATGGCCACAATCTCCTGAGGGATCTGTCTCTTCTGTTTTGCGGTTACCCCTACCAACAAGATGGCATAGCGCTCTCGATCGAGTAACGATGACAGTCTCACAAAGTCCTGAAGTCCCTTGCGCTTCTCCCATACATTTGCGACCCCGAGCACGATGCGTTTGCCCTGCAAATGATACCTGGTCATGAACTCTTCCCTTATAGGGGTGGGCCTGAAGATCTCCCGATCGATCTCGTTATACCTGACCTCGACGGGGTATTCTTTAAGGAAGCTTTGCTCCACCAAACCTGCGAGCCATCGGGAGGGCGTGATCAGGGTGAGATTGGGCGCCCCCGTAAAGAGCTGACGCTTTCGCTCAAAGTTGTCGAACGAGCGATCCACATAGCTTGCAGGGTACGTCCTGCTCTGAGGGCAATCCCTGCAATGCTCCTGCCAGCGATCGCAACCCACGAAGGAGAACCCCGCGCAATGCCCCGTAAAGCTCCAGCAATCATGAAGAGTCCAATACACCTTCATCCCGGGACGCATCTTCAGCCACTCGAACAGCATCTGGATGTTGATGTAGTAACCGTGGAGGTTGTGCATCCATAAGAGATCGGGGTCGTACCCCTCGGCCCAATGAAGGAATCTCCTGGTCGCATGACGCGAGTAGAAGCCGTGACGATCGGTCAGCCTCGTGAGGAGGGCGTGAGCGTAAACCCCCAAAGAATGGCCGATTCTCACCGCACGGTGGCGATCCTTTTCCGGTACAGATGCGAGTCTGCCATAAGCGATCCTTACGGTCTCCCCCCTTCGCTCGTAGTCGTCCGCAATCGCAGAAACGATCTTCCCCGTACTCCCCGTCCCGCACACTTCATTGATGATCAGTACGCGCACGTGCCTCTTCCCTGATGCTCCGGTCTCTCTTTAAAGGATTACGCTTCGTATCCTTATGGGTGAGTTCGATGCCATTCCAAGAGCGATGTAACCCGCACCGCCACAAATCAAAATGACCATCAAAGCCCTCTCCCAAAGTCAGCGGGATTATAGAGCCTGGATCTGCGTTTTGAAATGCGTTGGCGCAAGACATCGGAGGTTCCGGTTTCTTGTGTAAGCAGGCGATGTGAAACTCAAACACCTTGGCCGGTTTCCGCGCTGAGTATAAAATACTCTCGTTCGTTTCAGATCGTTGCCCGGAGAGTTTTCATGAGCCACAAGTTCTTGATTTCACTCGTTCTGCTCGCCCTCGCAGGCTGTCAGAAGCCGGAAGATGCAAAGGCGCCAAACGCACAGACGCCTGCCGTCGAAGGTCAGAATGCCGTCGATGCGAAAGAAGCTGAAAGGCCTGAACCTGCTCAGAACGGCTGTGAGGAGATCGGGCTTCGACCTGAGGATCGAGCGAAATGGGATTGCGTGCCGGAGTCCGGCTATTGGTGCACCGATCCCAGGGGTTGCCCGGTCAATGGCAATCTCGCGAAAGTCGGAACGGTGATCGATTCGGCTGAATCTGTTCCAAAAGACAAGGGTTATGAACTTAGTTCATCCTGTATTCTTTGTACCGCTTTGGCCTGGGAATGCGTTCGCGAAGAAGGATGCCTTTGCGGATCCGAAAGGATCAAGAAGGGTGCTCTTTGTGAAGGCGGGACCTATAAAGCAGCAGATGCTCTGACCGGATCATGCAACAAAGAAAGCTGCAAAACCGATGTTTGTCATCACGGACAATGTTCATGCGGCAAGACGCCCTATGAACCCTATCAGGATTTCACTTGTGTCGTGAATCGTTACAGAGCGAATCTGGAAGGCATGCCTGAAGAGGATGAGGATGACTTCATGTTTACATCTGTCTCCTTCCATGAAAACAGGTTTGATCTCAGATGTGACAAGGAAGATGGATGCCCTTGTGGTGATGAGAAATGCGAAAAGGGATATTACTGCCTTGTTCCGACAAGCACAGATGTCACATCTTTTTGTGCAGATCTGGACGAGATCGGGAATCGGGAGGATGAAGAGCCTGAGACAGAGGATCCGTCCGATCAGGAGATTCCAGATGTGCCTTCTATCTGTGATCGGGACGATGGTTGTCCCTGCGGTAAACAGATCTGCCCCAACAATGCGATCTGTAGAGATCAACTCTGCATTTATCGTGACCAATATACCCATGAGGGCAATGGAGAGACTGAATCTCATGAAGCATTTTATTGCGACAAGGCAAAGGGATGCAAATGCGGAACAGAGAATCAGCTTTGCCCAAAGGATGCCTTTTGCCATCAAACTTTCCTGGAAGGAACCGCTGAATTCGAATGCTTCACGGTCTCAAAGAAATTTAAGAATGCAAAGGATCTCTTCAAGTTTAACTTTAAAGACGTCCTCTCTCATTCAGGGGATGCAAATCCCAGGAAGATGATCTTCGATGAACTCTATGAGGATGAAGAAGATGCCCCATATCAGAGGAGATATCTTGAAAAGAAGGAGGGCCGGAGCCGGTTTGTTGTCACTTCAAAGCCGGGCAGCAATTGCGGTGATGATCCTCTAAAAGAAGGCTATCTATGTGTCAGACAAGAGCTTGTTTTGGGGAAAGAGCATTCAAAAGACTGGTCTTATAAGGAATATGGCCATTGCCGCATGCCCTTTGAAGGATCCTCATGGGATTCATGCAGGATCCCCAAATATGCGATCGAACAGGTCTGTAATCTCGAAAAAGGCTGTCTCTGTGGTTCAAAAAAGATCCCAAAGGGCGATGTTTGTGTAGATGGCAAGGGCCAATGCAGCTCTCTGGATGTGCGACCTGGATGCCTTTGTGGAGAACAGAAGATCAAATCGCCTTACGGCTGTGATGAGGGGCAGCCGATCTGCCAGGCCGGAATTCAAAACGACGAGAAGTCATGCCTTTGCCGGAATCAGGAGATCGATGCGGGTGATCTTTGTCTCAAAGATCGGATCATCTGCGGTGAAAACTCGACGACCAGAGGCTGCCTCTGCGGCGAAAAAACGCTTAGAGAGGGTTATCGATGCCTTCAAAAGGAACAGATCTGCGCATGTAACGAAGACAAAGATCAGCCCTGCGAATGCGCATGCGGCGATCAAAAGATTCCAAAGGATGCGATCTGCCGCGATGATGATACCTCTCTCATCCCTCGTTATGCTCAGTATCTGGCCGAAGAAGATGCCTATCAGGTCTCCTGCAATGGACAGGAAAAGAAGATCAAACGGCCGGGATATGACATTGCAAAGACTGAGAAAGATTCTGTTGGCGAATACAGCGAGGAGGCGTTCTGTACATGTGGCACAGGAAAGCCTTCCCCAGGCAAAGATTATGGCTGTGCTTATAAACCTGTAAAGCTTGGAAGTTACGATGCCCAGACGATCGTTGCCTCATTTGCAGGCTATCAATGCCAAAGCTTTGAAGGATGTGCATGCGGTGATGAGCGCTGCGAACCGGGCGATCTTTGCGTGATCGGATCAGATGATTCCCTGCGTTGCCATGAATACAACACTTTTACCGGCGTATGTGCTCTCCATGCCCTCCCGCCTTCCCTTATTCATAAAGGCGGCTATGCCTGTTATGCTGGCAACCACAATTCGGTGATCGGAGGCTGGTATTGCGATCGCCCTGAAGGATGTGCCTGTGGTGATGCGAAATGCGCGCGATGGCAACTCTGCATGGTGCCTGGGATTTGCAGCAAGAATCAGATGTTGGAGAGTCAGCGAAGCAGGCTGGATGAGCCTAAGATCATCGATTTAGAGGAACCCGATTGAACTCAGCTGACTGCGTTCTCATGGCAAAGGCCGCCTGCCGGGCCGAGTTGTTTCAATGAAAAGCCCCCCAAAAGGCTTCCGGTGCTGAGTCAAGTTCTTCTGAGCGCCCCTGGAATACGATAATTCCCCGGCCATTCGTCGAAAAGAACAACGCCCCAGAGTCCTCTGCTCAGTATTGCTGTCAATCCATGCATTCCGCGCATAAAAAAAGCCCCCTGAGGCTTTCCCCAGGGGGCTTTGAAAAAATTCCGGCAGCGTCCTACTCTCCCACACGGAGAACCATGCAGTACCATCGGCGCAGAGAAGCTTGACGACCGAGTTCGGGATGGGTTCGGGTATGGCCTTCTCGCTATGACCGCCGGAGTATTCTGTACACAATCAAATGACTTCGAGATGCTTTGCAGACGCTCTTAAAAAAGCCGAGGTCAAGCCTCACGCCCCATTAGTACGGGTTAGCTCCACGCATTGCTGCGCTTCCACACCCCGCCTATCAACCTTGTCGTCTTCAAGGGGGCTTTAGGACCTTACGGTCGGGAAGTCTTATCTTGAGGCGAGTTTCCCGCTTAGATGCTTTCAGCGGTTATCTCTTCCGCATGTAGCTACCCGGCAATGCCGCTGGCGCGACAACCGGAACACCAGTGATGCGTCCATCCCGGTCCTCTCGTACTAAGGACAGCTCCTCTCAAACTTCCTACGCCCACGGCAGATAGGGACCGAACTGTCTCACGACGTTCTAAACCCAGCTCGCGTACCGCTTTAATTGGCGAACAGCCAAACCCTTGTGACCTGCTCCAGCCCCAGGATGCGATGAGCCGACATCGAGGTGCCAAACCTCCCCGTCGATGTGAACTCTTGGGGGAGATAAGCCTGTTATCCCCGGAGTACCTTTTATCCGTTGAGCGATGGCCCTTCCACTCAGAACCACC
>JAEEGL016170272.1_pt1 | contig 18001 bp, 17 predicted proteins | sample 9134231 | NCBI WGS metagenome assembly JAEEGL01 (sample SAMN16246548, study PRJNA631951) | gut metagenome | biome: gut microbiome; feature: rumen; material: fiber-attached | host: Bos | place: Iran: Karaj | collected 2018-10 | reverse complement strand
TGTTGCCGATTGTTCTTTTGCCATATTTCGATTTTCGTTTTAAAAATCGTGGCAAAGATACATTTTTTAGCTGAATTAAGCAAGAAAAACGCTGTAAAATGCTTATAATAAAAAAATCGCTAAGTTCAAAACTTAGCGACCATTTTAGTTGGGGTACCCGGATAGGTAACTGTGATTTCGAATGATTTCGAATGAGTCCGTATGAGCCCCAATTTATTGTTTTTATTGACGTTAGACGAATTACGTCAATCATTCGCATTCATTCGATTTCATTGAGTTTCATCCATCACGCCAAAATCACGCCAATTTATTCCGAACCGCTAACCGAATCAATTATGTCCTTTGTGTGACACAAAGATTTTACGGTTTACATCAAACTCGACAAACATCTTAGTCAGTCGAGTTGTAATTTACACCTAATAATTTCAAATAACACTAAAAAGTCCTAACGGCATCATCTACTTCTAAAGCAAGTTATTAAGCTGAAAGAACTGCTCAGAACACTTCCGTGAACGTTTTGCATATGCAAAATTAGCTATTGTCAACCATACTTCCAAAAGCAACGGTGAAAAACCAGAGATTATTATAATCTTTAAGGATTAACCGAAATATACAAGAGAGAATACTAACTTTATTATATATTAAGGTATTGAATTATACCAAATTGCTCGAAAAAAATCTCCGTATTCCAAACTAAACCAAAAGATTCGAGTATAATTACTAGAAATACAAATAAAACTAGTAATTTTGGAGGACAATGGCAAAGTTAGAGTATAGTTTATCCGCACGGACTCAAGATGGAACTGGAAGAAATGAAGTGATGCTTCGTTTCTTCCAAGGAAGTAAATTCAATCTTAGGGCCAAAAGCGATGTTTATGTAAATCCGGATTTTTTTGAATACTATGTGAACCGCAGTCGGACTTATGAAAAGGGTATAAGAATACCTGACAGAGTAATATCTGCGACTGTAAAAGTTGCGGAGCAAAAGCATTGGTATCTTCGTGGTAGCGGTCTGATAGTCGTTGATGGCAGACGTCTTGAGACAGAAGACGTGAAACATCATAGGGATATGATGAAGCGACTTGAAGATATGAAACACTACATCTTTGAGCAGTACGAGAGTGCAGACAAAGATTCCATCACTGGTACATGGTTAAGAGATGCAGTTGAGAAGTTCAATCATCCAAATAAGTTGCAACGATGTGGAAAGTCATTCTATGAACTAGTAGAGGAATATATTGAGAAGAAGAATATGTCGAAAGAAAGTGAAAGTATCTTCAGAGTATTCATCCGGTCTATTTCTCGCTACGAAAGCTACATCAGAGCAACCGACAAGCACCGGAAGAAGTTTGTATTTGACATCAACCTTGTGACTAAAGACGATATTGAAGGTTATGCTGACTATCTTCGTAATGAGAAAAGTCTTTCCGAGCAGATGCCCACGCTGTTCAAGAAGCTTTTGACAGAATATCCTGCATGTTTGAAGAAGGGACGCAATTACGTTGAAGAACGAGGTGAGAACACCATCATCAAGATGATGGGCAGACTAAAAGCTTTATTCAGCTATTTCTTTGAAAAAGGTTTGACGAAGAACCGTCCATTTGAATATATTAAGATTGGCACTCCGAAAGTAGGTACGCCCTATTATATTACCATAGAGGAACGTAACCAGATAATGAATGCCAACCTTGATTTAGCTTGGAAGGAACTTAGCGATGAAGAACGTAAAGCAGTCGGCATGCCAATAGAAACGATAAACAATCAAAGGGATATTTTTGTTTTCCAGTGTTTTGTCGGCTGTCGTGTTGGTGACTTGGTTAAGCTTACTGAGAATCATATTAGTAGCAATATACTTAGTTATACCCCGCACAAGACAAAGGACAGCACTGGCGTACCGGTCAGAGTTCCTCTTCTACTAGAAGCCATCAACCTTATCAATCAGTACCGTGGTAAGGATCGTCAGGGGCGACTATTTCCATTCATTACTCCGCAGAAATATAATAAAGCTATCAAAGTCATTTTCAAAATGGCGGGTGTGACGCGTAGTGTTGAGGTTCGCAACTCATTAACTGGTGAGACTGAGTTACATCCGATAAACGAAATTGCAGCAAGTCATCTTGCCAGACGTACATTCGTCGGAAACATCTACTTAAGTGTCCAAGATCCGAGCCTAATCGGAAAGATGAGTGGTCACGCAGAAGGTAGTAGAGCTTTCAGACGTTATAGGAACATTGAAGATTCGACATTACGTGAAGCTGTAAGACATCTCAATGGATGATGTTAATTAATTAAAGAGAAGGGCATCGTTCTCCTCGATAAGCTCACTTTTTAAAGTGTGCTCAATGAAGTTAAAAAACAACTTTTTATTTCATATAGTATCCGAAGTAATTAGTATATTTTCAATCCGAACAATTCCTCAATCCGTTTGTCTGTCCTGACTAGTACCATATCGCCTAACAACTTTCCATAGGTATCCCTATAGATACGACGTCTCTCCCAATTTGAATCTTTTTTAAGTTTACTGAGCTTATCGAGATATACAGGATACAAGGCTCTTATCTCATCCTCAAGTTGATGTAGTCGCTGATAGTCGTTATATCCAGTCAATAGTAGTTCTTGTGGATTACGAACCAACTCATGTTTTGCTATAGATAAGTCATTATAGGGAGATTTCATAGTCATCCAAGTTCCACTACATTTCTGTTTTTCCAAGATACCTTTGAGCATAGTTCCATCCGGTGCTGCTGTTTCTATCTCTTCAGATAACCACTTCTCTTCTTCAGTGGCTTTCAAAAGCCCCCAACAAAGAACTTCCAATGTTGTCTCGTCGAATTCCTTGTTGCGAATCATCTGATTATAAACGCATAGAAGTTCTTCTTCATTCATAGCTGTTATGTCATAATCATCAAATTCTTCAGGGACGTATTCCTTAGTAATGTATGGCATTAAGTGTACAAATGGTTCTTTGCGTGCCGTCTCAGATAGTGATAGGTCCATCCAAGCAAGCCTTTCCTGCCAGGGCTCTGCTGCACAATAGATTACAGTCCGACATCCAAGACTTATTCCACACTGACTTATATAAGCCTGAGTTAGTAATGTCAATGCTTTCATAACATCACACTGCTCTCCTCGTTTAGCATATTCTTCTATAACTTTTTTACAGTTCATATTTCTTTCTCCTCTGCTTTCAATGTACAATATGATAGAGCTAAGCCACAAGTTACGAACACTCTGTAAGTATCCGTATACTGATTATCATCATACTCGCCCGACAGCCATACCATCAAGTAGGTTATCAGAAACAGCGAAAAGACTAACGATAAACATGCTACAGTCAGTAGTTGTTTCTTCATCTCTAAACCTTAACTTTTTAAAAGAGAGCGATATAACTTAACAGTTAGCTACTGGTAGTACTCTATGCGACCTGCACTTGTACTCTGTGCGCAATGCATTATGCGACATACGAGCAGTCTTCAAGAACATTTAGACACTATTTTATAATTATTGGTATAGCTCACTCTGTTACGCATATCGCCCTCCGAAAGTTCATCTATTCTACTAAGTCATTAGTGAAGTTCAATTCCTGAATCTTCATATCCAACTGACGATACTGTTGCGAATAGTTGTCTAGTTGCTGACGCAGCGGCTTGACTTCGATAGTAGTCACATAGCGGATCTCATTTCTGTATCGACTCCCTGAGTTGGTCGCTTCATTGAACGTGTTGCGGAGTACGCTAATACGTTTGTTAAGTACATCACGCTCAGCCAGTAACTTCGTCATAGTCCGACCATCTTCTGCCACTATCTGCATATTAGTTACGTTGATTTTGTAGATAAGAAGTTCAAGTTGATTTAAGCAACTGTCAAGTTCATCCATCAACTCCTGAGGTTCCTCTGCAGGCTTGTCACCCTCTTGTACGCGAACCACATTCTCCAGACGATCCTTAATCTTCGAGATCCTAGTCTCCAAGTCTTTTCTAAGACTTAATGCTTCTGCTAACTTCATAATTCTGATGTATTAATTGTTTGATGATGCAAAGATAGCGCCTATTTGAAATGTATCAAAGTATTTGTATTTGTTTGGTATGAAGTTTCCGTATGCGGGTAGGAACCGACGTTACACCTATTCCAAATAACAACTAAAAACGATACAACAATCTAAATCAGTCTTTGGAGTATTTATAGTTCTTGTCTTGCGTAGCGAACTGCTGGTAGCGGACGTGAACTTCATTCCAAAAGTCATTGAGTTGAAGGACGTCCTGAATCGGATAACCAAAGTCTCTACAGAAAAGAGCCATTGTGTGACAGATACATATACCATCAAACACTCCTGGTGTTTCATGTGCCCATGACTGTCCGTCATCACAATTACAAGATTCCAGTATACTTGCTCTAAGGTCATTATATCGACAATCAAGTTCCAGATAGTAAAGATACTCTTTTCCAGTCAGATAGTTATTCACAGCGATCATTAATCTGAAATCACTACCATAGACATCAGCCCCTGCATACGAGAGTATCGAGTCTTCTTCATTATAGCTAAACCGTAAAGTACCCTCAACTTCGTAGTCATCATCGAAGTCGTCCCTTTCGCGAGCAGCCAAACTCTCACATACATCAGCCATTTTCACCCGAAGGCGCTTAGTTAAGTCGAACAAACGAGTATTGAGTATATCCATCCTGGCGACTTCCTGCGGAGTCTCCAGAAACATCCAATTAAGCAATGTCCGTCTTTGATCAAGCAGAAGTTCCAGTTCTTCTTTATGTCTGAGCAATACATGTTGTTTAAGTCTGTCTGGGTCTGAACCAACAACACTTCTTATCTGTTCTTCAATTCGAAGAACTTCATCTCCGACCACCTCAAAGGGGGCATTGTAGAAATCTCTGCACAACCTATTATAGTTGTCTCTCTCCTTTTGTAGATACTCTCTGTCTTTTATCATAAAGCTTACTTTTTTTGCTGCAAAGATAAGAGAAGAGTAACAAATAGTAGGTAAATAATTGCTCTATGGTATAAACAGTTGGAAATATGATATAAACTTGAAACCTTTATGTCTTAATTATCTGCTATTTGTTAGTTTTACCTTAATATATTATAAAAAATTAGGTTTATTTTGCGATTATTTGGTCATTCGCAAAAAAATATCTAAATTTGTGATGCAAAAGTGCGTCTACGGACGTATCTAATGCTCAACCTGCTGCTTTATGATCACACCTGCGGGTGTGATGTCGGTGACGGGAACTTATGTAAAAAAGCGTTTTGTTGACGCTTGTGTTCTGTCTCAGAACTTAGGACACTCTGGACGCATATAAAAATATGCCATTTGGAACCAAGCAACGATAAGATGCCAACTGTATGTATGCCATACCACATCCTTTCTTTCGAGGGGATATAGTGTGTATATATACGGCGTGGAGTCTTTGACGTTGCTCAATGTTTCATAAATGGCAGAGCAAGTCCTAAGGCTCTTGAGACGTGAAGCATGAGTAATGGCAATCGGCTTCACGCTTTTTTATGCTCAAGAGTATGGATTTCAGGTCTTTCTAAAGAGTATATTTTCAAGTAAATTGTCAGAAAGGAGCCTATGACACTAAAAACTGTAAATTATGAACAATTCAAAAAATGGTTTTAATGCTGCTCAAATTCTCGCAAACTCTGCACCAGTAAGTGCAGATTTCGCACTCGTTATCTCTTTTGGGAAAGGTATTAACAGAGAAATAGTTACAGAAGATATTATAGAGATATTTACAGCTCTAGCATATGATGCAAGAACAATTACAACGGAAGCCGAACATACATCAGTAATATTGATTGATAATGGCATCTTTGATAAAAACGGACGAAAGTACGATCCTTCAAAAGTCTACAATTGTATCAAAGATTTATTGGAACGAAGTGTTAATGATGATATGGTTAATGTCCAGTTGTATTTTAGTGTGGACTATTATGATGATGACGATGACCCACGATTTGAAGCAAGCAGATGCGTCTTTACCCAAACGGTTTCAAAACAAAATGCTTTAGACAAAGGTTTTGAAAATGCGATAGCAAATAAAGCCATCGTCAACGATTTATTTAGAGTTGTTACTACGGGAGTTTAATTAAAGATTCGATTTTTGCATGGATGAACTTTGCAAAACTCGAATCAAAACCTAATTCCTACCACAATTTAATATTTTTATACCATATGCGATATAATATCCACTTATTAAAGTATAATTTGATAACTTTGCACTCAGAGGAAACCGAAACGCTTGAAAGGGAGTAGGCAATTTTAAAGGTTAGCAAGCATGGGCATTTTAATCGCATGTTTAATCGGAGGTGCAATTGCATTGGCAGTAGTGAGTTTTATTGTTGATTTCATCGACAAATGTCTTTAAGTAAAAAATAAAAACAAGTAAAGTATGGAAAGTTTTTTTGAAGTTAGTAATTTACCACAGGATTTGGTAGACTACATCAATAAGAATTATAAAAAAAATCCGGTTGGATGTGTTTCTACAGGCGAAGTGAAATTCCCTTCAAATTATCGTGAAAAGCTACAACGCTTATTGCCAGAAATTAGAAAATATTATGAGCCGAAAGGATATAAAGTAGATTTACACTATGAATATGCTATACTTGAATTTCGAAAGCTCTCGCGGTCGCAGTATTGAAATATTCAACAGATAGACTGAATAACTTTGGATGTTTATACTCTATACGTAAGCAAACAGGATGCACATTTAAATATCAAATAGGAGATTCCTTGAATTCTCCGGCTATGTATTGAATTGACAAATGTAAAATGCATAGAAAACTACTATTGTGCGCTGCCTATGAAGATAACTCGATATAATATATTAAGTTGAATACTTAATATTTAAGATAAGTTAACTTATCCCAAGATGATCTAGGAAGCTGGTAAAAACCTCCAAAATATCGTATTTTTGCAAAGTACAAAAACAACAATTTTATGAATAAAAATATCATTCACATCAAAGATGCTTCTCATGAATATTTTCTCAGTCCGGAAGATATACTTTGGTGTCATGCAGGAGGGAATTACAGCGATGTACTGCTGACGAACATGACGCTATACAAGACTATACGCATAAAAATCGGAGAGATAGAGAAACTAATATCCGATTTAGAAGTCCAACATACTCTGTCTCGTATTGATCGTTCAAACATAGTCAATCTCAAATATATCACCTTCTTGAACTCGAAAAAGAAGACACTCACCCTAAGAAGCAAAACGAGCAATGTAGTTCTGCAAAAAATTGCGAAGTCTGCGTTTAAGCCTATTCGTAACTATCTATCGCAACTTCCCTCAAATGACAAAGACATCCTCATTGTTAATCGAGACTGTGTTGATGAATTAAAGACAGAAACGAAGATTCATTCAAATCACACATACGTCGACATGGCCCTACCAAGCGGAACACTATGGGCTTCCGAAGATATGAGTACACCTGTTGACGATATGCAACTAATTATGTTGTACGATAGTCCTATGATTGAGGTTGAGAATACTTATCCCGAAGGGAGTTTTGAGAGTCTTCTACAACTTGAAGAAGATAGGGCTAAGGTTGAGTGGGGTGGAAAATGGAGAGTACCAACTGTAGAAGAGTGGAGAGAACTTCTCTCTAACTCTACACCTCAATGGGCTATCAAAGGTGGAAATATAGTTTGTATATTAACTGCCAAGAACGGAAATCAAATACTATTATCTTCTGTACAAGCGCACAGAGGATTATGTACATACTGGACTTCAACGGACGGAGCAAATAGCTACAATACCTTCTCGGAAGAGTGCTTTCAGACACCCAAAAACTGTTCGGTCGAAATTCACGAACCTTATGCAAATGAGCCGTGGTATCAATTTGTCTCTGATTTTGACAGCCCAGAGTATAATCTTCATGCTGTTATCTCAGCAAAAGATCTCATAGAGTAGTTCGTGACTTATAAGAAGCATATAGGTATTTCTAAATCCATACATTGTTCCGGTTGTGTCCTGAAGTACTGCGAACTTGACACTTTTGCTATGGTTAAAGTTGGCAGAAGTTGAAGGTAGTCGCAGAAACGTAGTTCATAACAATAACGGGAAACTTCATACCATCGCCAACAAAATATTTCTCTATCTATTACTTTGTTTGTACATTTGCATTATAAAAAAAGCAATGGATATGGAAGTTAAGCCAAAGAAGAATAAGATGAATCTGTTCACGGCATTTGAGCAGATTGTCATACTCGCTGAGAACTCTGCTTTGAGTAAGGAGTTCTACAAGAAAGCTGCGAAGTATATCAAATACGTCACGAAAAAACTGAATATAACAGATCACCAAAGCGTGATGCTTGCGATGTTCCTTGAGAACTCCGAATATACTGCTGTACATATTGGGAGCTTCGCTAAATATCTAAAGTGCAGAACGATCAGTCTGCTATGCTATGTTCCAGACATCGATGAGTTAGAAAAAAGACAATTCATTGTGCGTTCTCGTGATTTAAGTGAAGCTAAATACTATAGAATCTCAGCCGCCGCAGTAGAGTCATTCAAAAATGATGAGTGTTACCAGCCACGAGACATCTCGAACCTAACTTGTAATGAGTTTATAGCAGAGTTAGAAGTTGTTTTCAACAACATTCCTTCTGAAATGACATATAACAAAGTGAGTGACTTGCTGGATAAGAACCCTCAGCTTAACATGGTCAAGTGTATCAAAGACTATACACTCGACATGGAGATGGAAACTATACTGCTCTACTTCATTCATATGCTTGTCAATGAAGAAAATGACTCGGTTGAGCTTCGAGATATCGAAAAAATAATTGAGGATAAGCGTCGATTCCGTGAGATTAGGTTTGATTTGCGTAATGGGGATTTGCAATTACAATTACTTGGAATCATCGAATACGGATTCTCAGGAGGTTTTGCCAATCGCGAGTCTTTCCGACTATCAAATGAAGCTAAAGAAGTTATATTCTTTGGCTCAGAGATTTACCTCAATACAGATACAAAAAGACCTAGAATCAGAGCAGAAGAAATATCTCCGAAAATACTGTTTTTCGACGATGAAGTTGACAGTAAACTCAATGAACTATATGACATTCTCGAAGATAAGAATTACAAGACCGTACAAAAAAGATTGGTTGATTCTGGACTTAGATGCGGTCTGACTTGCCTGTTCTTTGGACATCCAGGTACTGGTAAGACAGAGTCTGTACTTCAACTAGCTCGACGTACCAACAGAGATGTAGTGCAAGTTGATGTTTCAAAACTAAAAAGTATGTGGGTCGGCCAAAGCGAAAAGAACATAAAAGCTCTCTTTGCGCAGTACCGTCAGAGGGTAAGGGATAGCAAGATTACTCCTATACTTCTTTTCAACGAAGCTGATTCCATCATTGGTACTCGTCAAGAAGGTGCTGCAGCTGCCGTTGACAAACTTGAAAATTCACTGCTCTCAATCATACTTCAGGAGATGGAGACTCTTGAAGGAATAATGATAGCGACAACCAATCTGGAAAATAATATGGACAATGCTTTTGAACGAAGGTTCCTTGTCAAAATTAGATTCAATCAACCTAGTGTTAGTGTACGAAAGAAGATATTCGAGACAATGATCCCGAAGTTGTCTGACTTCGAGTATTCAACACTCGCAAGCAAGTATGAACTGAGCGGTGGTCAAATAGAGAATGTCGCAAGACGCTTCACTATTAACAATATACTCCATGGTGAAAGTGAAAACCGTATGAAAGTAATCACGGGCTACTGTGAGAGCGAAAAGATTATTAGAAATACTCATAAAATTGGTTTCTGATGACAGTAAAGAACGTAAAGTACTCATTCTACGACAGCAAGTATCAACTGGGACCGTTCGTAGAGTTCGAAGCTGAACTTGAAGTTCCAAGCTTTGAATATGATGATGTTGTAGAAGTCTTAAAGAAAAAGTTCCCAAAGTTGAATGGTATAAAAGTAATGAGTTTTAAAAGAGTTTAGCTATGAGAGGAAAAAGTAAAATCAAAGTAAAAGAACTGAATCTTAGATTGAAGCAGTTAACCGGATGTCCATCTGATATTGACCTCCGCAAGATGACAATCAGCGAAGTGGAGAAGTTTATCTGGAACAGTCGTTTAAAAAAGAGTGAAAGGTTCAAAGAGGCAGAAGGAAAGAAAGCACTTAATACCAAAATATGTAAAGTTCCTACCATAGTCGTATAATTATTCTTTTGGTGAGCTAGAAAGTTGTAACTTTGTTGCGTACGATAAAAAAAGATGGTATGATTACATTTTTAGTGGCATTCGCAAGTGTACTCGGTGTTCTTTACATCGGCTACTTATTTATTAGTCTGTTGTTCGACGTGCTGGCTGAAGTTTTTGGCTGGTTTTTCTCAAGTCCGTACGTGTTCGTACCCATTCTGGTAGTTGTGGCACTTTTAATTCTTATATAAGTATGCGAGTAACAAGAGAAGACAATGTAGAACTACACAAAGTTCTGTTCGGCAATTGGTCGAACTATGAGATGTGGTCACCGAAGTTCGCTGGATTTGTCAGGTCGGCTCATGAAAGACATCATGTAATTCCTGGAATTCAGTGGCCAGGAGGGCTGAATATCAACGATAGTGTAAAACAGGACTTTTTCGCATGGTTAAGAGATGTGGGGATAGATATTCCGGATAATCTTCTGGAAAATAAATGTTTTGAAACGATATTTTAAAAGTATTCTAAAGAGTGATAGTTAACGTGTTCTAAAGAATTTTCCACCCATCAAAAGTGATAACTTTGATTTCATCTTTTACATAAATCAAAATTAAGCCAGATATTGGTTTACACGTAGAATATAACTAAGTCAAATCACCTAATATAAAAAGGAAGCAGTATGAAACGACCCTATATAATAACAACAATACTCATCTTGACGGCTCTTCCTGTCAAAGCCGTCAAGGAAATACCAGTGGATTTCGAATGCAGCATTTATACTATTAACGAAGAAGAGCATGATGTTGGACGAACATTTACCCTGGCTTGTGAAGATGGCGGGTGGTGTGTGGTAAAGAAGAATAATCATTTCAATGACAAGGTCGGCTATAGTGGTCTCTATATCTTCCGAAGTCCGTACACAAACGAATGGGGCGAACCACAATTTTATTGCGTAGACCTGATGTGTACGTTCTGTGCCCAGAAAGGCATCAAGTCGGTTGTCCAGAAGTACACGCTATGGGACGTCCGCTGTGACAAGTGCGACAACATCTTCAATGTGACTAACGGAAAATCGGTGACTTCTAAGACAAAGTTGAGCCTACTGACATATATTGTGGACGTAGTGCGCGAAGGTTGTATACGTGTACATAATGACGAAGGACTCGAACAGCGTAATATGCTTTGGGGCAACACACGAATCAAATAAATCTATAAGTGACATGGAAGTTATAGATGAAAATGGCGACTTAATCGCATGGCTCTCAGATGATCCAGATGACTGGAACTCATTCTCTGACTACGAACGAAAGATAAAGAGAATGGTTCTCGAGTATAACGAAGTTGCCTTCTGCTTTGGAGAGCATCTTCTAGGATATGATTCATATCAAGCTTTAGAGCTAATAAAGATGCTTGCGAAGTTGAATGTGAATTATCCTCAGCATCAGGAACTCAAAAACAAACTACTGGACATTCGTACTCTTGCTAATTACCGATTGAGCAGTAACCATCCTGATGAACTTGACGAGCCTATGCTTTCTCAAGAATTTCGAATAGCCGAAGATAATTTCAAAAAAGCAGTTAAACTCTGGCATCAGGGGAAACGGCACCAAGCCATCAAACACTACGAAAGAGCTGGACTTTACGGCCACCTCTTGGCCTATGAATGCTTGGGTTCTATTTTTGAACAAGGACTTGGTGGTTTCAAGCCAGATATCCAAAAAGCGATAAAGTATTATCAGAAAGGTGCCGATGATGGTATAGGCGATTGCGCTTTCTCATTAGGTATCTGTTTTCGTGATGGCGTTCAAGGGCTTAAAGTTAACATGGATGAAGCATATAAATGGATTAGAGAAGCTGCACTACTTGAAACATGCAATGCGGGGAATGTACTTGGACAGTGCTTTGAATATGGTTGGGGATGCGCGAAAAATCTACGCAAGGCTCTTTACTGGTATGATGTCAGCCAGACTGGCGTCGAGAATGGGGACCGACTAAGGTCCTTCTTAGTCGCGCAAAGCGACCAACTTCCTCTGAAACTTGATGGATTTAAATATGAAACAGTACACTACATCCAATATGCATCATGGTGGGAGAGTTTCTACAAACAAAATAATATGATAGAGTTGGATGACGAAGGGAACCTTTAGAGAGTCAGGTAAAGTTGTATTAAGCGTTTTACTTGTTGACCAGTCCATTGATTACCTTTGCTTGTAAAGAAACCGTTCATATTAAGGTGACGAGCTTTATCTGTGTAATTGCCACCCATAACACTAACTAATGCATATGCTCTTTTATTAGCGTCATTATTGATGGCATTCTCACGAAGTTTCTTATATGCCTTTACTCTCATTTCGTCTGTAAAAGCAGCATTGGGAGCACCTAACTTTACCCCTTTATTACGAAGAACAGCTAGTGCACTTTTTGTGCGAATGGAGATATATTCACGTTCTTGCTGAGCCATTCCAAAGTATATACTTTGTTCAAGCGTCCCCATATCCGGATGGTCGCAAAAGATTATTCTATACTTTTCGCACAACTGTAGTCCGAAATATGCAACACGAGTCAAGCGGTCGATTTTAGCAACGATGAGATATGCATCGTTCTTTTGAGATTCAGCTAATGCCAAAGCAAGTTGTGGACGGTAGTTCTTTTTACCGGATTCGTGTTCTTCGTATTCGGAAATGATTTCCGCGAAATTGAAGTCACAATATCTCCGCACAATATCCTTCTGTGCGGAGATTCCCAGATTCTGATCGTTAGTGGAGACTCTGTAGTATGCTATAACTTTTTTCATATTAGGTGAATTTAACGCCACAAAGATACAAAACAAAGTTGATTCACTTACTACAAACGGTCGTTTGAAGTACGCCATTTACAGATTATCATGAAACTTTAGGTGAAGTTAGCTGTTCTTGTTGGTAACGGACTCTATATTTCTGCAAGGTATGTAATTGTAACTTTAATCCGTGTTGTTTCAACATCTCTAATTCTTTGCGAAGTGATAATCCACAAATATGCAATTCTGTAAACTTTCTATATCTTTTCTCTGCGGGAGTCAACACCTTAATACCCCTATCCTTGCAATAACGTCTTAAAGAATCTTCACTTATAACTAGCCCTTCTTCCGACATCATCCTATTATTTTCTGAAAGTGTCAGACTGTTATCGTATAATCGGTCTAGCAAAGTCCACAGAAGTTCTTTTTTTAGTTTATTTGTATCTACTTTTTCACCATTCTTTTTGCGAACTATAAATTTCTTTTGTCTGCAGGTTGTGATAGCCCTATTATAAACATCCTTATATCTCTCAATTAACAATTCGACATCATCCTTAAGACCTTCTTTCACTTTTGTCACCAAAACGGCAGTTGTTAATTGATTGTCACTATTATCATAAAATCTTAAACGGTCTACTGCAAGATTGAAAAATAGAACGTCCGGAGTTATATCTGGCATAATAATCCTTCTCATCCATGCCCTGTGAAATAGGCTATGACGTCTGTGATTTCCATCTGTTATCTTTCTCGGAATCCAAGGAAGTTCAAAATATGAATCATCACACCATTGATATTCAACATCGCCTAACTTCTCCCATATTTCATTTTCTTTTCGGTAGATATACGGATACTTATGCTTGTACTTCATATAGAATTCAGTCCAAGGCAACAAAGACAGGGCAGATACCAGTTCATTGCTAACATAAGTATTATGAACATCGGTAGACTGTATACTTTCCTTGCATTCTAATACAAATTGGGGAGGGTGAGAGTTTATTATATTAGAATGCGGTAAAAGTATACGGAGTCTATTATCAATTTCTGCTTTAATCTCTGGCGCAAGTGATTTATATCCGCAATAATTGTACAAGTAATTGTAATACTCTTCGTTTGATACACCAATATCCGACAATGAATATACTGTATTGGATATTCCATATTCGACAGTTATTGTGTTGTCGTTTATGTTAGTCCCATTGAAATACTGAGTACAGTTTAGACCGCATTTATCATATACTTCTTCGTCCAAATCATATTCAATAATCTTATGAAGATTGGATGCACAATATCTGAAAAAGTACTTGTCTGTAATCATATTATCGAATACATAAATGAGTCTAAGCCTGAGTCCTTTACACTTACCTTTATCCATTTCCATATGAGAAAAGGACGTGTACCAGAGAGATGGAATGAGAGATAGTTTATTTAACAAATCTTCTGTCTTTTGATATTGAGTTTCATCGATATCAACTCCTATAAAATAACTACCCTCAAAAAACTCTCCAGCTTTGCCTTGAGCTGTGAAATAGGTACCATTATAGATAGTTAACACTTCACTATAACTATTCTCTCTAAAATCTGAAAATAAGGCACAAAAGGTATAACCGTGAAGAACTTTCTGAAGAAGTCCCTCTATGGTTAATGGGATGCGATAATAGCAGATTCTGTCAATACCTAGCTGTTCTCTTAATGGTTGTAGGTCTTTGTCACCAACAGCTGCTTTCGTTTCCAGTTTGTTCTTGTAAGCGTCCTTGCTTATAGAGATCAAGAAATAATATTTGTCATTTATATACATTATTCTCTACGGACAATTTGATGTCCGTGGAGATTATACTCGAGTTTTCCATTTTGGTCTGATAAACGGACAAATAATCATTGAAACACCGTATGATAGTTATATATCACTTTGGTATAGCTTAACAGGTTCTTCTCGTTCTAATACAATTTATACATTTTGACACTAGTGAATTTATATACTTATAATGTTTGAGATTATTCTTCTACTAATAATCAATTGAGTGTTATATTATTGCCATTTGTTTATACCACTAAAGTTGTAGTTAGACAACTTTCTGATATATAAAGCAGCTATTATACTAAAAATATTTACTATATTATAATAGTGTTAATTGTGTCATTATCGCACCTTAACGAACCACACATACGGATTTGTATAGCATAGCGATAGCTTCACAGATGATAAAGCCATCCGTGTATTACCCTTTATACAATAGCTTCGTGCCATTATATAGTTTGCTATGATGAACAACTAACTACCAGGTGGTGAGTTGCCGGAGCAATAGTAATACCATTTCATTATCATCACGATTTGATGTATAAGTCTATCCAATATCGTGAACCTAATAAAATTTAACTTACATATAGAAGGAGGAAGTCGTGAAATAACTAAAAGTGCATTAACATATTTCTCCGTTTTTCTATTTTTTTCTTCGAATAAAATGTTGATTACTTTCCAGTACTGTACTACATTTTTCTCATTGTTTTTATCTGACAAGCCTTCTTCATAATAATTGTTTCCTTCTGCCTCTTCTTTATTTACGTCCATAATTTCAGAAAGGAATTTTTCATTGTCATACGGCAACGTCTGTTCTATAGCAAGACTATTAAGACCGTTATCATCATCAACATCTTCATTATTCACACCCAGAATCTCAGAAAGAGATATCACATAGTCACACGGCGACGACTGATCATTAGCAAAACCATTATGATCGTTATTATTTTCAACAACTTCATCTTCCAAACCTAAGATTTTAGAAATAGTTAATGTCTTATCGCAGGATGCTTTTTCTTTAACTGCAACATTATCATGGCACATGGTTTGACGTCCATCGTCCAACAGCCATAACATGTTTATAGCTTTAACTACATTATTGTTTAATTGGCAGGCCCTAGGGAAAGAACTATAAGGATTAAAACTATTATTGATTTTCATCGGACCATATGCTGGCACATAATAGTTCTCTACAGAAATAACATTGGGGAACAAATTCTCCACTAAACAATTCATAAAGTCAACCACTATCATGGATACTTTCGATAGTATTTCGGCTTCAAATTTATAACGCTCGTTTGATTTTTTATTTAAACCAGACCTATAGCAAATGATTATGCAAGATGCTTCCAAATCGTTTGATTCCGACCAGATGTACCAAGGACATTCACTTAACCTATGATGTAGATTGCATAGCAATTCATCTGCTTCTTTTCGACTATTAGTCTTTATTCTAACGCAGGCTAACTCCGCATCAGTCTTAATACATAGATGTTGAATAGAACGTCCTGGTTCAACTATATCCACTCGCTTCTTATATAGATCATAAAGAGACAAGCTATCTGATGAGCCCTTACCATCTATAATAGTACTATCTAGTCGGTTGTGAAACTTGCCAACATAATCTTCATAGCAAAAAAAATCGTTCCGGCTAAATGATGATTTGTCATACTTAGTTTTGCGATCCATAGCCAGTTGATTGTATCTCAAGTGTACATCTTCACTAAAATCATTCATGATGCTACGTTCGATAATAGAATAATGCATAGCAGGTTGAAATTCAACATCGTGTGGGATAGTTTGTGCCGAATTAGACGTATTACATTCTAAATCTGCAAGGAATCCCATTTTCCCTATACCTATAACATCAATAATAACAATGTGACTATATTGTGCACTTGAATCAAATTTGTAACAAGCGGTACGGATTGTGCCTTCATATCCGGTTTGAAATCTAGATAAAAAATCTTCCAAGCAGTTAACATATTCATAGATGTATGCTCTACTATAACGAGAGATAGACATACTATAACGGAGCATTAGCATATTCTTCGAAATAAGATCGAGCATACACTTATACAATCGAGCCTTCAGGATTCCTTGTTTAGACAATTTTGTCAATAATCGTTTTACATTTGGCTGACCTATTCCCAGCATAGATTCAACCTTCAAGCTATTTAATTGGCAATATGCATTTCTGTCTGAAGTGATTAAATAATCAAATGATTGAGTAGCTGAATTGAGTAGTCCCTCATATCGTCTATTAAACTGAAATGCTTCTGAGCTACTCTTGTTCACTTCAAAAAGCTTATAGTCGTATGTATTCATTATAACTTTGTTTGAAGAGTGTACTCCATGTTTTCGTTTTAGTCTACTGTTATATAGTTAAATTTTGTTAATTATTAACGCCGTGTTACAACTTCCCAATAAACAGACAGAATAATGATGAAATTGACATTTCAGGTCATCATATGCCAACACGCATATCGTTACCAGAAATAATCTCCGCAAAGGAGTATAATTATCAGAAAAAGATGTGATTTATGGAAAATAAATTATTTAACACGGAAGACAAACAGCCGTTATTCCTCTTGACTCAAGAGGATTTGAACAACTTTGCTCTGCGTATCATTGATGGTGTGAGAGAAGTTATTGAGGATGCACTTGGTGGTAATTCACCAAAATGCGATGTAGAGCTAGTAAGTGCAGAAGAAGCCCTTGAGAAACTAAAGGTGAGTAAGGCGACTCTATATCGCTGGAAAGAACAACAGTATCTAACTCCAGTCAAGTTGGGACGTAAGAATTACTATAGAACCAGCGACATTCAAAGAATCAAGAATTAGTAATGTGCAATGTTTCACATAGCGAGGGTATAAGTAAATGTCTGGTACCCTAGCTTGTTTACCTATATCCTAACGATACAAAATCTATCTAAAAAAAAACAAATCTTTGATTTTTCATAACGGAAAGGCGGGTAAAATAGGTGTTTAAGGGCTTTCATTCGGGGCTGAACCAGAATCTATCACGCCAAAATTACGCCAAATAAGAAAAAGAAAAATCGCTAAGTACTGATTTTCAGTGACTTAGCGATTTTCTTAGTTGGGGTACCCGGACTCGAACCAGGAAAGGCAGGACCAGAATCTGCAGTGTTACCATTACACCATACCCCAAAATGTTTTTGCTTGAGAACTCTCTTGTTCTGTTTTGCGGGTGCAAAGGTACTACTTTTTCTTGAACTACCAAAATTTTTTGG
>JAEEGL015194889.1_pt1 | contig 18001 bp, 16 predicted proteins | sample 9134231 | NCBI WGS metagenome assembly JAEEGL01 (sample SAMN16246548, study PRJNA631951) | gut metagenome | biome: gut microbiome; feature: rumen; material: fiber-attached | host: Bos | place: Iran: Karaj | collected 2018-10 | reverse complement strand
GACCTATAATTTCATGCTCGACATGAAGATTATCTTCCGTACCATCACCTCAATGATTCAAAAAGGAAATGTATGAAAAATAAAAAAATGAACAGGTTCAGACGTTTGTTATTCTGCGTAGCCATAGCAGGTGTAAGCAGTGCTTCGTACGCACAGTCATTCGATGACAGTGGAATAGCAGCAGGATTCTTTGACTCTAGCAAAGAGATGGATATTAACTTCTCCGAATTCCATCTGCCCCCATTGGCTGTATTGTTTGAAAATGCCAAGTCCACGCCCCGAGTAATGTCCTTACAAAAGGCACAGGAAATTGCAGAAGCAGAAGTGGCCAAACAAAAGCGGCATATTTTCTCATACCTAACAGGACATGCTAGCTATAGTTATGGTGTGTCGGATATGTGGGGACAAAGCTCTTCTAGTTATTATACACTCCAGATGATGCAGTTTAGTGGTTCAGAGCAAAGCTATTGGAATGTCGGTGTCAATTTGGCTGTTCCTGTAGAAGACATTCTAGACCTGGGAGCTGCTGTAAAACGCAAGAGATTAGAGGTAGATCAAGCAATATATAATAAAGACCAGCAATATGACCAATTGAAATTGGAGATTGCTAGCCTTTATACTAAAATCACGACTGGACTAATTATTTTAAAAACTGCCAGCGAAAATGCAGCTATGTATCAAGGCGCAGGAGCTCTGAATTTAGAAGATTTTCATAATGGTAACATGACAATTGAAAATTTTGCAGGAACAAAAGACCGCGAGAATGGAGCTGTCGCTTCTTATCAAAACAAACAAGCAGAAATAATTACGGATATCTTGACTTTGGAAATCATCACCCATACCCCCATTTTGACCAATTCAACTACAGAAATCACATTGGACAAAGCAGTCCATAAGTCAGAGAAGCAATTAGCAAAGGAAAACAAAGCAGTTGAAAAACGTATCAAAAAGGCGGCAGAAGCAGAAGAGAAAAAGCTAAAAGCTTTAGAAAAGGCTGAGGCCAAAGCTCAAAAAGCAGCAAGAAAAGCGGCTAAATAAATAGGTTTAACTTTAAAAAGAGAAAATTATGGATTTGTTCAGATATATAGTCAGGTTTCTATACAAGATTCGTTGGTATTTAATCATTTTACCACTGATTGCGTTGATTGTAGCATGGTTTATGACACGTAATATGGAACGTGTCTATGATGCGAACACGACCATATATACGGGTATGATTACAGGTTACAATTTGGAAGGTGGAATAGGAGCTGCTGGTGGGCAATCTCAGGTCAACATTACCAACTTAATGTTGTTGATGACCACTGATGTGACCATCCATGAGGTATCATTACGGCTTTTTGCGCGTTGTATGATGTATGGTAATCCCAGTAAAGACAACAACTATATCTCATCGGAACACTTCCGTCAGTTAAGCGCAACGGTACCTGCTGATGTCAAAGCACTCATTAACCATAACAGTGAGCAGGCCACCTATGCCAATTTAAAGGCATACGAAAAGCCGACCCAAGATAATTTCATTTTTGGATTACTAAATTATCATCCATGGTTTGGTGTCAATAGTATCACAAGCCGTTTGAAGGTTATGCAGTTGAATCGAAGTGATTTGATTGACATTTCTTATACCGCTAACGATGCAGGTATTGTTTACAATACTTTGGATATTTTGAATGAAGTTTTTGCTCGCCAGTATCAGCAATTACGTTTTGGCGAAACGAACGATGTGATAAAATTCTTTGAGCGTGAGGTCGCCCGTTTGTACAAGATTCTAACTGGTGCAGAAGACGATTTGATTCGCTATAATGTGGCTAAACGAATCATCAATTATGATGAGCAAACAAAAGTGGTTGCAGGCATGGATGCTGGACAACAAAAATCTGACAACGACCAACTAATGAATTATACGACAGCTAAATCTTTGATGGATTATTTGGAGCGCCAATTAGGTGATCGTGCAAAAATCATTCGAGCAAACCGAGATTTTACTAATCATATAACAGACATATCAAGAATACAATCCCGAATCTCCAACCTACGATTAATGACTAGTGAAGGGGGAGAAGACAATGTGGAATCTCAATTAGAATTGGCCAAGGCAGAGCAAATGCTTCAGGATCGCACAGCTCGCATGAAAGAATTGACACGTGATATTGAGGCTGGATCATTTAGTACAGAAACAGGCGTCAAAGCTAATGATATGATTTCCAAGTGGTTGGACCAAGTTCTTTTATTAGAGAAAACCAAGGCAGAAATGAGCGCCCAGGATATTATGCGCGAAAAAATAGACAAACAGTTATTGTATTATGCACCCATAGGTGCTACCTTGAGCCGTAAGAACCGTCATATTGGATTTATTGAAGGAAACTATATGGAGATGTTAAGAGCATTGAATAATGCTCGTCTGCGTCAACGCAACCTCCAAATGACAACAGCCAAACTTCGTGTATTGAATCCGCCAATGTTCCCAATGAATGCCCAGCCCACAAACCGTATGATGATTTTGCTCGGTGCATTCTTGCTGACATTTGCTCTGACTGCAATGTACTTCTTCATCATTGAATTGTTGGATCGCACCTTGCGCGACCGTATGCGCTCAGAGCGTATCACCAAGGTACCTGTCATGGGCTGCTTCCCCAAAGAAAGCACTTTGCGATACCGTCGCTTCAACAAAACGATTGCAGATATGGCCCTTCGCCAATTAAGCAAATCTCTTCTCCCCCATTTCAAGGAAGGTCAGCAGAATGTGCTCAATCTGATTTCTACGGATGCCGGTAATGGCAAGAGCTATATTGCCCAGGAATTGGAGAATTATTGGATTTCTATCGGTCTTCAGGTGCGTCGTTTGACCTATGATGAAGACTATTTGGCAGAGGATAGCCGATTCATCATGGCTAAGGACATCAAAGATATCTGTCCAGACATTCTGCCTAATGAAATTGCGATTATTGAATATCCAAATTTGGACGATAATTCAGTTCCCCCTGCTTTGTTGAACATGGGTACTATCAATCTTTTGGTAACCCGTGCCAACCGCACTTGGAAGGATGTCGATCAGAAAGCATTAAAAGAACTGCAGTCACAATTAGAAGACCAGAACACGCTTTATATGTACCTTACCGAGGCACAGCGTTATGCTGTAGAGGAGTTTGTTGGCCAGTTACCACCATATACAAAATTCAACAACTTTGTATATCGCATCTCTCAGATGGGTCTGACAGCTGTTGAAAATAGCCATGCAAAATAATGGTATGACAAGCACGTTCATGACATATTCCCGCGAAAACGGAGGAAGAGTATTATTACTCTTTCTTCTGTTTTTGTTGGCTATATATCAACTGGTGCACGCAGGATTCTCCTTATTTGCAACCATTTGCTTGTCTCCACTTCTTGTACTTGGGATATACATCTTATTTAGTTGGCGAATGACTGCCTTTTGGGCTTTATTTATCATCAACTATTTTCTTCAGATGCATGATTCCCCTTTATCCAACTGGCTTCCGATGTCATTATGGAATGAGATGCTGGAAATCATACTCTTAGCGATTGCCATTGTAGATTCCCGTGCCAATCCGCATTTTGAGAAGTGTACAAATTTAATGTTGTTTGCATTAATTATATGGTGTTGTTTCTGTACACTTCAAATATTAAACGACACTTGTGACTTAGGATTTAATATAGGTTCATGGTATACAGGTGCCCGTTTGATGGCATTTCAAATACTATATGCTTTCTTGGTTTTCTCAATTTATATATCGTCGCCAAAGATATTGCTAAACTATCTAAGGCTGTGGGCAATACTTGCACTTTTCTCGGCTTATTGGACATACAAACAAAAAAACATAGGTTTTACTTCAACAGAATATGCATGGTTATATTATGGACCTGGTCAAGTAACACACCTACTTAATGCGAGAACACTAGTCCGCTATTTTTCAACATTTAGCGATGCAGCAAATTATGGTTGTAATGCCGCTGCTTCAGCTGTCGCCTTTATTATTATAACAATAACAAGTAAAATTACTTGGGAACGCATCTTTTATGGCGTTATTAGTATATGCGTGATTTGGGGTATGTTTCAGTCTGGAACAAGAACTGCCATATTCTGCTTAGCAGCTGGGTTAATGGTTTTTATTTTCTTATCCAAGTCTGTCAAGATTGCAGTACCTTTTTCTATTGCTTTCTTTATTTTTGCATTTATACTGGTATTTACAAATATTGGTGATGGCAATCAACAGATCCGAAGAATGCGTTCTGCCTTTGATAGGTCTGATGCCTCTGCAAATGTGAGAGAAATAAACAAAGCAGCTATTCGTAAACACATTCAAGATGCTCCATGGGGATTAGGAATTGGCTCGACACAGGCGAATATACCAGCAAATAACAAATACAGAAAATTATCAGATATTCCACCAGATTCCGAATATGTATATATCTGGGTGCATACAGGTATTATTGGTATTACAGTGTTCATCATCACAACACTCATAATGCTAATAGGGGCTTGCTGGATCGTCATGTTCAAGTTGAAAAGTCGATCTCTTATTGGTATAGGCGCGGGAATGTGTGGTGCCTTTGTAGCGATTCAATTAGGAGCATACGCGAACCAGATTTTGATGCAATTTCCAAATTGTTTAATGTTTTACGGAGGACTGTCTATCGTTTATATTTTACCATATTTAGAGCCTGCATGGATTGAATATGAGAACGAACGGCTTGCGCAGAAAGCAGAAAAAAGACGTCTAAAATTAGAGAAAAAACTTGCCTCAAGAGTGTGAATTGTCTATTATTACAGTCAATTATAATGGGCTGAACGATACATGCGCATTGATTGATAGCATCCCCTTCAATGAAGACATGGAGGTGATTGTGGTAGACAATGGTTCTCGAGAGGATGAAGCAAGTATTCTTCAAGCACAGTATACTCACATTAAAGCAATTCGCAGTGATCAGAATTTAGGTTTTGCGGGAGGCAATAATTTAGGAATAAAAGCCGCCAAAGGTAAATTCCTATACCTTGTCAACAACGACACTGTTTTTAAGGAATTCAATCCACACGTATTAATTAAACGATTGGAATCGTTTTCTAAGATTGGGATGGTCTGCCCAAAGATTCGGTTTGCATGGGACAATCATCCAATTCAGTTTGCAGGCTACACCCCACTCTCTCCAATTACAGTTCGTAATAAAGCTATTGGCTTTGGACAAGAGGATAAGGGCCAATATGACACAGCGCACCAGACACCATACGCCCATGGAGCGGCCATGATGCTAAAACGGGAAGTCATTGACAAGGTCGGCCTTATGCCCGAATGCTATTTCCTCTACTATGAAGAATTAGATTGGTCTATGATGATAAATCGTGCAGGTTACGAGATCTGGTATGAGCCTGCTAGTACCATCTACCATAAAGAAAGTCAAAGCACTGGACAAAATAGTCCTTTACGCACATATTACATCACCCGTAACAGACTATTATTGGTGAAACGTAATTGGTCAGGACTAACAAAATATCTCTCCTATGGTTATCTCATAGTAATAGTTGCAACTCGCGATATTATTAAATATACGCTTCAACGACAGTTTGGTCTAGTAAAAGCTGTCATTAAAGGCATTTCAACTTTTAACACTCATGTTTAAACTATGACAATAGATTTTTGGTTGATACTATATATAGTTGATTGGTTCTTCTTCATCATTACTGCAGGTACTGTATTATACCTCGGTATATTTTCCATTGCCTCCCTATTCACTAGAACAACCAATATCAATGAGGCCAAGATAAAACGTCGTTTCATCATCTTAATTCCAGCCTATAAACAAGACCATGTCATTGAGCAGACGGTTCTAGCCATATTAGCCCAATCCTACCCTCAGCGCCTCTTTGATGTCACAGTCATTTCTGACCACCAAAGTGAAATTACCAATATGCGCTTGGCTCAATATCCGATTACACTATTGACTCCCAATTTTGCTGAAAGTTCAAAGGCGAAGTCCCTCCAATATGCAATTTTAAATTTACCAGAATTCAAGATTTATGATGTAGCCATGATTCTTGAAGCAGATAACATTGTGGACCAAGAGTTCTTAACACAAATGAATAATGCCTATGAATCGGCTGCAACCAAAGCCATCCAGGCGCATACTGTTTCCAGAAATAGAGACACGGCCGCTGCACGTATGGGGGCCATTTTTGAAGAAATCAACAATGCTATTTTCCGAAAAGGGCACATCAATCTGGGGCTATCTGCTTCATTAGCTGATGCTGGCACAGTGTTTGATTTCAAATGGTTTAAAGACCATGTGATGAGGACAAAATCTTCAGCAGAAGTCAAAGAATTAGAGTCCATGCTATTACGTAATCAAATATACATCGACTATTTCCATGATATCCTCATCTATGGTGAGAAAGTGAGAACGACTGAAAAATTGAATCTTCAGCATGGAAGTTGGGCAGTAAAACAATTAAAGAACCTATTCTGGAACATCAAGTATCTACCTGGTGCCATCTTTAACAAGCAACGTGATTTGGCAGACAAGATCATCCAATGGATACTGGTTCCAAGAACTGTCTTGGTTGGTATTATCATGATTATGAGCTTGGCCTTACCATTTATCTATTTCACTTTAGTTATCAAATGGTGGCTCTTAGGAGCCATCTGCCTGTTCTTCTTTGCCTTAGCTACACCAGATTATTTGGTTGATGAAATGTGGGATAAAACCTTCCTGCGTTCACCATTAGTTAGTTTCTGGGCTCTATTCAATCTAAAATTCTTGGGAAGAACCAAATTAGCTAAATTCTTTTTAAAAGGAAAAAACGAATAAAGCTATGAGTATCTGGGAAGTTATACATATATTCGAAATCATCCTCTGGTTCATCATAGCAGGATCAGTAGCCTATGTTGTTTTCTTTGCCATTATCTCCCTTTTTTATGAGAAAGAAGACCGCATTGCCATCCATGCGGCTGCCCTCAGCAATCGGATGACTAAATTCCTGATCCTCTATCCCGCTTACAAAGAGGATTCTGTGATTATCAATGCTGTGGAGCAATTTCTTCTGCAGGATTACCCAAAAGAATTATACACAGTCATTGTGATTTCCGACCACATGCAGCCTGAGACCAATGAGCAATTAAGCAAACTCCCCATCACCCTACTCCAGCCTACATTCGAAAAAAGTTCCAAGGCCAAGGCCATGCAGTTTGCGATTGAGAATATCAATACAGAATTCGACAATGTAGTCATTCTAGATGCAGACAATGTCGTACGCCCAGTATTTCTTTCTCAACTCAATGTGCTCAGCAGCGTCTACGATGCTATCCAATGTCATCGGTGTGCCAAAAACGCGAATAATGATGTCGCAGTTTTAGATGGAGCTAGTGAGGAAATTAACAATACTATTTTCCGTAAAGCCCATAACCGCCTTGGATTGTCTTCTGCACTAATAGGCTCTGGCATGTGTTTCAATTATCGCTTATTCAAAGAAAATGTCTTTAAGCTAACTACAGCAGGCGAAGATCGTGAAATGGAAGCCCTTTTGCTTCATCAAGGCGTCTTTATCAAATACGCCCCCGACATCCATGTCTTTGATGAAAAGGTTAGCAATCAGGATAATTTCCAGCGTCAACGTATGCGTTGGATGACAGCCCAAGTCCAAAGTCTATTCTCGCAGTTGCCAAAAGTCCCCAAAGCACTTATTCATGGCAACATCAATTTTGTCGATAAAGTTATCCAACAGGCTCTTATTCCCAGATCTATTCTCATTGTTCTCGTAGGGGGAATCTCAGTGCTTATGACACTCATTGTTCCAGACTGGTGCGAAAAGTGGTGGATACTTCTTGGCGTTCTGGCTATTTCTCTTTTCATTGCCATTCCAAGTCAATTGCGAAAGCATTCATTCAGTAAAGTATTAGCCATTCCCGGACTAGTATTAAGAATGTTCAAGAACATATTACATATTGACAGAAAGAATACTGAATTTATACATACTGAACACGGATAAAATGATTCATTGAAATATGACAAAAGATTGGGACATTATCATCACAAATAGAAGCCACCTGTGGAGTATTGATTTTCATGAGTTGTGGCGTTATCGCGATTTATTAACGATGTATGTTAAGCGCGATATCGTAACCTTTTATAAACAGACAATCCTCGGCCCGCTATGGTTTGTGATACAGCCATTGTTTACCACCATCATGTTCATGTTTGTGTTTGGTGGCATAGCAGGGATTTCTACCGACGGCATACCACAAGCTGTATTCTATTTAGGAGGTCTTGTTTGCTGGAACTACTTCCAAGACTGCTTAAGTAAATGTTCAGACACATTCAATGCCAATCAAGCCATCTTTGGAAAGGTTTATTTCCCTCGAATGGTTGTTCCACTGTCCATTGTAATTTCAAATCTCATCAAAATGGGCATCCAATTTTGTCTATTCTTGGCAGTATATTGCTATTATTTTGCTACAGGTATTCATTTTCAGATAAATGCCACGATTTTGCTAGTACCTTTACTCATTGTCATGTTAGGTCTTCTTGGACTCGGTTTTGGCATGATTATATCTTCTATGACAACGAAATACCGAGACCTTAGGTTTATGATTACTTTCGGAGTTCAATTATGGATGTATGCTACGCCTGTAATATATCCATTATCAGTCATGAAGGTAACCTATCCGAAATATATTTGGGTATTGGTTGCCAATCCTCTTACTGCCATATTAGAAACCTTTAAATATGCCTTTACAGGCGTAGGGGAATTCAATGGGTTGTATCTTGGCTATAGTTTCGTATTTACAATAACTATTACGATATTAGGCGTTATCATTTTCAACCGCGTTCAACGAAACTTTATGGATGTCATATAATTAATGAACTTTATGAGCAATACAGTTATCGAATTTAACAACGTTGGTAAGCAATATATCTTAGGGACTATTGGCACAGGCACCTTAAGCCAAGACCTTAATCGGTGGTGGGCTCGAGTTAGGGGCAAAGAGGATCCTTTTTTAAAGATTGGAGAAGTCAATGATCGTACACAAAAGGGGGAAAGCCGTTTTGTTTGGGCACTACGAGATATCAGTTTTAAAGTGGAACGAGGAGACGTTGTTGGCATCATTGGTAAAAACGGAGCAGGCAAATCTACTCTTCTGAAAATTCTGTCAAGAGTGACCTCGCCAACCACAGGTGATATCAAAATAAAAGGACGTATTGCTTCATTGCTTGAAGTTGGCACAGGTTTCCATCCGGAAATGACAGGTCGTGAAAACATTTTTATGAATGGTAGCATCATGGGCATGACAAAAGCAGAGATTCGCAGCAAGTTTGATGAGATTGTCGACTTTGCGGGAGTGGCAAAATATGTAGACACACCTGTGAAACGCTATTCATCAGGCATGATGGTTCGTCTTGGCTTTGCTATTGCCGCTCACCTTGAACCAGAGATTCTTGTTGTTGATGAGGTCCTTGCTGTTGGCGATGCAGAATTCCAGAAAAAAGCCATTGGCAAAATGAAAGACGTTTCTATGCAAGGTGGCAGAACCGTTCTATTCGTTTCCCATAATATGGACTCCATGTTAAATTTATGTAATAAGGGTACCATCTTAGAAAATGGAAAAGTTATTTTCGAAAGCGATATCAGATCTGCAGTAGCAGAGTATCTCAGTAGTGGGAAAAGTGATGTTCACTATATACAGCATAATCCTAAAAGTAAAGTATATATAAAAGAAGTATGTTTTGAGGGAAATGAAAATCAACAAAAAGGCAGTTTCTCCTTTGCAGAAAATGTTTCTTTCAAAATTGTATTTGGAAAGCAAGCAGATTTCATGTTTGAGAAAAAAACTGTAGCGAGCATTTATATACAGACTATGAATCAAACTAAAATTTGTTGTATAGAACTTAAGCTCGAGGATTTGGAGAAAAAAGAAGAGATTTCTTTTGGTTTAACATATCCTGCTGAGGAATTGTTACCAAATACATATATGATACATGTTGATATTCATCTGCCTAATGTTTGTTTTTACGACAGACAAGATACTTGTACATTTAACATCTATGACAATGGTACAGATTTCCTAAAGTATAATGGGAGAAATATGGGATTTGTTATGTTAAAACCGAAAATTTCTATGAATGAATAAAATTAAGAAATGGATAATAAACCGTGGCAGAAAAATCTTACGTATTTTTCTTCAGAGGGAGTTATATGTCTTCGATCAAGATATAGAATGGGACTATATTATGCTTGAACTTAAAGACAATATAATTGGAAAGCATACAAAGATTTATCGGCCATCCCATATTTATTATTCAGAAATAGGTGATTACACCTACATCTCTAAAAATGCTTCCATAAGCAGAGTTCGCATAGGGAAATTCTGTTCTATTGGCCCCAATTTGTTATGCGGTTGGGGAAGCCATCCCTCTAATGGCATCAGTACATCACCAATGTTCTACTCAACAAGACTGCAAAATGGGATAACACTTACAGACAAGGATAAAATAGTAGAGCGTCAAATCATAACAATTGGAAATGATGTCTATATTGGAGCAAATGTTACTATTTTAGATGGTGTTACTATAGGCGACGGTGCAATCATTGGTGCTGGGGCGGTTGTATCTAAAGATATTCCTGATTACGCCATAGCTGTAGGATGTCCCATTAAGATTATAAAATATCGATTTGATGACGATACAATAGCATCTTTGAAAAGAATTCAGTGGTGGAATTTTGAGGAAGAAAAGCTACAGGATATTGAGAAATTATTCTGGGATGTAGATGAATTCATAAAAAAATATGATGCCTCATGAAGTATTCTATCATAACAGTAAATTATAACGATGCGCATGGGCTGAAAGAAACTATAGATAGTGTAATCAGTCAGACATGCCATGATTATGAATATATTATCATTGATGGTGGTTCTACAGATCATAGCAAATCAATCATAGAAGAGAATCAGAGTCATATTGATTATTGGGTCTCTGAACCTGATAAAGGCATTTTCAATGCCATGAATAAGGGCATCATTGCATCCAAAGGAGACTACCTGATCTTCATGAATTCAGGGGATTGTTTTTACAACGAAAAGGTTCTAGAAGATAGTCTTCAATTTATGGAATCAGATTTTGTAATTGGCGAGATTAAAAGGAAAGATAACGATGCCATCATGAATTATGAATTATCCGACATAACCATGATGACCTTTTATAAAGGTGCTATTCCCCATCAAGCGACTTTTCATAAAAGATCTTTATTTGAGAATTCATTATATGACGAAGAATTGAAAATATCTTCTGATTGGAAGTTTTTCTTTCAGAAGATAATCTTCGAGAATGCATCCTACAAATTAATGCCTGTTGTCGTTTGCAGTTTCGATACAACAGGAATAAGCAATACTCATAGTGACTTGGCTACAAAAGAAAGAAACCAAATCATTACAGACTGCCTTCCCGAAAGAATCCTTAAAGATTATGATAGATACAAAGACAAAGATTGTGAAATGCTGGATTTGATACCCCAATTCAAGTATACGAGAACCATCAATAAAATCATAACTGGTTTCACAAAATTGGTCCTATATCTCCATAGAACGAAAACCAAATAAGTATGAAGATACTATACATATTAGGCAATATCATCAATAGAGCTGGTGTTGAGCGGATAATGACTCAAAAGATCAATTATCTGGCAAATGCAGGCTTTGATGTCTTGCTAATAACAACAGATCAGAACAATCAGCCATTTTCTTTCCCCATATCAGATAAAGTTAACTATATTCCTGTCAATGCGCCAATACCTAGTAGAGCGGACTATCCCTATCCGTTCTTAAAATGGCTCTTACTATTTTATAAAGCCCGTTCTGTATATAAAAAGAAACTAAACGATGCTCTCATAATAGTCAAACCAGACATTGCGGTATGTACAACATATTCATTTGACGTTTTGGATTTGCTGACAAATACATGTCATAGAAGGCATACTAAACTTGTTATAGAATCCCATATTCAACGACACAATGTATTTATGGAACCAAGATTGGCATACAATCCTGTTCTGTCATGGTTTGGTAAAATGCATGATTTCTTTATCCTCAAGCATCTAAAAAAAGCAGCTAAACTTGTGTGCTTAACAGACGAAGACATGAAATCATGGAAACAGCTACAGGTTAACAATGCATGTGTTATTCCAAATATGATTACGATTCAGCCTCCCCAAACCATAGATTATTCGGCTAAAAGAGTCATTGCCGTTGGAAGGTATTCACACCAAAAAGGATATGACAAGCTCATTAAGGCATGGGGAATCCTTTCAAAAAAATATAAAGATTGGCACTTGTATATATTTGGTAATGAAGACAGAACGCCTTATGAAGAATTGGCGATCAAAGAAGACAGCAAGGATACATGCCATTGCATGCCAGTTACAGAGGATATTGCATTGGAATATGGAAAAAGTTCTATTTTCGTAATGAGTTCACGATATGAAGGCATGCCTTTAGCTTTGATAGAAGCAATGAGTTCCGGTTTAGCATGCGTCTCATACAATTGTCCCAATGGCCCATCTGATATTATTCATGATGGCATTGATGGCTTCTTAGCAAAAAATGGTGACATTGATGATTTGGTGACCAAAATCGAGATACTGATTTGCGATGAATCGTTACGAAGTAAGATTGGTTTGATGGCCAGACATAATATTGAAAGATTTAGTCCGAACGCTATCATGCAACAAAATATATTGTTATACAACAAGCTTCTTAATAAAGAGTAGATTATGATTCAAGTATTAGATAACAATTATATTCCTGAAATAAAACCCGATTTTATATATAATCGGTTTGACTTGTTTTGCAACAACTTTATTGTGTTAAAGGCAGAACATGGTCAAGAAAAGCATATCATCGAGGCTCGCATTTTTGACAATTATGCAGAACTTGGTATATGGAAAATGCATATCTCAAATGAAATGCTCAAAGAAATATCAAAATTCCTATTCGGGAAATATCAAAATATTGAATACACAAAATTCTTCTTTTGCGATACAATTGGCAATTATAAGGAAGTAAAGCATTTTTCTATAGAATTCCCTGATACAACAGAATCATTCTTACAAAGAAGGTCTTCAAAAAGTCGCCATAGGCTCAACAAACAAAGGCATCAGGCAGAAAGAGAGATTGGAGCCATTACATTCCAAGAATATAAAAGGGATAACTGTCCAGATGAAATCATCAAACAATATAATATCTGGAAAGAAAAATCTCACCATATAGGAAAGATAGAAGAAAGTGAAGCCTATTTACAAAAATATCATATATCAGATATTTATGTTCTATATTTCGGAGATAATATTGCTGCTATGATGTTTTCATGTGAACAATGTTCAACCGCCTATCTTGATAACTTTAGTTTTGACATTCAGTATTCAAGATATTCTCCAGGTCAACAAATTTATGAATATGTGATGACCCGATTAATCGACAAGCATTTTAAGAGGGTCTTTCTTGCTGGTGGCGATTATGATTATAAACGGTATTATGGAAGTATCGAAGAAAAGCTATACGATGGCGTCATCTTCCGCAATCTATTCAGCAGATTAAAATACAATCTTACAACTTATTATAATAAACATCTCTATTGGAAGTTCAAAAAAATTAAGCGTATATTATGATAAGAAAAATATATAATAAGGTGATCCATGTAAAAGAGATGCTGGAGTACATCGTCTTTCAGGAGAGATATCCTTTGCTCAATTACTTTTATCGCCAATATGGTAAAGGCAAGAATGCTAAAGGAGTTGTATTCATGCTCCACCGTGTCAGTGAAAGGATCAATGGACACTTACCAAACAACGAACATCTGAAGATTTCTTCAGATTTTTTGGAAAAGGTTATTGTCAAGTACAAAGACGCAGGATTCTCATTCTTATCATTAGATCAGTTGTATGACGTAATTACTGGTAAAAGTAATATTGACAAACCTTTTGTCTGTTTTACGATGGACGATGGCTATCTTGACAATTATGAAAATGCCTATCCTATTTTCAAAAAGCATAATATACCATTTGCTATTTTTATAGCTACTGACTTTCCAAACAAGAAGGCAATTCTATGGTGGTATGTTATAGAAGATCTTATTCTCAATTCAAAAGAAATACATTTATCTGATGGAAGTAAATACAATTGTTCCACATTCCAGGAGAAGTGGAATACTTTCCGATATATTAGAGAAAAAGTCCTGATGTTAGACCAACAAAATATCGTAAATAAATTAAATGAATTGTTTGTAAACTATCAATTAGATTGGTTAGCTCCAATTCAAAGTTTATCAATGGATTGGGAACAAATTAAAGCCCTCACTCAAGACCCCTTATGTACAATCGGTGGCCATACTATTTCACACGTTGCACTAAACATACTCTCTCAAGAAGAGCTTGATCAAGAAATAACAAAAGGAATTACAATCATTCAATCCCACACAAATTACAAGCCAGATTATTTCGCATATCCATATGGGTCAGAAAAAGAAAATGGCGAAAGAGAATATCTCTATATTAAAAACTCTGACATTAAGATGGCTTTAATTTCATATGGCAATTTTGTTTATCCAAATTGTCAACTTGAAAAGGTCCCACGTTTTATGCTTAAGTAAATATGAACATGACAAAAAGAATTGAATACATAGACGCACTTCGTGGACTTACGATGTTGCTTGTAGTTACCGGGCATATTTATTCTATGTGTTTTATGCATGATAAATTCAATGAATACAATATGTCTTTTAACAATTTCTTTGAGTTATTTCTAATGCCCCTATTCTTCTTCATTAGTGGATTTGTATTCTATAAATCTGATAGGCAGTGGACTTATATTTCAATTCAAAGCTTCATGATTAACAAAATTAGAGTATTATTATTATCGGCATTTGTTTTTTTCTTGCTTTATTGTTTCTTATATGAAAAAGGAATCATGATTTCTCTCTATGATGTTCACAAATTGGGATATTGGTTTACTTTTGTATTGTTCATATATTTTGCGCTTTATATTGCAATTGACAAAGTTGTGTGTTGTCTTAGTCATAAAGATGCGTATAATAATTATACTATCGTATTATCAATAGTTGCCGGCATTTTATTGTTTTATTTGATAAACAACGGATTCCTATTAAACATATTACCCCCTTCTATAACAACGTTATTATCAATTAACAAGTGGCACTATTTTTTATTTTTCTCATTTGGATGTTTGATACACAAAAAGTACAACATATTTTTAAGAATACTAAACAATAGATATGTGAAAGATGGATTACTATTACTATTTATATCTATAACTATTTGCGTATTCTATCAGAATAACACCAATCATTTCATTATACATAATTATATATTAAAACTCTTTACTGCATTATTAGGAATAATACTAATAATGTTTGTTTTCAAAGAAAATGAGAATCATCTCTCCAGTTCTACAAAATTAGGAAATAGTTTACAACATATAGGTAAACGCACATTAGATATCTATTATTTACATTTCTATTTTCTTCCATATAACTTGTCATTTGTTGGTAAATGGTTAGATAAAAACCCGAACCCTTTACTAGAATTTTCTATGTCATTGACACTTGCGTTATTAGTTGTTGTTTGTTGCTTACTAGTTAGCAAAATCATTCGCATAAGTCCAACACTTGCCTATTTGTTATTAGGAGTAAAACATAACAAAAAAAAGTAAGACAATCCATATGAACATTCTGTTTATAGTAGATAAGATGAAAAACTATGCAGGTATCGAGCGGATCCTTACTTGCAAAATGAATTACATAGCACGACAGACATCCCATGTAGTTTATTTGGCTACATACGAACAACAAAACAAACCTTTACCATTCCCACTTAACACTAGCATAAGCCACATATCCCTTAATATAATAATGCCTCAAAGAAGTGATATGACCCTATATCAATGGTTAAAGGCTTATTTTGTAGCTCGTCATCGTTTCCTGCATCAGTTCAAACAACTGATTAATAATATCGCTCCAGACATTGTTGTCACTACGATTTATTCCTATCAAGTACTCGACATTATCATCAATATATGTCATGAGAAAGGTATCAAAACAATAATGGAATCACATACTCAAGGTAAAACTGTCATCATGGCCCATAAATTCAAATACAATCAAAGTCTTTTCAGGTTATTTTCACTTTGGGATATTCATATCATGAGAAGCTTGAGGCATTGTAATTGTGTAGTTACCCTAACAAAGCAAGATATATCATTCTGGCATAAATACGCCAAACGAATAGTAGTCATCCCAAACATGCTGACCATAACTCCGAAAAAGGTTGCAGACTATGAAGTAAAAAGGGTTATATCTGCAGGTAGGTATATGTCGGAAAAAGGATTCGATATGCTCCTTGAAGCTTGGCATCTGTTACCAGAAACATTCCACAATTGGCAGTTGTATATATTCGGGAATGGTGACAGAAGTACATATCAGAAGATCGTAGATAAATATATGATGGAAGGATGCGTGCATTTGATGCCTGCCACCGATGACATTGCAGAAGAATTCTCCAAGAGCTCTCTTTATGTAATGAGTTCTCGCTATGAGGGTTTTGGTCTCGTACTCGCAGAGGCCATGAGCTGTGGATTGCCATGTGTCTCATTTGACTGTCCTTATGGCCCAGGTGAGATTATTAAAGACAAAGAAGATGGCCTTTTGGCAAAAAACAAAGACATAGAAGACCTCGCTCATAAGATGGTTTTACTTATGTCTGACGCAGAATTAAGACACAAGATGGGGGAACGGGCCATCAAGAATATTGCGCGTTATGAACCTCAGGCTATCATGAATCAATGGATTAATCTTTTTGAAACACTATAGAATATGGACATCAGCATCATTATACCTATTTATAACGCAGAGAAGTATTTAAGAAGATGCCTTGATAGTGTACTCCGGCAGAAAAATGTTGTTATGGAGATAATCCTCGTAGATGATGGTTCAACAGATTCTTCTGGTAATATCTGCGAAGAATATGTTGCTAACCATTCAAACATCATATGCATTCATATCAAGAACTCAGGTCCATCTACTGCGAAAAATGTTGGTTATGATGCCGCAAGTGGCGAATATGTTGCATTTATCGATAGTGATGATGAAATCAAACAAGAAATGTTCAGCACAATGCTCCATTCTGGATATAAGCATAATGCAGATATAGTATGTTGTAACTATATTCAAGTGGATGAAGAAGGCAATATTTCGCATACAAATTATACAGATCAAGAATATGTCCTAACACAAGATGAGGCACTAAAAGCGATCCTTATCAAAGATAAGATTTATTCCCAGTGTTGGACTAAGATATACAAACGTGACACTATGAACTTACATCATGTAAGGAATACTGAGGGACTAAAGACAGAAGAAGATTTTATTTACAACATTCAAGCATTCGCATGTAGCAAGACTGTATGTATAGTGGACAAACCACTCTATATCTATACCCACCGTTCAAAGTCATTATCCAAGGATTATTATCGAGATCATATCAGCCAATACTTAGACAACCGTATTCTCCGCCTTGAATTGGTTGACAACATTATCCATGATAATTTCCCCCATTTACAAAAATATAGTACATATCATTGTTTATTCTACTATAATGAACTTATAGGTCGAATATGTCTCTTCCCCAACATATACAATGACCCAAGAGTCCAAAAAGTGTTTTCCTATATCAAAAGCCACTCTGATATACTCATGGTTAATCATAACAAATTAGGTTTTAGTAAAACTGGAGCATACTTAATTTTGCATCTACCAGTTTCTCTTTATCTCCATTACCGACAATGGAAAAACTATAAAGGGTGAGTTAATCCCAAATTCGATACTGTACATTATGGCTTTCTCTCTTTCCGACAGGAGGTAGTTCCATATAATCACCATACATAATTTCACAATACTTGTCAGGTTTTGCTGGCGCAGGAAATTCAAT
>JAEEGL013933255.1_pt1 | contig 18001 bp, 15 predicted proteins | sample 9134231 | NCBI WGS metagenome assembly JAEEGL01 (sample SAMN16246548, study PRJNA631951) | gut metagenome | biome: gut microbiome; feature: rumen; material: fiber-attached | host: Bos | place: Iran: Karaj | collected 2018-10 | reverse complement strand
TGCGCCATGCGCATCTGCACGTGCAGTCAACGATATACCAAACCATTTTGCCAACGCATCCAGAGTATAACTTTTTGGACCAAACACACGGTTGCGCGCGATAACCAATGTGTCCATTTGTTGTGTGCGCGGAATTTGTGGTAATCCCAACATTTCCAATTCGTGATTAACAAACGGAAAGTCAAAGTCCAACCCATTATGTGCGATAACAGGTGAATCACCAATAAATTCTAAAAATTTTGGCGCAATCACAGACATTTTAGGTTTGTCATCCAAAAACGCATTTGAAATTTTATGAACCATATATGTTTCTGGTGGAATAATTTTGCCCTCGGGATTTATATATTCATGAAAAGTTCTGTCGGTAATTTTTCCATCAACAACTTCGACAGCACCAATTTCAATGCATCGGTCGCCGCGCAGGTATTCAAAACCTGTTGTTTCAATATCAAAACAAATTACCCGTGTCATTTTTACCCTTTCCCAAATCAAATTTTGTGGTATTATAATGCAATAATGAATTTAATGCTAGAAAATCTTAATCCCGAACAGAAAAAAGCGGTTGAAACAACCGAAGGTCCATTATTGGTGTTATCTGGGGCGGGGACTGGGAAAACGCGCGTTCTAGTAACGCGTGTTGCGTATATTTTGGCAAATCAGTTGGCGGCCCCATGGCAAATTTTGGCATTGACCTTTACTAACAAGGCCGCAAATGAAATGAAAAATCGTATTTCAGATATGTTGTCTGGAAATACTAATTTTTATGCGCGCGACCTGTGGTGTGGCACATTTCACTCAATATGTTTACGAATTTTACGCACAAATGTGATGCATACAGAATTAAAACCAGATTTTATAATTTTTGGTGAAGACGATCAAAAGGCTGTTTTGAAAAATGTTTTTACTGCGATGGGGGCGAACAATAAAGAATTCGATGCTACTGAATGGGTTGAAAAAATTTCAAACATCAAAGATCGTGGACGTGTGGAAAATTTAGATATCGGCACGCGCACAAAACAAATCTTGGATAATTATAATGCGGAATTAAGACACCAAGGCGCAATTGATTTCGGTGATATTATTTTATTGGTTTTGGAATTGTTCGAAAAAAATCCAGAGGTACGCAAAAAATATGCGCAACAATTTAAATATATTATGGTTGACGAATTTCAAGACACTAATGCCGCCCAGATGCAGTTTTTAAAATTATTGACAAGTGATGTGGAAACACCAAATATATGTTGTGTTGGCGATGACGACCAATCTATTTATTCTTGGCGTGGCGCAGAAATTAGAAATATTCTAGAATTTGAAAAAACTTTTCCCGGCGCAAAAATTATAAGGTTGGAAACAAATTATCGCAGTACAGGAAACATACTGGGGGCGGCAAATTCGCTTATACGTCATAATAACGGACGTTTGGGCAAAGATTTAAAACCAGTGGATGAAAAAAATTTGGGAGACCCAGTTTATGTTTTAACTGTGCCATCAAATTTTGATGAAGTAAAACTGATTGCCGATACGATTTTGCGATATGCAAATGGGCATTATTCTGACTATGCGGTTTTAATTCGCACGGGTTCATTGTCGCGTGGGTTTGAAGAAACATTTGCTGAAACACGTATACCGTATCGTTTAATTGGTACAACAAAATTCTATGATCGTATGGAAATACGCGATGTCATCGCGTACATACGTTTGTTGGTACATCCATCGGATGATATATCTTTTGTCCGCACAATGACACGTCCGCGTCGTGGATTTGGACCATCGGCAATTGCCAAAATGCGTGCGGCGGGTGCGAATCTTATGGATGGTTTACGCAATGTAAATTTTGGTGGTAAACAGGGACAAACCGCAAAAGAATTTTTATCTGTGTTTGATTTTGATTGGAAATCTGTATCACCAAAAGATGCTGTTACGAAATTATTAAATGAATCTGGATACATGAAATATTGGAACGAATCCAAAGAATCAGATGCCGAAGAACGTTTGGCCAATATTCGTGAATTGATAACAAACGTCGTCGCAAATTACGATACATTACCAGAATTTTTGGAACATGCCGCCTTGATGACAACGGATGAAAATGATTCTGAATTTGCAAACGATAATCAGGCGGTAAGTGTTATGACAATTCATGCCGCAAAAGGATTGGAATTCGATACGGTATTTTTGCCCGCTTGGGAAGACGGAATTTTTCCAAATGACAAAGCAATTAAAGACGGTGGCATGGAAGAAGAACGCCGTTTGGCATATGTGGCAATTACGCGTGCGCGTCGTCGTGTAATAATTACGAACACTATGTCGCGTGTTATATTCGGTTCACGGCAATATTATCCACCGGCGCGTTTTATTTCAGAAATGGATTCACGTTATCTTGATTTTGGCGGGCGTGCGCCACGATACAATGCCCCAACGCAAACATACCAACCGCGTGTAAAACCGGTACGTACAACAATGGTTGGTAAATTGGTAAATCATGCCGATATGGGACGCGGTGTTGTCATAGAAGAAAACGAAAATATTTTAACAATCGCATTTAATAAAACAGGGATTAAAAAAGTTGCGCGCGATTTTATAGAAATAATTGGATAATAATTTATTTGCTTTTTTTCCACGTATTAAGGATTTCATATACCTTCTTTTTGGTATCGTTATACATCTTTTTCACATCGTTTTGAAGTTCTGTTCCCGTTGCGTAATCGATTGCGCCACCAATTGATTTAGCAAAATCTTCGGTGTGGTACGCGATATAGGCAACCAATGCACCTGTAAGTAATAATGTAACCACATCACCATTCAGAATAGTTATTACATAGGTACGAGAATTTACATCTATGGCATACCCTAAAAGCGCCCCCGCAATTGCAATAACGATAGATAAAGATACAAAATAAACCGCGGCATCTACGAATTTTTTTATCTGGCTTGATAAATCAGAAGATTTAAATAACCCCAAAAATCCATTATATATGTCAGCCGCGATACCTTTATAAGATGTCTTGTTGACTGTTGAAGCAATTGCTGTAAACGGTAAAGTTATAACAACCAAAAACAAATCAACGACGACGCCAATCGCAACAAACAAGAATTTATATGACGTATATATGAATATACCCACCAAAATCAAACCGACTAAAAATGTAAGCGTACTGGTTCCAAGTCCCTGAGCAAGCAACGTAAACCCATACTTAATGGCACCATAATAAAATCCAGATAAACGCGCGGGTACACATATAATATTCGCAGCAAAGTCGGGTGTAAAGATAGATGTATCTGTTAAATGTGCCGCCGCGTATGCATGAATTGCGGGATAATTATCGGTCAACGCGAAACCGCCGACATTGGCTGTTGCGTTTAAAATTAGATTAGATACATAAGAACTGAAGCCAAAAATTGGTCCCATAATTGCCCCAAATAACCATTGGATTCCGCCATCCAGCAAAAGCAACCATATTCCCAAAAGTGCGCCTTTCTTGACGATTTCCTCAACTGTTGGCATGGCTTTGGTTTTATCATCACTGATAAGTTTGTATGCCTGTAACATAACCCAAAACAGAAAAGCAACAATTAAAAATATATTAACAAAACGGACCAAAGAACTGTCCAATACTTTTGATACATACGACAGTGCGCGAATAATCACAATTCCAAGTTTTGCCACCAATGGAACACCAGTTTCAATATAGTTAGCATCATAATTAGATAAGAAATTATTTAAATCCTCTTGTGCATGTTGTATAACCGCATCACGGTTATCTCTTGTGTTCCATTCCCCACGATCACCAACATCACCAACCGGCAAGTTTGAATCAAAGGCATATGAATTTGATGCCGTTACAACAACCAACGCACACAGCGCAACAGATATAATCACTAAAAATTTTTTTATCATTTTCATCATTATTTTTTCAATAATTTATCAGACAGTTCTTGCGGTTTTTGCCATGTCATTTTTGTTAGTTTCTTTAAATCTGAACCAAAATCGTCTGGGCCACCTTTGCCATCGGATTTGCCAAATAGTTCAAACGATGGAACGCTGACTATAAGTTTATCTATTTTTGGACTTAACAGATAGAAATATAAAAATATCAACCCAGCCATTAAAATAATAAAATCAAAACCATCGTCCATAAAGTCAAAGGCATGTGGATATCGTGCCGTAACAATTGCTTTTTGTCTATGAAAACAATCGATGAATACACTTTTATCTATTTTTCCATTGCGTCCTGTTGCTTGGGCTTCACATAACGAGAAAGTATTTTTAACGAATGCCTGTTCTTCTGTTATTATTTCTTCGTTGCCAAGTAATGGCGGGAAAAGTCCAGAACCACTGAATATCTCACTGCCGGCGAAAGATATGATTGCAAACAGAATAACTACTTTTAAAGATATACCAATCACTTTGATTGCCGAATCAACCAACATACTAATCGAATTCTTTAAAGCACTGGATGATATTTTCCATACTTTTTCGAACGCGGATGCGGCGACAATCAGTGGTAAGAATATAATTATAAACACCAATCTAAATATAACAGATAGAATTTGAAAAAATAAATCGAAACCCATAACCACAAATAGAATTACAATCAACAATCCGGAAATCCACGTGAATAATCCACCCCCAAGTCCCATCCAAGCATAGTTCATTAACGCAAAACCACCCGCCGCGCCGGCCAACATAACCGTATTTATATTTCCAACAATACACATAAACGAAGTTGAAAGCGATGCCAATGGTTTATCAAAGTCCATGTTGGTTGGTGTACATTTTGCCGCATCAGACACATTTGTTGCCGCCATAGATAATTCTGTTCCAATATACATTACTGGGGCAATCGTTACTTTGGCCAGCATTTTAAGTGATGATGTTCCCCCCATGCCGAACGCACCAATCAACGCACCAACAATCATTACGCGGACCGCCGTCCGCCATACGGGGTCAAACCATGAAGAAAAACTGAGTTTCTGTTCTTTGCCGGCCATTTTTATACCATCACTTATCACATTGAATTTTTATTCATGTATCACAATTGTATTTGTGCTGTCCCCCTACTAAACTAATACCCTTTAATCCATTTTAACCTTAGCAATATTTGACATTTCAACGCAAGGATAAATTTGAATCAAGACCTATTAACTTCCCTGTATTTTTTCCAGATAACCAACTATCGGTCCCGCAGTAATTTCACCGCCATCAATGTTTGGATGGAACTCGTGAGATACAAGATCATACATACCTATGGCCCCTTTGGGTTCCCCTTCAACAATTATTCGTGCAGGAACCATATCTGTTACCAATGATTTTCCCTCTGTTATTTTCATATAGTAAACACGACCGTGGAATTTGGCGCTGTGGGTACCAGAATTATCAAACAATCTGATAACTGCTGCACTGGGATAATTCAAAGTATTTGTGATATCCAATCTGCTTACGCCATTTACGTATCGCTTGCGGTCGTTCATATAATTTATGCTTACCTCGTAGTCAGAATTGGTTGCGACATTTACACCAACATCACCCTCCGACCAATCTTCACCAAATGGTAAGAACAGAGTCCCCGCGACATGCACACCGAACCACTTATTTTTTAAAAGCTCCAACCACACAACCGATTGATCCCCAGACACCGATTGGTTGAATTTTATTTTAATGCCTGTTGCATCTGTGGGGCGATTGTTTGTTAGAAAATGCGCGCCTCCGTTGACGGCCAACCATTCTAATTGTGCGTATTTGTATCTATCGGGCTTGGTCGATGAAGTTCCACCACCGGGGGCAAAGCCACCCACGGCACTCGAATTTGTTCCCCCAGAATCGCCACTTGATGATTTTCCGGATGATGATGCGCCGCCATTGCTGCTTGAACTTGACGCATTGCTTGATTTACTTGAACCACCTGAACCACCAGATGCTCCGTCGCCTATCTTGCCACCAATTGCAGATACTGTATCAGTCATTGCAGTATAAAAGTATTTAATGGTATGCAAAACGAAAAAGATACCAAACCCAATAACCATCAGTAACCACAGGTTATCAAGTATGGTCGCCCAAAAAGATTCCGCCGCATCATTCAACACATCAAACAAATCTTTTATATACACACACAGAAAGCAACCATTTGCCGAACCGATATTCCCATCTGGCGCCCCAATAGAACGCAGAAAACTGTCCATGCTGGTGTATGTAATTGGTGAATCGTCTATGGAAGAACTTACATACCAAATTCCAATCCCCAATGCGATTGCACCAATAAGAAAACGAACAAGATATGCCAAAAATAATTTCTTCATTATTTTTTTTCACCTTTATCATCTGATTTGCCGTCCCCGGTTTTTGCCGTGTCGGTACTCTTTTCACCTTTGTTAACGATGGTCGAACCGATGTTTTTTGCGCTACTTGTAACCAAGGCAACCAATTTTTGAGCATCATTTGCCATTTGTTCACCCATTTTATTTTCTTCGCTAACACCAAATGTATCGAGTATCATTTGTTTTACTTTCGGAATTTGGCTAAACAGATAATTCACAATATATAACAACACAACCATACTGGCCAAAGTAATCGATGCCAAATTATCATCAAACAAATCCGAACCGAATACATCGCCCGATAAAATCTTGTCCATTAATTCATTTACTGATGTTCCAGAATCCGAGAAAAACCGAGCAATGATAACCATTATTACAACATAAGTTATAACCGCCGCACCAAGTGCCACAATAGAACTAACAACATTCCGTAATTGGTTTGTTCCCAAACCTTTACCTAATGACGATATCCACGATGGCATTTTTCCGCCACGAAAAGACATCATCATTAGCCCCAATGGAAACAGAAAAGCAAACAATGCCATGTTAATAATTACATCAACAAAGTAAAAACAAAAACGCAAAAACAGTTTAAGAAAACCATAAAAAAGATATAAACCTAAAATAAAATACATTATGTGTTGTAATATTGAGCCAATTGTAGGCATCCATGACCATGTAAATGCTTTGTCTATCATGGCCAGTCCAAGTTTCATATATGATTGAAACAGGACAATTGTTGTTTTCATAATTTCTACGATTGTATTGCGCAGTTCCGGCCGATACATTCCTTTATCACTCATGGGTTGTAATTCGGGCGCACGAACATGTTCATCAACAAAATCCGGAACGGTTTTTAAAATGGATTGAGTATATACCAGTGTTATATTTGCCACAGGTTCAAATGTTAACCTTGTTACAAAACGTGGCACAGCAACCCCGAAACTTAACAGTGCCAAAATAATCAAGGCATTTATCGTAACTTGAATTACGGACTTGGTATAATGTGTATCAGAAGTATCGGGATCTATTGGCTTCATGTGTTGCCATACCGACCAAACTACATAAAATACAAATATAACCGCAAAAAGAACAAAACATATATTTGCAACCTTAACATAAACAGCCGCACCCGCTTCGGATACAACACGGAATAAATTATCAAACACGCCACAACCCCAACATTGTGCGACACGTTCAACAAAGCTGTTCATCAAAGAGTTCATTTTTTAATAAGTCCTATTATTTTTTTAACAGAATCATATGTGTTTTTCGTCCATGTTTTTGTTGCTTTGAAATCAGATTTTGTTTGTTCGTATAATCCGGTCATACCCTTGGCGTAACCTTCAAGTCTTTTGCGTGTCATATCAAAAATGGCATTCATTAAAAAGAACGTCAATATAGATGATATCCATAACAAAGAATGTCCCCCAAAGTTTACAGCGGTCGCGTTTAAATTACTGCTTGCAGAACCACCGGCGGCGACACTTTGAATACTGCCACTGTTGAATAATGCGCGAACAACAGCCATATTTATAAGTAGTATAAAGGCGCATGCAATCATCGTTATAATTAGTTTTTGTAACGCCGTAACAATATCGCTAAATGCCGGCCAAATATCAAACCATTTATCACTGCGTTTTGCCACCCATGCCAACACACTAAAAGGGTACAGTATTAGCGCCATACCAAAATCGAATATGCCTTGGATGATAAGTAATGCCATAAATAAATTACATCCAACAAATGTTGTTATCAGTAATATACCAGTTACAATATCTAATATATTTTGTGAACCGTGTGGTATAACAGATATTAAATGGCGCAATCCACGAGATAAAAATTCAAAACCGCGCTTTATAACTTTATTGTTTGCTTGGGATAACCTGGCGATTGGTTGAACCAAAAATTCACAACTGCGCGGACTTATCCAATCCCCAGATAACACATTTGCCGGACATTCTACTTTCTCTGTATATGCCATTCCCTGGTTTGTTGAATTAAGGATAGAATCAGTATACAGCGCGCCAAATTCTAAAAATGGATTAACCACCCATTGTGTTACATACACAGGTTTTACCTGGAGTAAAATTGTTGCGGCTATAATCGCGCGCATCGCGGTTTTTAACACCGTCTCTGCCATTGTGAATCCAGAAAGTTTGCCTTCCCACATTTCGCCGCCACCAGAAAAGCCAAGAAAGCCAGTCCATTTTTTCGGAAACCACATTAACGCGGCATACAAGAATATCGAGATTATCATGAATCCCCAAATCAAAACATATATAATACCGTTGCCATTGCCAACAAAATATTCATATGTTCCGCGTGCCACCGTAACAAATGCATCTAAGACATGCGGAACAAAAGGCGATAAATCTAATTTATCTATTATGCCCGCGTATGCCATTTCTGGACGGGCAATAATCGCAACGATTATTGCAAATAACATCCAATATTGTGATGCTTTTTTAAAATGGCCCCCTGTAAACAACATAACCCTACATTTTTGTAATTGATTATACTACTTGTAATAAAATTGTGATATAATTAACCAAAATGAGCAAGTCAAAAATGAACGGGTTTAAAAAATTCTTAATTGTGTTTTTGTCTTTTTTTCCACTTTCTGCGGCGGCGATTTGGCCGTGGTTAATTGCGGGTGCCGCGACCGTTGCGGGTTTTGGTATATGGCGCAGTGTGGCACCTGTTGATGTAAAAGATGCGTTACAGTTTTTTTCTTCGTGTTGGACATGTCAAATGTTCACAGATGTTATGTCTGAAATGTCTAACATATTACCAACAATATATTCCGAAGTTGGATATACAACGATTCTAATAGCGGTTACATTAACAATCGTATATTTTATATGGTCAATCGTATCCCAATTTTTTAATCTTAAACTTGAAAGTGGATGGTCGATGGCATCAAGGTTTGGTACACATCTTGTCAAATTGGCCGTTGTTGGGGCATTATTGGTATTACCGTTACCACGTATGATAAGTGAAGTTGTTATTGAACCGGTCTTTAACGTTGGGCTTTCAATAAACCAAATTATCCGTGATGAAGATAAATTTTCCGAATGTATGGTGGCAACAACACTTATGGATGATGCGGTCAAATCGAAATCTGTGCGCATAAATAACAGAAATATAGGTGCCTTTCCTGTTAAATTGCGCAGTGGGTTGGCATGCGAGTTGGCAAATGTTCATCAACTAACAGGTCTTGGAATGACGGTTGGTTGGACCATGTTGAACATGGCGTTTAATTATGAATACATGCACAAAATTATGTGGGCCATCCCCGTATTGCCAAATATACCGATGTTATTTGCGGGTGCGTTAATACTGGTTTTATATTTTATGGCACTTTTGCCTATACCGCTGTATTTTTTGGAAGTCTTTGTGGAATTGGCATTGGATTTTGTAATGTTGCCGTTAATGTTATTGGCGTGGTTGTTCAAAGATTGGAAAATTATTTCGTCTTTGGACCATGGTAAAAATATCCAGGCAATGATAGATGATGTTGTCAAAGGTACTGTTGGCATCGCTATGACTGTGGTGTTTTTGATGTTCAGTATGAAATTTCTTGATGCAATTATCAGCAGTTCTGGCAGCATTTCGCGAATCGCAACGGCGGTTACATCTGGCGATTCGAAATTTTTGTTAGATGGCTTGGTTTTGCGGAATGACAGCCTTATCACAATGATTATTTTGGGTGCGTTTTTTATGATGTTTATGACATCGATTCCGGCACTTATTAAGACATTATTCAATATCCATGTGCCTGAAACATTCTATAATAACGTCAAAAAAGACTTTAACACAACCCGAGATTTCCTTAAAAAATGGTGGAAAACACTAAATAAATAAAAAATCAAGACATTTATTTTTGTGTGCCCCCTTTTTTAATTGCACCGAATCTGATATAATTCTTAGCAATGAGTAGATTTCCGATTCTTTATTGGACCCGTAATACAAAATCTGATGCAGAATATCAGACGGCACGCAAGGTAATAAATTCTGCTATTGGTGTAATGCCGGACGTTATTACAGACGATTTGGATGTTAAGGGAATTTTTGAATCGCATCCAGATGCGATAATCTATTATCCTGTATTTTATGGCTCTACCGGTTGGTGGGGCGAATTATTGGGCGGGAACGGTGTGGTAACTGATAAATTAATAATATCGCCTGAATGCCAACTTATGGTCATAGAATGTGTAACACATTGTCATCACCATAAAAAGCCGACAGTGAACCAATTGTTTGCCGCAGAAATATACCCAACCAGTGGTTTTTTCAAAAAAATGAGTTCTGAAATCGCGACGGTGGCCGATATGTTGGCAACAGATGCCGGAACAATACTTGCGCTGTTCGCGGGTCGGGACAAAAACAAGTTTGTTAATGTGCTGGAATCAACGGGAAATGCCTATTTGGGTTGTATTGGGCAATATTAATCCGAAATTTACATTATTACCTTGATTTTCCGAAAAAAGACAGTATAATTCCCGGGCAAAAAATTAAAAAGGGGTTTGTGATGAAAAAAGGTATTCATCCAGAATATTTTGAAATTAACGTAACACGCACCGATGGCAAAACCGTTAAGATGTTTTCTTCGGTAAACAAAGATTTGGTTCTTTCTACTGATAATTTGAACCATTCTGCTTGGACGGGTCAACGTTCCAATGCAGGTGAAAAAGGCCGTCGTACTGCGGATTTCAAAAAGAAATTTGCCGGGTTTGGTTTCTAATCGTTTATGCATATTGGGGGGCGCATAATGGATTTGTTGATTAAGGGTTCACCGGAATTAAACAAGATGTTTATGGCGCTGCAACGCACCGCCACTGGTCTGCGCCACGATTTTGGTGAGGTTGAAAATCTGCAACAGTCCCTGCGTGGTGCGCGTGATTTTGTGCACCGTGCTGCCGCCCGTATTGAAGAAGAAATACTTTCCGATTTATCATTGGTTCGCCCATCGGCGGGGTTGTTGACCCCGAATGTAACGCGCGCAGGTGATGGACGTGATGAATTTGTGTTGGCTCTGTCGGGGGCGGCGAATTTTGTTCGTGGAAATCCGCGTTTTGCAATATCTTTGGCATTGCGCTCTATGGACGAAACCAAAATCGCTTTGGTTTATTCCCCAATAGATGAATATTTATATTATGCCGAGGCGGGCGATGGCGCATACGCATATTCTGCGTTTCATTCGGCACGCATCCGTGTTTCAAATATTAAAGAATCGACAGATATGACGGTTGCGTATAACGGAATTGTTGGAAATCCATTAAACGCAGGTGCGGTACGCACCACGGGGTGTCCGGCAATGGATTTGGCATGGGTCGCCGCGGGTAAATTTGATGCGTTTATGTCATCATCTTTGGATTTTGCGGAAATCGCGGCGGGTGATTTAATTATCCGCGAGGCGGGTGGTAAAATAGAAATTGGCGCTGATGTCATCGCAACAAATGGCAAGCTGGGGGATTAAGAATTTTTAAACAAGAATGCCGGCAAATGCCGGCATTTTTTGTACAATTATTAGATTTTAGTTTAACAAATTTACATCGCACTTGCAAAAGCAAAGTTTTTGATTTAGAATTATTTTTATGAAATTCAAGAAAATTTTTCGTATTTTTTTACATGTTATATTCTGGTGCATAGTTGCAATGATCGCTGCAACTGCAACATTGTTTTTAATATATGGTGGAAATTTGCCAGATTATCGTAAATTGGCAACATATGCGCCACCGGTCGCAACACGGCTTTATGCGGCGGATGGTTCATTACTGATAGAATATGCCGAAGAACGGCGCGTATTTATCGACTTTGAAGATATGCCGCCCCAGTTGGTTAATGCGTTTGTTGCCGCCGAAGACCAAAATTTTTGGACTCATCCAGGTATCGATGTCCAAGGGATTTTGCGTGCCTCCATAAACAACGCGATGCGAATGTTCGGTTTTAATAAGACATTTACCGGGGCATCCACCATCACGCAACAGGTGGCCAAGAATTTCTTTTTATCTTCAGACAGAACACTTTCGCGAAAAATAAAAGAAGCAATTTTGGCATTGCGCCTGGAACGGGCTTTTTCAAAAAAGCATATTATGACACTGTATTTAAACCAGATATTCCTTGGCGCGCGTGCCTATGGTGTTGGTTCTGCGGCATTGATGTATTTTAATAAACCTGTATCACAATTGAATTTGTCGGAATGTGCCTTTTTGGCATCATTGCCCAAGGCACCAAATGACCGCGCCCGTGCCGAAGAGCGGCGAAACTATGTTTTACGCCGTATGGCGGTCGAAGGATATATAACTCGTGCCGAGGCCGAAGCCGCAATGGCAGAGCCACTTAATATCAACAGTGGTTTTACTGCACAAATGGAAGATACTTTTCAATATTTTGCTGAAGATGTTCGCCGGCAATTGTTGGATAAACTTGGGCGCGAAACATTATATAACCAAGGTTTATATATCAAAACAACAATTAACCCGGTCTATCAACGTGCGGCATCTGCGGCACTGAACAAGGCATTGGATGCGTATAACAATGGTCGTACTGAAAAATTACAGGGGGCAATTATTGTTATGAACCCGCACACGGGTCGTGTTTTAGCAATGGCCGGTGGGCGCTCGTTTGCCGAAAGTTCTTTTAACCGTGCAACCCAGGCATATCGCCAGATTGGCAGTACGATTAAACCATTTGTTTATCTGTCTGCTCTGGAACGCAATTTTTCACCGGAATATTTGATTTCTGATACGCCTATTGTTGGTTGGCGCGAAAACAATATGCAATGGAAGCCAGAAAATTACGATAAAAAATTCTTGGGTGATGTGCCATTACGATTTGCTTTGGAAACTTCGCGTAATGTCCCCAGTGTTCGTATGGTTGAAAAGATTGGCGTTGAAAATGCAATTGAAACAGCGCAACGGTTTGGTGTGTATCCAGCGGATATGAATAATATGAATTTATCTTTGGCATTGGGTTCGGGTGAAACAACATTACAGAATTTGGTATTGGGGTATTCGGCATTTGTGAACGGAGGACGTAAAATAGAACCAAAATTGGTCGATTACATCGAAGACCGTTACGGAAATATCATTGGTGGTAATAAAACCGAGATATTAGATTGGTCAGATGATATGGAACCAGTTGAAGAAAAAATTGAATCTGAACCGTTATCGGACCCACAGAGTTTATACCAATTATTATCCATATTACAGGGGGTCGTTGACCGTGGAACTGGTCGCCAGGCCGCCATCCCAGGGCACACAATTGCCGGCAAGACAGGGACCACGAACGATGTCAAAGATGTTTGGTTTGTTGGGTTTACAAAAAATTTGATTGCCGGTGTGTATTTGGGGTATGACACTCCAAAGCCATTGGGCAAAGGTGCGGGCAGTCATATGGCCGCGACCGCATTTGCGGACTTTATGCGGGTGGCATTGGCAAATGAAAAAAATCAACCGTTTTCTGTGCCAGATGGATTGAATTTTGTGCGTGTGAATCGTCGCAGTGGCGCATCCGCATCAGAAGATCCAAATGGCACAATTGTTATCGAGGCGTTTAAATCTGGTCAACGTCCAAACCCGGTTGTCCATCAAAGCAATGATACTCAGCCAAACGCGGTTGTTGGTGGGGTGTTCTAGAAATAAAAAGGTGTAAGATATGAAAAAGATTTGTTTCCTATTTATTGGTGTGTTGGCATTTGCTGGGTGTGATAAACCGGATAATGTGTATGTTTGCGATAAATACACGGTTGAGATTACCCCAACGGAAGATGGTGATACATTGACCGCGGATATAAATGGTGATGTTGTTGAAATGAATATCGCGCCGTCTGGGGATGGGGCGCGTTATGTTGCAAATTTGAATGATACGGAAATTACATTGTGGAATCGTGGTCGGGATTGGACTTTGTTTGTCGGGGACGAAGAACCAATTGAATGCAAATAATTTTTACAAATAAAACTTTCTTATTTTCATGTTTGTGATAAAATAAAGGCATAAAAGGAGAATTTATGCTTACAGATTATTTGTTATCACACGGTTATGGATTATTTTTTGGTGGGTGGACTCAGTTTGGGGCCGCCTTTGGAACGGCGTTTTTGATAATGATTTTGTTCGGACGGCCGTTTATTCGTGCAATGCACGCGTGGCAGAAAAAGGGCCAGCCAATTAGTGAAAACGTTCCCGAATCACATCGTAAAAAGGCGGGAACCCCGACCATGGGCGGTATATTGGTAATAATTTCGATTTTAATTGGTGCAATTCTGTTTATGCCGGTGGACAGTTTGACCGGTTGGATTGCGTTATTGTCGCTTGTTATGTTCGGAATACTTGGTTTTATCGATGACTACAAAAAGGTTTCAAGCCAATCTAAAAAGGCGTCAAATGGCCTGTCTCCGGCTATGCGTTTGTTTGTCGAAGGTGTTTTTGTCGTGATTTTGGCATATTTGATAAATAAGACCATGCCATCGTATGTGCCAGAATATTCATTGGCTTTGCCGTTCGGAATCATATTTCCGCTTGGGTTGTTTTATTATGTGTTTGCGTATTTTGTTATCTGTGGCGGTGCAAACGCAACGAACATCACAGACGGTTTGGATGGAATGTTGGCAAAATTGTATATGCCGGTTTTGATTGTTTTAGTCGTTGCTTTGTATGGGGCAACGCGTATCGGTTTTATGGATACTGTTTTATTTATGCCGGCAACCAGTGGCTTGTACGCGGTGTTGGGCGCGGCATTTGGTGCAGTTCTTGGGTTTCTGTGGTTTAATGCGCGGCCGGCATCTATCTTTATGGGTGATGTTGGGTCGCTTGCGCTGGGCGGATTTATGGGAACAGTTGCAATGTTACTGAAATCCGAAGTGATTATGGGAATTGCGGCGGCGATGATGGTTTTAATATTGTTGTCTTCATTTATACAAACAATGTTCTTTAAAATCACGCGTCGTATATCTGGCACGGGTCGCAGAGTGTTTTTACGTGCGCCATTACATCATCATTTTGAAGAATTGGGTTGGGATGAAACAAAAATCGTTGACCGGTTCTTTGTAATGTCGATATTGTTTTCAGGATTGGCATTGATGTTGTTAAAGTTTGCATAAAGGGGAATTTTAATGTTCAAACGGACCGAGGAAAGTAAACTGACCAGTTGGTTTTTCGAAATAGACAGACGTTTGTTGTATACGGTTCTGTTGATGATTGCAATTGGTATGTGTTTTGCTGTTTCCGCGGGCAGTGTTGCGGCCGAGCGTATAAATCAACCGTGGTATTTCTTTATTGCCAAGGCATTGCCGTTTTATATTGTCGGTATTGGTACACTGTTTATAACCAGTCTGTTTAACAAGAAAACCATTTTATACATATCTGTTGCGATAGTTGTTGTTGGTTTTTTATTACTGGGTATGACGGTTGTTTCGCCACATGTTATCAAGGGGTCTGCGCGATTTGTAAAATTGGGGCCGGTAAATATATTGCCATCTGATATTATGAAGCCTGGTTTTATCATGTTAACCGCGTGGTTTTTATCAGAAATGCGTCATCGTTTTGGTGAAAAATTGTTCACTGTAAAATCTGCGTGGAAAATCCGTTGGTTCAGTTGGTGGTCCTATATCATAGTATTTCTGCCGATTTTAGTTATTATTTTAACGCATCCAGACGTTGGAACATCGCTATTGTACCTTGGGGTATTGGTTGCCATGTTGTTGATTGCTGGGTTACCATGGTCGATTTTTGGTGGTCTTATTGCGGCAGGTGCCGGTATGCTGGTATTTGCATATCACACGATGGGCCATGTTCATAATCGTATCGAAGCCATGTTGACCGGAACCGGTGATACATACCAGGTTACACAGTCTGTTCAGTCCATCCAGCATGGTGGTTTGTTTGGCCGTGGTGATGATGCGTTTATTAAACAATCGCTGCCCGATGCGCATACGGACTTTATTTATGCAGCAATTGTAGAAGATTTGGGCGCAATAATGGCGTGTTTGCTATTGGGGCTGTTGGTGTATGTGTTGAAATTATTGGTAACGGATGCATTAAATGCGCGCGATAGGTTTGTTTTTTATGCGGTTGGTGGAACCGCGGCATTATTTGGAATTCAGGCGTGTATAAATCTTATATCGACACTGCATTTGTTTGCACCCAAGGGTATGACGTTGCCATTTATATCATACGGGGGCAGTTCACTTGTTGGTTTTTGCCTTTTGTTCGGAATGGTATTGGCAATTGTGCGTGAAGATAAATGGAAATAAAAGGGGACATACGATGAAAATATGGATTGCAACAGGTGGTACGGGTGGACATGTTTTTCCGGCGTTGGCGGTTGCCGAAGAATTGGCTGCGCGTGGTCATAAAATAACCGTGTCTTGCGATGGCCGTGTAAAGAAAATGGTTGCCGATGGTGCGCCACGTGGGGCGCATCGCGTTCATATATGGGCATCAGGGGTTGGTGCCAAAAGTCGCATAAAACAAATGTGGGCATTATTTAAAATTGGTATGTCGGCGGTTGCGCTTATATTGCGGTTTGTTTTTTCGCGTCCAAATCGTGTGGTGGCATTTGGTGGATATGCATCTGTGCCGGCGGTATTTGCGGCGCACGTGTGGGGAATACCAACATATTTGCATGAACAAAATGGTGCAATTGGTCGGGCAAACCGGTTTGCTATGCGTTGGGTAAAAACATTGATGACCAGTTTCAAAAATGTTTCTGGTATTCCACAAAATTCCGCGACACGCGTGGTTTATACTGGATTGCCGGTTCGTCGTGAATTTATTGAACGTGCGGGTGCGCCGTTACCAGGCAAGATGCATCTGTTGGTAACAGGCGGTTCTTTGGGGGCCCAAATTTTGGATGATGTTGTTCCGATTGCGGTACGCGATATGAAAAAGATTTTTATAACACACCAAACCCGGCCGGAAAATGTTGCGCGATTGCAAAAATTTTATGCCGATAACAAGATTCATGCAAATGTGTTGTCGTTTATTCGTAATATGGCGGATGCGATTACCGATGCAGATTTGGTTATTGGTCGCAGTGGGGCCAGCACAGTCATCGAATTAACCACAATTGGTCGCCCGGCAATATTGGTTCCGCTTTCCATAAATCCGGACCAGGCCGCCAATGCCGCGAACTTTGAAAAATTGGGTGGGGGTTTTGCTGTTCCGCAAGATAAATTTACGCCAAAGTGGTTAACGGCAACATTAACAGAACTTTTTGAAAATAAAACACGTCTTGCCAAAATGGCACAAAAGGCATTGGTTCAGAATAATGCGGTTAAAATGATTGCCGATACGGTAACGAAGTAAAATTATATTAAAAATAGTGCTTGTATTAATTTTCAAAAATTGTTATTATTAGTACAAGATATTTGAGATCATCGGTTTTGTAAAAACTGTTTGTTTTGCAATCGGTGGGTTCATGTATTTGAGACACAACAAATACACAGGAAAGGGGAGACAAGCATGAGAAAAATCGGATTATTTGCATTAATGACGACATTGGTGTCGTTGGGTGCATTTGCAGATACAGTTGTTACATCAAAAACATACGTTGATGCCAAGGTCCAGGCCCAGGGTTCGACAACGGGTTCGATTTTAAGTGCATCTTCGCCGGATGACAAGGCTCCGTCTTCCAAGGCGGTGTACACGGCATTACAGGGGATAGACGGTGCCACACCATATA
>JAEEGL013793114.1_pt1 | contig 18001 bp, 18 predicted proteins | sample 9134231 | NCBI WGS metagenome assembly JAEEGL01 (sample SAMN16246548, study PRJNA631951) | gut metagenome | biome: gut microbiome; feature: rumen; material: fiber-attached | host: Bos | place: Iran: Karaj | collected 2018-10 | reverse complement strand
GCCTATTTTCAGCATCCAAATAAAAATTGGTGAGAATGACGAGATTCTGCTTAAAGGCCCAACCATCACCCGTGGCTATTACAAGCGTGAGGAACTCACAGCTCAATCGTTTGATGAAGACGGATTCTTCCACACTGGCGATGCAGGATACATGAAAGACGGCGAGTTATATCTCAAGGAACGCATCAAAGATCTTTTCAAGACGTCAAATGGCAAATATATTGCCCCACAGCTTATAGAATCGAAACTTTTAGTCGACAAATTTGTGGAGCAAATTGCAGTCATTGCTGACCAGCGTAAGTTTGTGTCAGCGCTCATTGTACCAGATTACGACCTGTTAAAAGCGTTTGCCAAAGAATACAACATTAAATACAATTCCATCGAGGAGTTGTGTGCCAACGAGAAAATCATCAAAATGATGACAGAACGTATGGACACATTACAACAGGGGCTGGCCAGCTATGAGCGCATCAAGCGTTTTACACTGCTTCCAAAACCCTTCAGTATGGAAAACGGCGAGCTTACCAACACACTCAAACTTCGCCGTGCCATCCTGACGAAGAATTACAAGAAAGAGATCGACGAGATGTATGAGGAGTAATAGTTGACAAATAAAGATGATTACCAGCGACCAACTCAAAGACGTACTTGAGCGTGCTGATGCATTGCACAAGTATCTTGAAATAGATAAAAAGAAAATAGAATACGAGGAGGAACAGTTGCGCACACAGGCTCCCGACTTCTGGGACGACCCTGCAAGGGCCCAGGAGCAGATGAAAAAGGTGAAAAGCATCGAGAAATGGATTACCGGCTACAAGGATGTACGCGACAAGGCCGACGAGCTTCAACTCGCCTTTGACTACTATCACGACGACATGGTGACAGAGGAGGAAGTAGATGCTTATTATGCCGATGTCATCCAAGCGATTGAGGCTTTAGAACTGAGGAACATGCTCCAGCAGAAAGAAGACCCAATGGACTGTGTGCTCAAAATCAACAGTGGTGCCGGTGGTACCGAGAGTCAGGACTGGGCACAAATGCTCATGCGTATGTATATGCGCTGGGCTGAAGCCCATGGATACAAAGTGACGGTTAGCAACTGTCAGGACGGCGACGAAGCAGGCATCAAGAGTGTCACCATGGAGATTGAGGGAGGCGAATTTGCATACGGATACCTCAAGAGCGAAAGTGGCGTTCATCGTCTGGTGCGTGTCTCACCCTTTAATGCCCAAGGTAAGCGAATGACCAGTTTTGCCAGTGTCTTTGTCTCACCACTTGTAGATGACACCATCGAAGTGTATGTTGATCCTGCGCGTGTATCATGGGATACATTCCGAAGCAGTGGAGCTGGTGGCCAGAACGTCAACAAAGTAGAAACTGGTGTCCGACTACGTTACCAATATGTTGACCCTGACACAGGCGAAGAAGAGGAAATTCTGATTGAGAATACCGAGAGCCGAAAGCAGTTGGAAAACCGCAATAACGCTATGCGCCTGTTGCGCTCCCAACTCTATGACCGTGCCATGAAGAAACGCCTGGAGGCACAGGCTAAGATTGAGGCTGGCAAGAAAAAGATAGAATGGGGTAGCCAGATACGCAGTTATGTCTTCGACGACCGCCGTGTGAAGGACCATCGCACAAACTACCAGACTACAGATGTGGATGCCGTGATGGATGGCAAAATCGACGGTTTCATCAAAGCCTACCTGATGGAATTCCCCACCAGTGAAGAGCCAGCTTGATAATGCGTTACAGCGCAACATACAGAACTCACAACTGAATAACTTACAAATTCAATAACTAAAAAACTACAATATCATGAGCGACAAGACAAAGAAAAAGCGCGCTGAGCGCGAAGCAAAGCAAGAGAGACAAGCAAAAATCATTATCCGCTGCATCTGTGTGGCCCTTGTTGTCCTTGCTATAGCATTCTTGATTCATACCACCTCTCTGGTCTAATATGAGCGGAATGGAAATTGAGCGGAAATTCCTCGTCCATAAGGATAGGGATTTCAAAAGCGCTGCCTATTCAAGCAGTCGCATCCGTCAAGGGTACATCCCCACCAATGGTGCGACTGTAAGAATACGCATACGCGACGACAAGGCCTACCTCACCATCAAGGGGCCTTCTCATAACGGAGGGCTCTCACGCTATGAATTTGAGAAAGAAATCACACTTGATGAAGCTGAGCACCTATTTCAACTCTGTGAGCCAGAAATCATCGACAAGACCCGCTATTTAGTGAAGGCCGGCAATCATACTATCGAAGTGGATGAATTTTATGGCAACAACGAAGGCTTAGTAATGGCCGAGGTTGAATTAGGCAGTGAGGACGAGACATTTGAACGCCCCGACTTCCTTGGTATGGAGGTTACTGGTGACCATCGTTTCTACAACCGCCAGCTACGCCACATGCCCTTCATCCTTTTCCGCGGCACTTTACCCATAGAGTACCGATAGCCAGTGCCAATGTGCATCCTATTGAATTGGCGATGAAATCTAGCCATTCTCCATTACGAAGCCCATTGGTGCAATTAGCCTGAAGGATTTCGAGAAGTCCGCTCATAAGAAGAGGCGCGAGCCAAGCCAACAATAAGATTTTGTGCCAACTCACGGTAGAGTGCCTACGTAGGTACTCCACCCAAATTATCATACATGTCCCAAAATACATGGCAGTATGTGTCCATTTGTCGATATAGCGGATATTCGACAGTTTTGTCTCAGGTATATCACAAAGACTCAGATACCAAATTACTGCGATTAGCAAACATGAAATAGGATATTTTGTGATTAAATGAAAGACAAATTTCATCTTTGTTTTTGTTTTTTTATGCAAAAGTAGATATTTTTCATAAATTTGCACCACATTTGCATCCTATTTTTGCACCTCGAACAAATATATTCTACACTTTGGGTATCACGATATAAACAAGATAATTACATGACACATTCGGAGAAAAGAGCCAGTTTCGGCAGCAAATTAGGCATTATCCTTGCCACGGCCGGTTCCGCCGTTGGCCTTGGCAATGTATGGCGTTTCCCGTATATGGCTGGCGAGAATGGTGGAGCGGCATTTATCATTGTCTATGTGGTGTGTGTGTTCCTCCTCGGCATACCTTGTATGGTAAGTGAGTTCATCATCGGAAGACATGGGGCAGCCAATACCGCCCGTGCATATAGCAAACTTGCAGGGCATACCCCCTGGCGTCTTGTAGGATTTCTGGGTGTGCTGACAGGTTTTCTTATCACAGGGTATTATTCTGTGGTCTCTGGCTGGTGTTTAGAGTATGTTGTAGGGTCTGTAACAGGTTCGATGGATGGCAATGCCGACTACATACAACAATATTTCAAAGATTTTTCCGCCAATCCCTGGAAACCCGTAGTGTGGTCATTCCTCTTTTTGATTATCACCCATTTGGTGATAGTCAGGGGTGTACGTAATGGTATTGAGCGTGCCTCGAAACTGTTGATGCCCACGCTCTTTGTTCTTCTGCTGATGATTGTTGTGGCCTCCTGCATGTTGCCTGGTGCCTCCAATGGCATAGACTTCCTCTTTCACCCCGACTTTTCCAAGATGAACAGCGAGGTATTCCTCGGCGCACTTGGTCAGTCGTTTTACTCTATGAGCATAGCCATGGGATGTATCTGCACCTATGCGTCCTATTTCACACGCCACACCAATTTGGCAAAATCAGCATTCCAGATCAGCATCATCGACTGCGTGGTTGCCATCCTCGCCGGACTGATGATATTTCCTGCAGCATTTTCTGTAGGTATCTCTCCCGACTCTGGACCATCATTGGTTTTTGTCACGCTTCCCAATATTTTTCATCAGGCATTTGCCACCATGCCCATTATAGGGCAAATCGTAGCCCTGCTATTCTTTGTACTGTTAGGATTGGCCGCACTGACATCGCTGATATCCCTTCACGAGGTAAGCACAGCATTCTTCCAAGAGGAACTGCATATCTCGCGTGGCAAGGCAGCCACGATTGTCACTGTAACTTGCGGCATTATTGGCATGTTCTGTTCCTGGTCTCTTGGTGCTTTCGATGGTTTACAATTATTCGGAATGTCTCTTTTCGACATCTTCGACTTTGTCACTGGCCAGATATTCCTCCCCATCGGAGGTTTCCTCACTTGCTTGTTTATCGGTTGGTATGTACCCAAGAAAATCGTGCACGATGAGTTTACAAACTGGGGTACCGTCAGTGGTGCCTTATTCGGCATATATTTATTCTGTGTGCGAATTGTCTGCCCCATCTGCATCCTATTGGTATTCCTCCATCAACTGAAGGTATTCTAACGATTTTACCCTAAAGCGAACTATACTCCCATGCAACATCACCAAAGAGCAAATTTTGGCAGCCGATTAGGTATAGTGCTTGCCACGGCAGGTTCTGCCGTAGGCCTTGGCAACATCTGGCGTTTTCCCTATATGACTGGCCAGAATGGTGGGGCTGCGTTTATCCTGCTCTATATTCTCTTTGTATTCCTATTAGGTATACCAGGCATGGTGGCAGAATTTGTAGTGGGCAGGTCGGCCCAGTCCAATGCAGCAAGAGCATATAATCGCATGGCTGGCCGTACGCCTTGGCGTGTGATAGGCTATCTGGGGGTTTTTACCTCGATGATTATCCTTGGTTTCTACGCTGTTGTAGCCGGATGGTGCATGCAATATCTCACAGTTGCGCTCACTGGTGGATTGGAAACGGATGCCACCCAGGTGGCCAACTATTTCAAGGATTATTCTTCTGGCACATGGGTTCCCATTCTATGGACTATCGGTTTTATCGTCATTACCCATCTGGTAGTGGTAAGAGGGGTGCGTAATGGCATTGAAAAAGCCTCAAAACTGTTGATGCCCTTGCTGTTGCTACTATTGGTGCTGCTCATTGTGGCATCTTGTATGCTCCCAGGTGCTATGAGAGGAGTGGAATTTTTTTTGAAGCCCGATTTTTCACAGCTCACTCCAAACGTGCTTCTTGAAGCCTTAGGTCAGGCATTCTTCTCACTGAGCCTTGGTACGGCATGTCTGTGTACCTACGCCTCGTATTTCGGCAGGAACACCAATCTCACCAATTCAGCTTTCCAAATAGCCATGCTCGACACGATAGTGGCAGTGATGGCCGGTCTGATGATTTTCCCTGCCGCATTCTCTGTGGGAGTGAATCCCGATAGCGGTCCGTCGCTCATATTCATCACATTGCCTAATGTCTTCGGTGCAGCCTTCTCCTCTGCCCCAGCTGTGGGCTACATAGTATCGGTGCTGTTTTATTTCCTACTTGCATTAGCGGCACTCACCTCTACTATTTCCATGCATGAAATCGGTACGGCATTCTTCCACGAGGAATTGAAGGTTTCCAGAGGTAAGGGTGCTATTATCGTCACTGTGATTTGTTGTATCATCGGAATTTTCTGCTCTCTTTCCAATGGTTCGCTCAGTGATGTAAAGCTCTTGGGCATGAATCTGCTCGATTTCTGCGACTCTCTTACAGCGCAAGTGCTCCTTCCACTTGGCGCTTTGCTCACTTGCCTTTTCGTGGGATGGTATATTCCCAAACAGGTGGTGAAAGATCAGGTGACCAACTGGGGCACACTGCCATCGTGGCGGCTAAAGGTATTTCTATTTGCAGTGCGTTTCATCTGTCCGCTATGTATCATATCTATCTTCTTACACCAATTCGGCATCATATAAACCGAATGGAATAGACCTCATAAAAACAGAAAAGGATGAACTTTCGTGAGTTTTTCTACTTCCAGAAATCCGACCGCCAGGTGCTGCTTGTGACTCTTGCCGTGGCAGTCTTGGCCTTTTGCCTGATTTTCTTCTTGGGTGGAAGTCGCCAAAGTGCTCCTATTTCTGATAGCGACAGCATCGCAAGTAAAACAGTCCCTCCCTCATCAGGTGCAGATGATTCCTACTATGCCGTGGATATAAATGAGAGCGAACTATTTGAATTTGACCCCAACATTGCCGACAGTACCCAACTTCTTCGTTTAGGGCTCCAGCCCTGGCAGGTGCGCAACATATATAAATACCGCGCAAAGGGAGGCATCTACCGCACTCCCGAGGATTTCGCCAGAGTCTATGGTCTCACGGTGGGTCAGTATCGCCGTCTTGCGCCCTATATCCGCATCGGCGAGGATTACCGTCCTGCTGCCGATGTATATGGCAAGAGAGAGTATCGACATGGTGGCAATTATGGCAGTCGTAGTGGCAGTGATTATGGCGGTTCGCACGACTGGCATACGGGGAGCAGCAATAGCAGCAGCGGCAGTGGTAGCAGTGCCATGGAGCATCCTCGCGACACTTTGATGTATCCCATCAAACTGAAATCTGGCGAGCACATCGATTTGAGCACTGCCGATACCACAATGTTGAAGAAAGTGCCTGGTATTGGGTCTTATTATGCCCGCAGCATTGTTCGGTATCGGGAGCAGTTGGGTGGTTTTTATGACGAAAGCCAGTTACTTGAGATTGAGGGATTCCCTGAGGATGCCTTGCCTTTCTTCCTGATTTCCCAACAGCCCCAGCATCGGCTGAATGTCAACAAACTCACTATGGCGCAATTACGAAAACATCCTTACATCAATTTCTATCAGGCAAAGGCCATCGTGGAATACCGTCGACTGAAAGGTCCCATCCACAGCATTGCCGACCTGCGCCTCCTACCCGATTTCCCACCAGAAGCTATCAGACGCCTCGAACCTTATTTGGAGTATTAGTTCTTGAATTATTGAGTTCTTGAGTTTTCCTTTTTAAATATCGATAGAGATGTTTCCAGAAATGCCATAGGACTATTTTGACCATTGTCTATTTTTGCATGGTAAATCAATCATTTTATTCTGAAAACCATGCTAATTCTTATCGACAATGGCCACGGCTGCAACACAGCCGGGAAACGCAGCCCAGACGGACGTCTGCTCGAATACCAATATACAAGGGCAATTGCCCTTGAAGTAACCAATCGCCTTTGCTGTATGGGCTATGATGCCCGTCGGATTGTCACCGAACAAAGTGACATTCCCCTACCCGTTCGCTGTTGGCGTGTCAACAAACAATGCCGTGAATACGGTGCAGACCACGTTGTCTTGGTTTCCATCCACATCAATGCCGCTGGATGTGGTCAATGGATGCAAGCCAGGGGATGGTCGGCCTACACCTCACGCGGACAGACACGAGCAGACAACTTGGCAGAGAGTTTGTACCATGCAGCCCAACAACATCTGAAAGGTCATAAAATCCGCACCGACCACACAGACGGCGACATGGACTGTGAGGCAGGTTTCTATATCCTTCGCCATACCCTCTGCTCAGCCGTACTGACCGAGAATCTTTTCATGGACAACCACGAAGACCTTGACTTTCTGCTTTCACCCGATGGGCGAGAAAGTATTATCCTCACTCATGTAGATGGAATCAGTGAATGGGTTGATAAGTTGATTGAAGTTTCGTAAGTCTCGATGCCCTCAATACGATTGTTCATCGTGTAGTTGAAAAAGTAGATTATTTTTGGTGTTTATAAATAATAAGTGTATTTTTGCAAAGAAAAATACATCATCTATATCTATATGGAAAAATTCAATGCAAAAGAAGTTAAAGACCAGGTCGTACAATGGATAAAGGACTGGTTTGAAGTGAATGGTCCTGGCTGCAATGCCGTATTAGGCGTTTCAGGAGGCAAGGATAGTAGTATCGTGGCTGCACTATGTGTGGAGGCTTTAGGCAAAGACCGTGTCATCGGCGTAACCATGCCCAATGGCGTGCAAAAAGACATCTCTGACAGTATGCGCTTGATTAATCATCTTGGCATCCGCTATTGTAACGTAAATATCGGCGACACCTGCCAGACGCTCATGGCAGCCGTAAAAGAACAGTTAGGGACACTTGGCACAGAAGTGAGTGAGCAGACCACCATCAATATGCCACCACGTGTGCGTATGACAGCACTGTATGTCGTATCGCAGTCGATGAACGGACGCGTGGCCAACACCTGCAACCTTTCGGAAGATTGGGTGGGTTATTCCACAAGATACGGTGATGCAGCCGGCGACTTTGCTCCCCTTGGTGGTCTGACCGTGCACGAGGTGCTGGAAATTGGAATGGAACTGGGCTTGCCAAAAGATTTAGTGATGAAGACACCTTCTGACGGTCTCTGTGGAAAGAGCGACGAAGATAACTTGGGCTTTACCTACGCAACTCTGGACAACTACATCCGTACTGGTGTCTGTGAGGATGCCAAAATCAAGGAAGTAATCGACCGCAAGCACTATGCCAACCTCTTTAAGCTTAGACCCATTCCCTATTTCAGTTACACAAAACCAGCGATTGATTAAAATCTCAGCTTTATTCACTTGGCTCATCAGCAAGCAGCGGCATGCTCCAGTTTCGTATGGCCACATAAGAAGTTGAGTACCCGAAAATTCAACGATATTTTAAAAAAAAGAGCAGGGTTGTTGTCCTGCTCTTTTTTAACGCCCATTTGTCTAAAGCCTAAACTTTTGTTCATCCAGAAAAATGGGGTGTTCATCACTGCCAGCCCCTCGTTCATCAAAATGTGTTTTTTTTACAAGGTCATTCTTACAGAATAAACTAATTTTGTAAGCAGATGACAACGAAAATGACGGGTCTCACCAATAAGAAATGACCGGTGTCATCAGAGAAAATGGATGAAAATAGTCAAACCAAATAATCAACGATTATGAAGAGTATTAACATTACACATTTCTGCATAAGAGCAGCCATGACGCTGCTTGTTGCATTGCTTGCCTCTACTACGGTCTATGCGCAATATGTGATTGTCATTGCCAATCCTTATGAAGCGGGCGAGGTTCGTGTAGGCAAGAGTCAAGACCTTGGAGCATATTTAAATGGTTCAACTCTCATAGATGATGCAGAACCAGGTGAAACTATCTATTTCGATTTCAATGCTTACAGTGGTTACCAGTTTGCGGGAATCACCTATGATGGTGTGTCGAGTGATGATGTCACCCAGCTTGAAAACGGGCTTTATTCTTTCACCATGCCTGAGTATGAGGGCCTTCTCATGCTGCAAATATTTATAAATTTTGAGAAAGCACCAGTAATTGTTACAGGTATCAACATTAACGAAGAAAACTTTCCCGACGAGAACTTCCGCAAGTGGTTGCTCTCTCAATCCTATGGTAAAGATGCAGTCATCACAGATGCCGAAATGGCAGGCATCACCAAGATTAATGCAAGGGCATGTAAGATTCAAGACCTTACGGGCATTGAGTTTTTCACTGAATTGACAGAACTTGATGTCTGTAATACCATCGATACACCTGAGGAGAACAGGAACAAGATCACCTCTATAGACCTGTCGTTAAATGCCAAATTGCGAAAATTGTGGTGTGGTTACAACCAAATCACTTCTCTCGACCTCTCCGATTGTCCAGACCTGAGAGACTTGGACTGCTGCAATAATCTCTTGACTGAACTTGATGTCACAAACAACTCATTATTATCGTTGCTCTACTGCACAGACAACCAACTGACCGAACTTGATGTGAAAAGCAATCCAAATCTTGCCGTACTCTCATGTTACAGCAACAATTTGACCGAACTTGATGTCACCGACAATATGCTATTGGAGCAATTGTTTTGCGAAAACAACCATTTGACTACAATTGATGTTACCAATCACAACAAACTGATGATGTTCAACTGTAACAACAACCAACTGACCTCCCTCGACTTAACTGGTTGCACAGAATTGTTCCAACTATATTGCTACAACAATATAATCAATGGTGAGGCGATGACTGATTTGGTCAACTCATTGGAAACACCATCAGGCGGCGGCTATATGGTGGTGATAGATTTAGACAGTGAAATAGAGCAAAACGACATCACAAAAGAGCAAGCAGATGTGGCAAAAGCTAAAGGGTGGAGTGTGGAAGCCATTGAAAATGACGATTATGTGAGCTATCCCAAGAGTAATACACACGACTATGTAGACCTCGGCTTAACCAGTGGTACATTATGGGCTACGTGTAATGTGGGAGCAAACACCCCCAAAGATGTTGGTCTCTTTTTTGCCTGGGGTGATACAGAAGGTCATGGCAACGATGTGGCTGATGGTTATTTGTTCAGTTGGGAGAATTACAAATGGGGTGAAATCATCGGAGAAGAAACATACTTTACCAAATATTGCTCCGATAGCAGCCGTGGTAAAGATGGCTTCACAGATGGGAAAGACGAGCTTGACCCGGAGGATGACGCCGCCTACGTCAACTGGGGTAGTATATGGCGAACACCAACAAAGGAACAATTAGACGAATTGCTGAACGAATGTACCTGGACACCGATGACCATTGGGGATGTCAATGGTTATGAAGTGACTGGCCCCAACGACAATACCATCTTCCTGCCCGAAACAGGTTGGCGTATCGACGACATGCTGCTCGACGGAGGTGCTTATTGGTCACGCTCCACGAACCCTGATGACGTTGGCGGTGCTTACTATCTTGGCTGGGATAACTATGGATGGTACGAATTTGGCGGAAGAATAGACGGCCAATGCATTCGCCCTGTTATCAACAATGATGTAATCGAACTTGTTGACAACGCCCAAAATAGTGGAACCATCGAGACCGCAGCCACGATTGACAAAACGTTTGATGTGAAACTAAGTGGCCGCAAACTCTACAAAGATGGCGAGTGGAGCACGCTGTGCCTTCCCTTCAGTCTATCCGCAGAACAACTCGCTGCCAGTCAGCTGGCAGGAACAGACATCCGCACCTTAGCAACTGCCAGTGTCACGGGGCATCACGTGGATTTGTCTTTCGGCAGCAACGAAAATAGCATCACTGCCGGCACGCCCTACATCATCAAATGGGAAGCAGACACTGAAAATCCTGTCATTACCGACCCAGTTTTCAATGGTGTGACCATTAGCAACGAGTCAAACGACTTCGTCTCTGATGACGGTCATGTGAACTTCATCGGCAATTACGATGCGTTCACAGTCTCACCTTCCGACGACCCACTCGTCTATTATCTCACCTCTGGAAACACGCTGACGTACACAGCCAAGGAGCGCACACTGAAAGCATGCCGCGCTTACTTCATCTTCACGGCTAATGATGGAAATAGCACCAACGATTTCACCTTCAACATCGATTTCGGCGACGGACTCAACTCCATTCAGAATGTGAAATCCAACAATCAAGAGGAAGACACTTGGTTCGACCTAAGTGGACGACGTCTGAACAGCAAGCCCACACAGAAAGGTATTTATGTGACTAAAGGACAAAAGGTGATCATCAACTAAGACATGGAGGATATGGCAATGAAAGCGCAAAAGACATACATGGTGCCGATGACCGAGTTTGTGGTACTAAGCACCACAGAAAAGGTGATGCAGGACAGTTTTATTGACAAATTCAGCGGAGGCGACCTCGTTGACACTGGTATCGTTATCAGTGAGGAGGCCGACGACAGCTATAACGACAACCGCTCCAACGAATGGAGCAACCACCTTTGGGACAAGTTTGATTAACTCAACTTTCGCAAGCTCCAGTATCGTCTGGTTTTGAGGTTTTTAGGTCGCTTCGCTTGCAGGTTATAAGGTGATATATGTATGGCTAACGTCATATTTGGGCACATTACACCTCATAACCTCATAGACTAAAGGCCTCATAACCTGGAAGTTGAGGACTTACGAAACTTCAACTTGATTAATCTATATCATGAAAAAACGACTGAGGCCACATCGTGCGATGTGGCCTCTATCATTAACAAGTCATGATAATCTGTGGTCTGAAAAATGAACTTTCTGGTTTTGTCAATCTAAAATCTCACACCTCAAATCTCAATTCTTACAAGATGAGCATTCTCATCAACCAGTAGGAGAACATACCAGCCAGATAGCCGATGAGCACAATCCAAGAAATGCGCTTCATATACCAACCGAAGGTGATTTTCTCAAGCCCCATCACTACGACACCGGCAGCACTACCGATAATCAATATCGAACCACCCACACCGGCACAATAGGCCAACAGTTGCCAGAAGATACCATCCACGGCCAAGTCGCCAGTGGGAGCCACAGGATACATACCCATACACCCAGCAACCAACGGCACATTATCGACAATCGAGGAAAGCACACCAATGATACCTGTCACCAGATAGTGGTTGCCACCCGACATCTCGTCCAAGGACTGTCCGAGGGCAGTAAGCACACCTACCTCCTGCAAGACAGCAACTGCCATAAGGATGCCCAGGAAGAACATAATGGTGGAGAGGTCGATGCGCGAGAGCAAGTCGCTCACACGCTTAGCCATGGTGTCGTCCTCATCGGTATTGTGATGGAAAATCTCTGTAGTGGTCCACAACAAGCCCAGCACCAAAAGGATGCCCATAAACGGCGGCAGATGTGTCAATGTCTTGAAAATAGGTACGAACACCAATCCGCCAACTCCAAGCCAGAAAATGATGTTGCGCTGCGTCTTTGTGAACTGGCTCACGGCAGCGGCAGGCAAGTTCTGCGACTTATCGAACTTTCCTTTGAGGGTATATTGCAGGATAAGAGCGGGCACAAGCATGGAAACGAGCGAAGGAATGAAAATCTCTGTGAGCACACCCTGCGTGGTAATAACACCCTTAATCCACAGCATGATGGTCGTGACATCGCCAATGGGCGAGAAAGCGCCACCGGAATTGGCTGCGATAATCACCATGGCAGCATAGATGAGTCGCTCTTTCCGCTCCTGCACCAGTTTGCGAAGCACCATAATCATCACAATTGATGTGGTGAGATTGTCGAGGATAGCAGAAAGGAAGAAGGTCATGAAGGCCATACGCCACATCAGTTTCCGCTTCGACCGCGTCTTGATAGCATCGCGGACAAAGTTGAAACCGCCATTGGAATCAACAATCTCTACAATAGTCATTGCTCCCATGAGGAAAAAGAGTGTACCAGCGGCATCACCTAAATGATGCTCAATCACCTCAGCCACCTTGTGCACCACATCTGCAGCAGCCACATCAGGATAGAAAGAACCAGGTGCCAACATCAGCAGGGTCCAGCATCCCACACACATCAACAGGGCAATAGCAGCCTTGTTGATTTTTGTCACACTCTCAAGGGCTATACACAGGTAGCCCACAATAAAGACGATAACAATCGCCGTGGTCAAAGTTGTCATTTTACCTTGAAATTTTGTTGTTTTTCTAATTTGAGTGCAAAGTTAAGACACATATTATTAATAAAGGCGAGACCATATCATTTTTTTCACTCAAACGATTGCGGAATGGGTTTCATAGCACTCCCATTTTGCAATAACATGTACCATGATTTGAAACAACTTCACTGTAAATTTGCATCGTCAACATCAAATAGGCAGCTTCCATCAAAAAAAACACAATAAAAAAGCGAAAGATTTGTGTTTTCAGAGAAAATTCGTAATTTTGTACCTATGAACCATCTAAACGAGCGGCCCACCGTGAGCTGCGACAATGTAATCATCGTAGATGCCGACTTTGTAGATCGTGTGGTCTTCGACCTCATTGTGAACTTTGAGCGAATGATAGGCCGCAAGATTCCCAATGCCGACATGGCACGATGGATTGACTGTGTGGCTCTGGACGGAGGCATACGAGAAAGCAAAGAACAGACACAAGTGGTGCTGATACACGGTGCCAAGAGCGAACGCATGGAGTATTTCACACCAGGACATTACGCCAATGAACTAAATGGTCAGGCTTTCAACGACAATCTTGGCGAGTTTTCCATCAATGCCTACACCGATGAAAACATCATCAGTAAGGAAGACTTGCTTATCGACACCCTTCGCCTATGCTGTGCATCTGGCGAGGTGAAACGCATCATGGTCATACCCGACGATGCGTATTTCGACCGTGTTAGGCAAGCACTTCGGAATTCTGACGACAACAAGACTATCACCGTCTTTGCCATGCAGCCCATGATGGGCGGTGGCTTCCGTCAGGAAATCTTAGGCTACTCACTCATGAGCGCCTTAGGAATCCGAGGGGAAGAATTAGTCTGAAGACAGTTGACAAGTTGACAAGTAGACGAGTTGACAAGTAGACGAGTTGACAAGTTAATAGTTGATGAGTTGACGAGTTGATAGTTACAAGAGTTTGGGCAATACCCCATGACTGTAGGAGTATTCTCTCACCTCTCACCTCTCACCTCTCACCACTTACCACTAAATAAACCTCTAACCACTAAAATAGAACAATAAAAATGGGAAAAGTACTAATGATTGGCGCCGGAGGCGTCGCCACAGTAGCAGCATTCAAGATAGCTCAGAATGCTGATGTGTTTACTGACTTCATGATTGCCAGCCGCACAAAACGTAAATGCGATAAAATCGTGGAGTCGATACATAAAGCCGGCTACGACCTCGACATCAAGACGGCACAGGTGGATGCTGATGATGTGGAGCAACTCAAAGCCCTGCTCAACGACTATAAGCCCCAACTTGTGGTCAACCTCGCCCTACCCTATCAGGACCTTACCATCATGGAAGCTTGCCTGGCCTGTGGATGCCACTACCTCGACACCGCCAACTACGAGCCACGCGACGAGGCACACTTTGAATACTCCTGGCAGTGGGCCTACAAAGAGCGCTTCGAAAAGGCTGGTCTCTGCGCTATCCTCGGCTGCGGCTTCGACCCAGGTGTAAGCGGCATCTACACCGCCTACGCTGCCAAGCACCACTTCGACGAAATTCATACCCTCGACATCGTGGACTGTAACGCCGGCGACCACCACAAAGCCTTTGCCACCAACTTCAACCCAGAAATCAATATCCGCGAGATTACCCAGAAAGGTCTCTACTACAAAGACGGTGAATGGATAGAAACAGAGCCTCTGGAGATTCATAAGACCCTCACCTACCCCAACATCGGCCCACGTGAGAGCTACCTGATGCACCATGAAGAACTGGAAAGTCTGGTGAAGAACTATCCCACCATTCGTCTGGCACGCTTCTGGATGACCTTCGGCGAACAATACCTCAAGCACCTCGATGTCATCCAAAACATCGGCATGAGCCGTATCGACGAAATTACCTACGAGGCTCCACTTGCTGACGACCCCAACAAAACAGCTAAAGTGAAAATCGTGCCGCTGCAATTCCTCAAGGCTGTGCTGCCCAACCCACAAGACCTGGGCGAGAACTATGAGGGCGAGACAAGCATCGGCTGCCGCATCCGCGGCATCAAAGACGGCAAAGAGCGCACCTACTATGTCTATAACAACTGCTCTCATCAGGCAGCCTACCAGGAAACGGGCATGCAGGGTGTGAGCTACACCACTGGCGTACCGGCAATGATTGGTGCCATGCTCCTCCTCAAGGGTATCTGGTGCAAACCCGGCGTATGGAACGTCGAAGAATTCGATCCCGACCCCTTCATGCAACTCCTCAACGAGAAAGGTCTCCCCTGGCACGAAGTGTTTGATGGAGAGTTGGAGGTATAAGAGTTAGGAGTTAGAAGTTAGAAGTAAATGGTGCAAGATTATGGCACAAAGTTTGATTTCCGATAAAAGTAAGAACTTTGCATTGCGTATCATTGCTATGTACAAATTTCTGACAGAACAAAAAAGAGAATTCATTTTGTCGAAACAAGTATTACGCAGTGGGACAAGTATTGGTGCCAACGTCAGAGAAGCACTTGCAGCTCAAACAGATGCCGACTTTTTAGCTAAAATATATGTATCATTTAAAGAAGCAAATGAAACGGCTTACTGGCTTGAACTACTTCACGAATCCGATTATTTAGATGAAAAGACATATATTAGCATTTACTCCAACTGTCAAGAAATCATTAAAATGCTTGTTTCTATTACCAAAACTCAAAAAATGAAAATAGAACAATCAAAATAATGAAGTTCTCCAGTTTCTAACTCCTAACTTCCAAAATTCCAATATAGCAGCAATTAGTCACTTCCAACTTCTAACTCACAACTCCTAACTTCATGCTTCCCACATCGCAATTAGCCACTTCTAACTTCTAACTCCTAACTTCTAACTTCATGCTTCCAACATAGAAATTAGCCACTTCTAACTTCTAACTCCTAACTTCTAACTATATCACTATGTCAAAAAAAGAAAACATTGAGCAAATAGACAACAGTCAAGAGGGCAAACTGAAAGCCCTGCAAGCAGCCATGTCGAAAATAGAAAAAGACTTCGGCAAAGGCTCCATCATGAAACTCGGTGACGAGCGCATCGAGAATGTAGAAGTCATCCCTACTGGCAGTATCGGCCTGAATGCAGCTCTCGGTGTGGGTGGCTATCCCAAAGGCCGTATTATCGAAATCTACGGTCCTGAATCCTCTGGTAAGACAACACTGGCTATCCATGCCATCGCCGAGGCACAAAAGGCAGGAGGTATTGCTGCCTTCATCGATGCCGAGCACGCCTTCGACCGTTTCTATGCCGAGCATCTTGGCGTGGATGTCAACAACCTGTGGATATCACAGCCCGACAATGGCGAACAGGCCCTGGAGATTGCCGACCAACTCATCCGCTCATCTGCCATCGATATCATCGTGATTGACTCCGTGGCAGCGCTGACGCCCAAATCGGAAATCGAGGGCGATATGGGCGACAATAAAGTCGGTCTGCAAGCCCGACTGATGAGCCAGGCTCTTCGTAAGTTGACAGCTAATATTAGCAAGACTAACACCACATGTATCTTCATCAACCAGTTGCGCGAGAAATCGGTGTGATGTTTGGCAACCCTGAAACTACCACTGGTGGCAACGCCTTGAAATTCTATGCCAGCGTTCGCCTTGACATCCGTCGTGTGACTACCCTGAAAGACGGTGACCAGCCCATTGGCAACCAAGTGCGCGTGAAAGTGGTGAAAAACAAGGTAGCACCACCATTCCGCAAGGCTGAATTTGAAATCATGTTCGGCGAGGGTATCTCCAAATACGGCGAACTGGTTGACCTCGGCGTGGAGTACAACATCATCCAGAAGAGCGGTTCATGGTTCTCCTACAACGGGTCGAAACTGGCCCAGGGGCGCGATGCCACAAAGGCACTGCTTAAGGACAACCCAGAACTGTGCGAGGAAATCGAGGCCCAAATCATGGAAGCCATTAAGAATGCGGATTGAGTTTGTGAGTTTTTAAGTTCTCCATTCAACAACTTATCAACTAAACAACTTACCAACTCATTAACTTGCAAACAACTCTATCGAGCCACCCATTATGGATGGCTCGTTTTTTATGCCTATTCACTGACACAATGTCACATTTGTCAGTTCATTTTTGCATTTTGGCACACCATTTGTTATATTAATGGCGGAGCGAATCAGTTTGAGGCTGAATATATCATAGGTTTATAGAACTCCTGCAACTACTGAACTCCAAATTAATAAAGAAAATATTAACAAATAAAAATAATACAACAATGGGAAAGATTATTGGAATAGACTTAGGAACTACCAACTCATGTGTTTCTGTATTCGAAGGCAACGAGCCGGTAGTCATTGCCAACAGTGAAGGCAAGCGTACCACCCCATCCGTGGTGGGATTTGTTAAGGACGGCGACCGCAAAGTGGGTGACCCTGCCAAGCGTCAGGCGATCACCAACCCTCACAACACCGTCTATAGTATCAAACGTTTCATGGGCGAGACCTATGAGCAGAGCCGCAAGGAGGCCGAGCGCGTTCCTTTCAAGGTGGTGAACGAGAATGGCTATCCCCGTGTAGAAATCGAAGGCCGCAAATATACTCCGCAGGAGATTTCGGCTATGATACTCCAAAAGATGAAGAAGACTGCCGAGGATTATCTTGGCGAAGAGGTGACAGAGGCTGTCATCACCGTGCCTGCATACTTCTCTGACTCACAGCGTCAGGCCACCAAAGAGGCTGGTCAGATTGCCGGTCTGGAAGTGGAGCGTATCGTCAATGAGCCTACCGCCGCAGCTCTGGCTTACGGTGTGGATAAGGCCAACAAAGACATGAAGATTGCCGTGTTCGACCTCGGT
>JAEEGL013782383.1_pt1 | contig 18001 bp, 19 predicted proteins | sample 9134231 | NCBI WGS metagenome assembly JAEEGL01 (sample SAMN16246548, study PRJNA631951) | gut metagenome | biome: gut microbiome; feature: rumen; material: fiber-attached | host: Bos | place: Iran: Karaj | collected 2018-10 | reverse complement strand
ATTAATTGCAGCTGTAGGTCCTCCTGACTGTCCAACAATAACGTTTCTTTTCTCCTTCGTTGCCATGGTTATGAATACCCCCTTATCTAGTTTTGTTATGCAACATGTATATATTTTATCAAAATAGTAAGCTTATGTCATTAAAAATGTCTATAATTATAAAATATTTTTAAAAATCTTATGTTTATTGGTTATAAAAAATTTATCAATATAAAAATCCCAATGGTTTTGTTATCTGAATTTAACCATTGGGATTTATGTTTATATAACCGACTATTTAATTTTCATCATCGGAAACTTCAATTTCCTTAATCATAAACTCATTGCCCTGGACAAGATAAGTCCTTTCACTTTGACAGAATGGACAGATTCTTCCATGCGCAATTGTTCCATATTGTTTACCGCAATCCTCACACTGTGTAATTGCCGGTATGGTTTCAATTAGAAGTTCAGTTCCTTTGATAAAATCCTGCTTATCAGACGCCCATTTCCAGCAGTCAGTAAGGAAATGAGGTATAACAGTTGAAACTTCACCAAGTTCAACGGTCACTTTGGCAATTTTTTCAATTTTATTCTCATCTGCAACTGACTTAAGGTCATCAATTATATGAAATACTACACCAAGTTCGTGCATAAAAAACCTCTTTATTTCTTGCCTTTGAATTTGATGTTTATTGCCTGCTTTGCGGCATAAGGGAGAATATATTTGAGCTTATCCTCGCTTCTTCTCATTACGCTGCATTCAGGATTTTCCCTATACAGATGTATAGCATCAAATTCACATTTTGTTGTACAAAGACCGCATCCGATACATTTATTTGTATCAACAACAGACGCTCCGCAAGAAAGACATCTGGCTGTCTCTGCTTTAACCTGTTCCTCAGTAAATACAAGCTTTGCATCGCGGAAGGAATGAGTGGGATCAGCAATAGCATTACTCTTTCCGGGAATTTGTCTCTTACATGTATCATAGTCCTTTACCAGGATGTCAGTCTTATCAAACTCCTTGAAATCATTACGGTTACGTCCAATTGTAAGCGAAGAATTCGGTTGCACAAAGCGATGTATTGAAATAGCACCCTGTTTACCGGCTGCAATAGCATCAATTGCAAATTTGGGACCGGTATAAACATCACCGCCAACAAATATATCCGGTTCTGATGTCTGATATGTGAGTGAATCCGCAATGGCTCCGTTGCCTCTTCCAAGTTCAACCTTAGATCCTTCAAGCATATTCCCCCATAAAATGCTCTGTCCTATACTTAAGAATACATGCTGACATTTGACTGTAACAGTATCATTCTCATCATATTTTGGATTAAATCTATGCTCCTCGTCAAAGACAGAAAGGCAACGCTTAAGAACGATTCCGGTTACCTTACCATTTTCAGTAAGAATTTCCTTAGGTCCCCATCCGCAGTTAATCTCAACGCCATCTTCCTCAGCTTCTTCTACTTCTTCATCAGAAGCAGGCATAATATCTCTGCTCTCAAGACAGAATTGTTTAACGCTTTTGGCTCCACATCTTACAGCACTTCTGGAAACATCGATAGCTACGTTACCGCCACCAATTACTACAGCATCACCTTCTACCTTTAGTGTTTCGTCATCTGTTACGGCATGTAAGAAATCAACAGCTGTTACAACGCCCTCAGCGTCTTCTCCCGGAACTCCTGCTTTTCGTCCACCCTGACATCCTATAGCAATATAGAAGGCTTTGTAGCCCTGACCGCGAAGCTCGTCCAGTGTAATATCCTTACCGACTTCTACACCTGTCTTAATATCCACGCCCATTTCCCTGATAATATCAATCTCTGCCTGGACAACATCCTTTTCCAGTTTATAGGATGGAATACCATAAACGAGCATGCCGCCTGCTCTGTCATTTTTTTCAAAAATTGTAGGTTTATAACCTTTTTCAGCAAGATAAAAGGCGCATGATAATCCTGCCGGACCTCCTCCTATAATGGCGATTTTTTCGTCAAATTCGCCATTTACCTTAGGTATAACCTTCTTAGGAATAAATCTGGTTTCAGAATTAAGATCTTTTGCTGCAATAAACTTCTTTACTTCGTCAATGGCAACAGCCTGATCAATGGTTCCTCTGGTACATGCTTCTTCACATCTTCTGTTACAGATATGTCCGCAAACTGCAGGAAGAGGATTATTTTTCTTGATAAGCTCAAGAGCTTCGGTATACTTACCCTGAGCTGCCAGTTTTAAATATCCCTGAACTGCAATATGGGCAGGACATGCTGTCTTACATGGAGCGGTTCCTGATTCATAACAATTAATTCTGTTGTTATCCCTGTAATCCCAATCCCAGTCAGCTTCAGTCCATTTCTTTTCGCTCGGAAGGACATGCTTGGGATATTTTACTTCAGAACCATCTTTTTTGCAGAGCTTCTGTCCAAGCTTAACAGCACCTGCAGGACATACCTCTACGCACCTGCCGCAAGCCACACAATCTTCCTTAGTTACTTTTGCAACATAGGCAGAGCGTGACATATTAGGCGTGTTATACAGCTGTGAGGTTCTAAGTGCATAACATACATTAACATTACAGTTACAGATAGCAAATATCTTATTTTCACCATCGATATTGGTTATCTGATGAACAAATCCATTATCTTCAGCCTTTTTAAATATTTCAAGCGCTTCATCCTTGGTAATATATCTGCCACCTTTGCCAGTCTCTACAACATAATCTGCCATATCACCGACAGCAATACACCAATCCATTTCATCATCAGCGCAACCTTCATTATAGGTCTTGCGTGAACGACGGCAGGAACAGGGACTGGCGGCATATTTTCCTTCATATTTATCAAGCCAGTGTGAAATATGCTCCAGTGATATTGATTCATTATTCATGTCAATAGCTTTTTCGACAGGAATAACATGCATTCCTATTCCGGCACCTCCCGGAGGAACCATGGGAGTAATCTTTTCAAGTGGAAGGGTTGTCATATAATCAAAGAATTTGCCCATTTCAGGATGCTCATCTATGAGTTCCTTATTCATATTTGTAAATTCTGCACTTCCGGGAACATACATGGGAACAAGATACTGCTTTTCTCTCTTTTTATTTTCCCAATTATATTCTACAAGACCTGTCCATGACATATGATCAAGAAGCTCTTGTAAATGTGTAGGCTCAATGCCTGTGAGCTTCTTAAGCTGATCAAAGGTCTTGGGCTTTCTGACTCCCATCTTTAAGGCAAGTTCTGCCTCTTCATCACTTACAATAGCTGAAAGAGCCCAATATTCAGGATCATCATTTGTCAGTTTCTTAAATCCAAGATGGTAAGGAACCCTGTCCGTTATCATCTTACCTAATTTAACAATGGGCTCTCTCATTACAACGTCATCTTTTACATAAGACGGCTTATAGGGTGGTTTTCTTCCCATAAAAAATCTCCTTCTGAATCATAAAAAACTTTTCGTACAACTTCTAAAAAATCGCAAATATAGGGGGCTTTATAAAAAGCCCCCCTAAAGAAAGTGCTAAAACGTATTATTATTCTTATGCTGCTCTCTTCATTGCAATCTGGAAATCCTTAGTATCACCAAATACTTCGTTTGCATAAGGATTTTTGCCAGACTTAACAGATCTCTTGATTATCTCAGCTATGCATATAACATTTGCTGCTATAGAAAGAATTGCTACAAAGCCCTGCATTCTGGGATCAGCAGTAATTCCCATGGATGAAATAATCTCTCCTGCCTGAGCAGTTTTACCTGCACCTGCGTTGTATAGTTCAATAGCTTTAGCATAAAGATCCATTGTAGTTATGCCGTTTGCAGTTGCTCCACCGTATACTGAAGGAAGTGCAGCTGCAAATTTACTGCTAAGCTGGAATCCTGGAACAACCTGAGCCCACATGCACCAGATTGCAAGTGTATTTGCACGGTTCTGAATCCATGCACCCTTGTTCCAGAATGCATTGGCAAATGTAGGTGCAAGCAAAAGTGCAACACCGCAGTACCATGAATGAGTAGGAAGATTAAGATATGTGTACTCAAAATTCCATACATCATATGCAACAATAAACCATACTGTCATATCAGGCCAGAGCATATCTGCGTGATTCTTATCCTTTGATGTATAAAGGTGAACACATCCTGTCATGCAGAATATGTTTATCATACCTGCGATGGCATTAACAACATTCCACCAGCCACCATAGATAAATACACCTTCATTGGATGCCCACCAGGCTCCGCTAAGATTACCTGAAATAGAGAATGCAGCAATTGCTGACTCCATATCTGAAACATTGGCAATCATGATGTTCGCTGCGACTATTGCCCAGGGAAACCATGCAAACCATTTTTCCTTACCAATGCCCCATTTATACTTGATCATCATAAAGCCTACGCAGCCGATATCTGCTGCATAAAGTTTAAAATAGTGGAACCAGCCATCCATATAAGCAACCGTAGGATTGGCCTTTCCACCAAATGCACCCAAATGAGCAGCTATAAAGTAAACAGTAAGAATTGTAGGAATAACAACAAAGACAAGCATTCCACCAACTTTAGTTCTACGTCCTATCTCATTCATAAGAATAAGACCCACAAAAACCATCACCCAACCTATAAGGTGTGAGCTGGCACTTGTGCCATAGAGTTGAAATAACATAAAGTACCTCCGAATTAAATTATTAAATTTTTATAAAATAATAATAGCAATTCCATGATAAGAATTGCTATTGGCAAAAGTAATATAATTTAATTGATATTTTTGGATACTATTATCAAATATGTAGTTTCCATATTTTTTCTATTTACTTAAGATGTTCAGAATAATAAGGAATAATAAGATTAGATCCTGCTTTTAATTTTGTGTCAGGTGATATTCTGTTAATTCTTGCTATATCAGAAACGAATTCCTTTGTATTTCTATAATGAAGATCATCCATATATTTCTCAGCAAGTGTCCATACAGAATCGCCAACTCCTACACTTACAGATGTATAATAGCGATATTCTTCGTTATTCATATTACTTGCATCAGAGCTGAATGAAAAAGTAAGCAGAATAGCCATAAAGATTATAACTGATGCCATAACACCAAATGTAATTGCACGTCTTCTTATAAGTCTCTCTCTTCTTCTCTTTGCAAGAACTGCTCTCTTATATCTATTGTCCCCATAAATAACATTATTGTTTCTGATATTAACGGTTTCTGCTTTTCTCATATCCATTCTCCTTCATTATACCGAACAAACGTTACGAACAATTGTTCTCATGAACAATATATCGAACATCCATTCTTTTGTCAATACATTTTTCGAACATTTGTACTTGATTATATTTATTAATAATCTTAAAGAAATCATTCGTTTGTGTTCATAAAATGTTCATAATTGTACTATATTATTGATATCTAGGTAGTTGATAAACCAAATCACACTATCTCCCCCTCATAAGAAAATCGCAGGACACTCACAGTAATGTGAGTGTTTTGTGATTAATTCAAATATCTTATGTATTAATTCTATACAATCTCCTGTCCAATAAAAAGTACAGCGAATATACGTTTGCTTTTTCCTGCATTTTATGTTAATCTGAACATAGGTTCTTGATTATATGGAGGATAATAATGGAAAAAGGAAAAATCAGCGCAAAGCAACAGGAAATTCTTGAGTTTATAAAAGAAAAGATACTGGATAAGGGATATCCGCCAACTGTACGCGAAATATGTGAGACAGTTCATTTAAAGTCCACATCTTCTGTTCATTCACATCTCGAAACTTTGGAAAAGAATGGATATATTAAGCGAGACCCTACCAAGCCCCGTACAATAGAGATTTGTGATGATTCATTTAATATGATCAGAACAGAGATGGTTAACATTCCTGTTGTAGGGCAGGTTGCTGCAGGAACGCCGATTTTGGCAGAACAGAATATCGATAGCTACTTCCCTATTCCTGCTGAGATGTGTCCTAAGGGACAGATGTTTATTTTAAATGTGAAGGGCGATTCAATGATTAATGCCGGTATTTTTAATGGTGATCGTATATTCGTTGAATCCTGTGATACAGCCCGTAACGGAGAACAGATAGTAGCATTGATTGATGATTCTGCTACTGTTAAGACATTCTATAAAGAGAACGGACATATCAGATTACAGCCAGAGAATGATGACATGGATCCTATAATAGTTGATGATTGTGAGATTCTTGGCCGTGTATTCGGAGTACTCAGATTATATTAAATATAATGGATTTTCCATATATACAAAAAGCTGCACGAAATATTTGTTTTCATGCAGCTTTTATCATTTAAATACAATTATAATTCATCTTTGGTGATATGTTTACCATCTCTCCATATTCTCTCGAGATCATAAAACAAACGATTTTCCTGGTCGAAAATATGTACTATAATGTCACCAAAATCCTGAAGAATCCAAAAAGCACTCTCATATCCTTCAATATCCTTTTTGTCATATCCTGCTTTACCGAGAGTTTCTTCAACTCTGTCTGCCATAGCCTGAATCTGTGAACGGTTTGAACCGCTTGCGACTATAAAGAAGTCACCAAGAGTTGATACTTCACTGATATCGATTATTTCGATATCCATGCCTTTTGTATTTTCAAGTGCTTCTACAGCAAGCTTTACCATGTTTTTTGAGTTTTCAATTGAATGTTCAGCCATTGTTATTTTTCCTTTTTTAAATAATATTCATAGGTTTGCCAGGTCATAGGATCACATTCCTTATCTATGTTATTAAGATAATGAATTGTGTCCTCCAATATCTTTAGCATACATTTATCAAGATCAGCATAAGCCAGCTTTCTTATAGAATCCATATGTTCCAAAGGCTTTCTGTTTGGCTCGATAAAATCTGCAATAAATACAATTTTCTCAAGATCAGTCATACCCGGATGCCCTGTAGTATGCCATCTGATTGCTCCGAGTATTTCCTTATCTTCATAGCCATATTTATGTTCTGCCAGGCACATCCCTGCTTTTGCATGAATAAGTGCGGGATTTCTTTTTTCAATGTCTGTAATTTCAACATTGTACTTTTCGCAAATTCTTATTTGCTCTTCGTGTTCCAGGTTCTTGGCGCAATCATGAAGATACCCGGCTATCAATGCCTTTTCGAGTGAAGCATCATGAACCGCGGCCATATTTGCTGCAGTATATGCTACACCAAGAGTATGATCGAATCTGTCTGCATTTAATACAAGCTTCATCTCTTTTCTGAGCTTATGTGATAATTCAATAATTTTCATAGTATATAAAGACTTAGCCTCCTAAGAATTAACCGTGATAAATTTTCATATCATCATCTTCATCATTAGAAGAGCCCATACCATTGTATATATTTTTCAAGCTTGCAAATTCAATGACCGATTCAGGCAACATGTATCTTACAGATCTACCAGTCATTATACGAGCTCTGATGTCACTACTTGATATTTCAATATTGTTATACTGAAGAATACGAACATCAGCTCCGTATTTATCATGAAGATATCTTCTCTGTGCATCCATGTCTGCAATAGACATATTATTTCGTATTGCAGCAAGAAGAACACAGTTTTTAAATATCTCTTCACTCTTATACCAGCTTTCAATCTGCGTAAAAGTATCTCCACCAAGGATTAAGTATATCTCATCTCCGGGGTACATTTTTTCAAGCTCATACAGTGTGTCAATTGTATAAGTATTTCCCTCACGGTCAATCTCAATGCGTGAACAGGTAAAATACGGATTACTGTCTATAGCGAGTTTAACCATCTGATATCTAAGCTCACCGGGAGTAATATTATTATTCTGTCCTTTCATATAAGGACATCCGCTGGGAATAAAAATCACTCTGTCCAAACCAAACTGTTCTCTTGCTGCTTCACCTAAAATCAGATGAGCATTATGTATTGGATCAAATGTTCCGCCTAAAATACCGATTTTTCTACTTGCCATATTATTCTGTCACCTCTTTTATGCATTTTTATGAAAAAACAAACTAATAACAATAAAATAATATTACTTGGGAAGCTTTATTTCAGGGTTCTCGTGAAAAGGCTTATAAAGAACAAATTTTCTTCCGATCACCTGTACAAGTGTTGATCTGGTTCTCTCTGCTACCGTATTGGCAACTTCCTTAACATCATCAGTGCAGTTTTTCAAAATAGATCCTTTTATAAGTTCCTTATTGTTAAAGCATTCTAAAACACTTTCTGTTACTTCGGGAGTAACCGCAGCTTTACCAATCTGGAAAACCGGATCAAGATTCATAGCAAGTCCTTTAAGATAAGAACGCTGTTTACTCGTTAAATTCATCATTTTCCTCCGAATCATAGTCTATATTATCATCCTGATCAGGAGCTGATTCTTCATTTTCAGAACCGGTTTCCGTATCAGCATTTCTATAATAGTCAAAACTGTTACCATACATACGTACAGTATCACCTTCCTGAATTCCAAGAGCTTCAAGCTGATCAAGAATGCCGTTTTCTACAAGGAAATTCTGGAAGAAAGCAAATCCCTTTTCAGAATCAAGGTTTGTATATCCAAGCATTTTCTCAATCTTAGGACCTTCAATAACGTATTCCTTCTCTGCGGAATCGTATTCAACAGTGAATGCTTCATTTTCTGTCTTAAGCTCTACTTCAGGATCATATTCGCTTTCAAATACAAAAGTCTCTTCGCCTAAATTATCAAGTTCCCTGCTAATATAGTATAACAGTTCATTAATTCCTTTACCAGTTAGGGTTGATGTTGCAAAAACCTTAACCCCTTGTGGCTCAAATTTTTCACGAAGCCTCTGAATTATCTCAGACTCTTCACCATCAGGAAGCATATCAATTTTGTTTGCAGCTATTACCTGAGGCTTTTTGGTGATATCGGCATTATACTTTGAAAGCTCATTATTAATTGCTTCTATATCTTCAAAAGGATCTCTGCCTTCAGTTCCGGCTGCATCAACAACATGAATCATTATTCTTGTACGCTCAATATGCCTTAAAAATTCATGGCCAAGACCTGCTCCGTCAGCAGCTCCTTCAATCAGCCCTGGAATATCAGCAACAACAAATCCTCTTGCATCATTCAAACTTACAACTCCGAGAATAGGAGTTAATGTTGTAAAGTGGTAGTTTGCAACCTTAGGCTTTGCATTACTAACCTTTGTAAGAAATGTTGATTTACCAACATTAGGAAAGCCAACAAGACCAACATCCGCAATCATCTTCAGCTCGAGCATTATTTCCAATTCTTTAGCGGGTTGTCCAGGTTGAGCATATCGAGGAGCCTGCATTGTACTTGTCGCATAATGCATATTTCCATTTCCGCCTTTTCCACCCTTTAAAAGAACAAACTCAGTGGTGTCTCCGGACATATCAACAATGACCTTACCGCTTGATGCCTCTTTTATAACAGTTCCCTGTGGAACTTTTATAATAATGTCAGAACCTGATTTGCCATGACAACGTCTTTTTCCACCATCTTCACCATTCTCAGCCTTATATTTGCCGCCATAATGAAAATCAGAAAGAGTATTTATTCCCAAATCAACTTTAATAATGACGTCTCCACCTTTTCCGCCGTCTCCGCCATCAGGTCCGCCGTTGGCAACAAATTTCTCACGTCTGAAAGAAACGTGTCCATCTCCACCCTTACCGCTTTTAACAAATATTCTCGCTCTATCAACAAATGCGGGCATTTTCTGTCTCCTATAATTTTTAGAAAATTGATTTTTGCTTGCAAAAACTAATTTTAGATAAAAAAGGCTCCAAACAATAACATGTTTGGAGCCCAATACATAACGATACTGATTACTTCTCTACAGCATAAACGCTAGCCTGCTTCTTATCGCGGCCCTTGCGTTCAAAACGAAGCACACCATCAACAAGTGCAAAAAGAGTATCATCCTTACCGATACCAACATTTACACCGGGATGAATATGAGTGCCACGCTGTCTGTATAAAATATTTCCAGCCTTTACGAATTGTCCGTCAGCTCTCTTTGCTCCAAGACGCTTAGACTCGGAATCACGACCATTCTTTGTGGATCCGACTCCCTTCTTATGAGCAAAAAATTGAAGGTCCATATTCAACATGACTTACACCTCCTCGAATTTAATGTTCAAAAACTCATTTCCATATTGTTTGTAGACGCCTGTAATGCCAAGCTCAAAAGATCTCATTAAAAGATCTCCATCCTCCGAGAAACCCTTCTCGGTAGACACTTCTATATATCCATTTTCAGGATCGGCATCACACTTGAAATCATCATCAGTAAACTTCTCCAATGAATTAACAGTATTTATGCTTAAGATAGAAATCGCAGCACAAACTATATCCTTGCCATATTCTCCGGAGCCGGCATGTCCTTCAAGCTTAAAGCCTAAATACTCACCATCTTTATTTTTACGAATAACGACATTTGTCATATCTGCAAACACTCATTTACAAGATTACAGTGAAATCTTATCAATCTTCACAGCTGTGAAGCACTGTCTGTGACCGTTCTTCTTGTGATAACCGGTCTTACTCTTGTACTTATAAACGATAACCTTCTTGCCCTTGCCCTGTTCCATAACAGTTGCGCTAACCTTAGCGTTTGCTACATCACCAGCAACCTTAAGAGTTGTATCATCATTTACTGCAATAACATTATCAAATGTAACTTCTTTTCCGGCTTCTACGTCAAGCTTCTCAACGCGGATTACATCGCCTTCGGAAACCTTGTACTGCTTACCACCAGTAACTATAATTGCGTACATAAGGCACCTCCTTCTTCTAAATCTCGCTAACTATGGTGGGATAAAAAAGTATCCACTTCGACCTCGTTAAGCGGCATACTGTGATATAATAACATCACAAATCTTTAAAGTCAATAGTTTCTGACAAGGATTTATACTTTTTATCTCTGGTAAATTCCATTATACCAAGCCCGGTCAGATCTATGAACCTCAAGTGATCGGGATCACCTGTCGTGATCTCTTCTATATAAGAAATGAGTTCGTTCTGAAGCTCCTTACTCTTCATAGATACAAAATCAATCAGTATCATTCCTGACAAATTCCTGAGTCTGATCTGCCGTACACATTCATCAGCAGCTTCCTTATTTAATAATAGGAAGAAATCATCTGATTTCTTTTGATTCTTACCTGAGTTAACATCTATAAGATTAAGAGTCTCAGTTTGTTCTACTATTATATAGCCACCGGATTTAAGCCAAACCTTCTTTTTGAAAAGATCATCGGTCTTACTTGTGATATTGTAATGAACCATAAGAGATATCCGCTGTTCTTCTTCATCATAGAACTCACAATCTGTATCACTATCCCGAAGTTCATCACATATGCTTTTAATATCAGAAACTATCTTAAAAGAATCAGTATCAGTTGTTTTTAATAGATGTCGTTTTGCTTCTTCTATTTCTCTGCTAAGTGTAGGACCTTTATTTATTAGAAGCTGATATTCCGTTCTGGTCTTGGCTACATCTATCAGCTTATTTAAGTTTCCATCATATTCTGAGGAATGAAGCTTTATTCTGGAAGACAACCTAGCCTGCTTAGTCTTATGTTCATCAGTTCTTATCTGAACAAGTAAAATATCACCCGGTTTTATCTCTGAGGCCGAACTGACATTTCTGTTTAATACACACTCAGTAGGAATACTCTTAATTGGTAAGAATCCTATTCCGCGTTTTCCACGGCCGGCCTCAAAGCGCACAAAAAGAGCTTCGATATTATTTGTCTTATTCTCTACTCTTCCCGTGTAGACATTGCCCCGTCTGTCATTACCATCAAGAACCTTGAGATATTCAAGGGTTCCATCAGTAAAGCCCAGGATTGAGAGCTTGTTATGCCATTTCGTAATAACGATTTCAGACATAGATCTTACCCATTTCAGCTTTTCCGGGAGCAGCGAATGAATAGTCAAAGAGCTTTTCAGGGATCATGGGCTGTACGAAATGTCCCTTTTCATCCTCTCCATCCAAATATGTCTCTACTCTGTGGAATACAGCTGCAAATTCCTGCATCTCTTCTCCTGCAAAGCTATAAAGACTCTCTATAAAAAGAGCCGCTTTTAAGTTATTGGCACTGCCTGCAGACAATAACAGATGTATTTTGTCATCAAGTATTTCATATTTAAATATCAGTGGTTTGATATCAATTGTTTTCTCGCCATTCTTTGTTTTCTTTATGGCGGGAATTTCAGGCTGCTCCATAAATGCCTTCATGGTATCCTCTAAGTTGAATTTCGGAGCCTTACCTTCTCTAAAAGAAATAAGGTATTCAGCTGCAGCCACACTCGTCATGGCATTTACGGCCTTCTCAGGAAGTGCTGTAACGGCTGTTATTACTATTCCTTCATTCATAACCTCATTTAAAGCATTCATCACAGCTTCAGGTGATTCCAAGGAATTCACAGTCATATCGATATAATCTCCATCAGTTGTAGAGCCTACACTTAAAGGCTGTGCAAATGAAAGTATCTGGTGAGGGCTTAAACCCTCGCTGTATTTAATGTCTATCTCAGCACGTCTTATAGCTTTTTGAACATAACGCATGACATCCAAATGTCCAAGAAAACGAATAGGACCATGCTTTGAAAATTTCAATCGTAATTTTTCCATATCAAATCCTAATTTATAATAATTAATAAAATATCAACCGGTTTAAGTTATAACAAACGATATTGTACTTATACTCCTGTTTTAGGTTGGAAGCAGATGCCTACACCGTAGTTTGCTCCGCCGCATCCCATACATGCCTGTCTGCAGTTGGGAGATACGATGCCCTGCTGTGAGCGCTCCCACTCTCTCCAAAGGAATTCCTTTGATACTCCGCAGCTTATCATGTCCCATGGAAGTATCTCATCCTTTGTTCTCTCACGTTTTACATAGAACATGGGATCAAGGCCTGCTTTTTCAAGCTCTTCCATCCAGATGTTATTTTTGAAGAATTCGCTCCATGCATCAAAGATGCAGCCTCTCTTGTAAACGTTATAAATAACAGTGGATAGTTTTCTGTCACCTCTTGCAAGGATTCCTTCAAGCATGCTGGCATCTGCTTCATGCCAGTTGTACTTGATATGCTTCTGGTTAAGCTGAGACATTATGCCTTTTCTTGTAATGTTGGCCTTTTCAAGGAATTCTACTTTTGTATTCATCGGTGCCCACTGGAAAGGTGTGAAGGGCTTTGGAACAAAGAAGGATGTACTTGCTGTAATCTCAATTGTTCTGCCGTTTCTCTTTTCCTTGGGAACAGTCTCAAAGTACTCAACTGCTATTTTATTGGCAATATCACCGATTCCTTCGATATCTTCTGTAGTTTCACCGGGAAGGCCAAGCATGAAGTAAAGCTTAACCTTATTCCATCCGCCAACGAAGGCTTCATGGGATCCCTTAAGAATATCTTCTTCAGTAAGTCCTTTATTTATAACATTTCTCATTCTCTGGGTGCCGGCTTCAGGAGCAAATGTAAGGGATGACTTTTTAACGTCCTGAACCTTACTCATTACATCAAGAGAGAATGCATCTATTCTCAGTGAAGGAAGTGAGATGTTAACCTTATGTTCATTACAATAATCGATAAGGAACTCAAGAAGTTCATTAAGCTTGGAATAATCACTGGTACTAAGTGAGCTTAATGATATCTCTTCATATCCTGTATTTTTTATAAGAGTCATTGCGTACTCTTTTAATTTCTCAACATCTCTTTCACGAAGTGGTCTATAGAGCTGACCTGCCTGACAGAATCTGCAGCCTCTGATACAGCCTCTCATAACTTCGATTACTGCTCTGTCCTGAGTTACCTTTATAAAAGGCATAACAGGCTTCATGGGATAATAAGCATCACTAAGATCTGTGCAAAGCTCTTTCTCAATAACAGCAGGTGCTCCGTCAAGAGGCTTTATCTCACTAACAGTACCATCCTCATTGTAGGATATCTCATAAAGAGAAGGCACATACATTCCGGGAATCTGTGAAACTTTCTTAAGGAATTCTTTTCTTGATACACCCTCTTCTTTACACTTTTCATAGAGATCAAACAGGTCGCGGTATCTGGTCTCACCTTCACCAATATAAAAGATATCGAAGAAATCAGCGATAGGCTCCGGATTATAAGTGCAAGGACCACCGCCAATTACTATGGGATCATTTTCTTCTCTGTCTTTGCTGTAAAGTGCGATGCCTGAAAGGTCAAGAACCTGAAGAATATTGGTATAACACATCTCGTACTGCAAAGTAAATCCAAGGAAATCAAAATTCTTCACAGGGTCCTGTGATTCCAGTGCAAAAAGCGGGATATTCTTTTCTCTCATGATCTTATCAAGATCATCCCATGGAGAATAAACCCGCTCACACCAAACATCGTTATACTCGTTGAACATTCCGTATAAAATTTGAATTCCGAGATGAGACATACCAATCTCATAGACATCAGGGAAGCAGAATGCAAAACGTATTTTTACATCAGAAAGATTCTTGATAACAGAGTTAACCTCACCGCCAACGTAGCGCTCAGGTTTTCCAATGCTAAGAAGAATCTCATCTGATAAAGCTAATTTCTCGTTCAAACTACACCTCAATTATAAATTATTAAGAAAAATCATCTCCTGGCGAGTTCGTCGGTTATCTCCTCCCAGGAAATATTTTTCTCTGACATAAGTACCATCATATGATACAAAAAATCTGCCATTTCGTAAACGAGTTCATTAGAATTTGTATTTTTTGCGGCGATAACCATCTCGGTACTCTCTTCGCCGACTTTTTTAAGAATCTTATCAAGGCCCTTCTCATAGAGGTAGTTGGTATAAGAACCTTCTCTGGGATTGACCTTTCTGTCTTTGATGACTTCAAAAACGCTGTCCAGAACTCTTTGAGGATTTTTCTCTGAATAGTTTCTTGAAGCAATTTCGTTAAAGAAGCATGAATAGCTTCCTGTATGACATGCGGCGCCAACCTGCTTTACCTTTGCAAGAATGGTATCAAGATCGCAGTCAGCAGTAAGCTTCTTCACGTATTGGAAGTGACCGCTGGTCTCGCCCTTAAGCCAAAGCTCATTTCTGCTTCTGCTAAAATAGGTCATCTTACCGGTTTCAATTGTCTTATAAAAAGATTCCTCAGTAAAATATGCAACCATCAAAACCGCGTCAGTTCTGTAATCCTGTACAACAACGGGAACCATTCCGTCAGAATTCTTTTTAAGATCTTCCCACTTTATCTGAGGAATCATTCTGTTAACAGCCATATCGTTGTCTGCGCAGAATTTCTTCATCCCGCGAATCTCAGCAGAATTCTTGTTGATACCTTCGCCTGTAAGACCTGCAGTGTTTGCACCGGACATAAGCTCAAGCATCTTATCAAGTGAAATATCCGGCACACTGAAAATCGTAGGCATGTTAAGTACAGGTGCCTGCTTAATCTGAGAACTGTTAAGAAGAATAAGCTCATCTGCGAACGTCTCGATGTTTTCCGTATTCTCTGTTATTCTGTCAGTCTCTGTATAGCAGATTGCAATTTTATCTTTTCCAAATTTCTCAGATACTTCCTGAAGAATTTCGATATTGCCCTGTTTTGAAAAATTAAGGCATGCCTTCTTACAGCCGGCGTAAAGGAGCTTCTTGATATCCTCCATACGCTTTACATTACCTGCTCCATATACACTTGTTCCCACATTAGCGCAGATATCCTTGATAATATCAAGGGACTCTTCATGTTCTGCATCGCCTTCAGATAAGTCGAAAACAATTATGGCATCACAGTCGTCATTATCATACTGTTCAGCAAGAGCAAGCGGTGTCTGCTCTAGAACTTCCTCTCTTTCGAAGCCTTTTACGGCATTTCCTTTTTTTAAATAAATGCAGGGTATAAATCTTTTAAGCATCGTATTCTCCCGGTAAATTTTAATAGTAATAATCTATCAGTGTAAAACCTCAATCAAAACAGTAATTTTTATCAGGACAAGGATCCCTTTGTGCTAAGAACTCCCTGAATCCTCTCATCAATCATTGTTGCTTCATCAAGAGCCTTGGCAAAAGCCTTGAACATAGCTTCAATCTTGTGGTGATCATTGATTCCGGTAATTACTCGCAGGTGCAGATTCATCATAGCACCATAGGATACTGCATAGAAGAATTCTCTTACAAGCTGAGTATCAAATCCGCCAACCATGGGAGTCTCAAAATCAGCATCCATAACAAAATAAGGTCTTCCGCAAAGATCGATTGCGGAAAGAACTAAAGTCTCATCCATGGGAAGAATTCTTTGTCCGTAGCGCTTGATATTGCTCTTATCTCCAAGAGCCTGTGCTATAGCCTGTCCAAGAACTATTCCGGTATCCTCAACGGAGTGATGTCCATCCACGTAAAGATCGCCGTCTACATTAACCGTCAGATCAAAGAGACCGTGTCTTGCGAATGCACTAAGCATGTGATCAAAAAAACCTATGCCTGTATTTACTTCGGATTTTCCTGTTCCGTCAAGCTCAAGCTTAACGGTAATGTCTGTTTCTCCGGTCTTTCTTGTGACTACTGCACTTCTGCTCATAAGTAATCTCCTCAAAATTTTATTTTTTGTATTATAAAAATCTTATTCGAATCTTACTGCAATTGAATTAGCGTGAGCTGTAAGTCCCTCATTTTTAGCAAAGAGTTCGATATCCTCGTGTACAGCTTTAAGTCCCTCTTCTGAGTAAGCAATTATGCTGGTCTTCTTAATGAAATCATCCACAGACAGAGGTGAGAAAAATCTTGCTGTCTGGTTAGTAGGAAGGATGTGGTTAGGTCCTGCAAAGTAATCGCCAAGAGGCTCTGAAGAATATGCTCCAAGGAAAATTGCACCGGCATGCTTGATCTTTGGCATAACCTCGAAGGGATTCTTTGTAAGGATTTCAAGGTGTTCTGATGCAACAGCGTTTGCAGCATCAATCACATCATCCATATTATCAGCTACAAAAATATATCCGTAATTATCAAGTGACTTTCTGATGATCTCTGATCTGTCCAGTGTCTTTAGGAAACCATCGATCTCATCAGAAACCTTATTAGCAAGCTCCATGCTCGTTGTAATAAGTATAGCACTTGCCATCTCATCATGCTCAGCCTGAGATAAAAGATCTGCAGCTACATATCTTGGATTGGAAGTCTCATCAGCAAGTACCAGGATTTCTGAAGGACCTGCAATTGAATCGATGGAAACATATCCAAAGCATGCTTTCTTGGCAAGAGCAACAAAGATGTTTCCGGGGCCTGTTATTTTATCTACCTTGGGAATTGATTCTGTACCAAAACTCATAGCAGCAATGGCCTGAGCTCCGCCAACCTTATAAACCTCAGTTACACCTGCGATATCAGCTGCAACCAGTGTTCCGGGATTAACTTTACCGTCAGCTCCGGGAGGTGTGCACATAACGATGCGCTCAACGCCTGCAACCTTGGCAGGAACAACATTCATAAGAACGCTTGAAGGATACGCAGCTTTTCCGCCGGGAACATAAACACCGGAAATCTCTATGGGATAAATACGCTGTCCAAGGATTGATCCATCTGCTTTTGTATCAATAAAGCTGGTTCTCTTCTGCTTCTCGTGGAAGGATCTGATATTCTCAGCACTCTTTTTCATTACTTCAATGAATTTAGAATCAAGTGCATCGTATGCTTCATTAATCTCAGCTTCTGTAACCTTTATTGTGTCCTTTGAAAGCTGGAATTTATCAAACTTCAAAGTATATTCAAATAAAGCTTCGTCTTTCTTTGTTCTTACGTTTTCAATTATATCAGCAACGATTTTCTCGTATTCGCCGTAGTTGGAAGGGCTTCTTTGCAGCAGTTTATCAAGAAGCTCGCCTTTAGTGTTCTCGTTAAGTTCTACAATACGCATTACAAATTCTCCTTCATGTCGTTGATAAGCTTCTGAATTCTGGCCGATTCCATCTGCATGCTGACCTGATTTACGATGACTCTTGCAGATAAAGGACAAATCTCTTCAAGAACTGTAAGTCCGTTCTCTCTAAGAGTACTTCCT
>JAEEGL012521970.1_pt1 | contig 18001 bp, 20 predicted proteins | sample 9134231 | NCBI WGS metagenome assembly JAEEGL01 (sample SAMN16246548, study PRJNA631951) | gut metagenome | biome: gut microbiome; feature: rumen; material: fiber-attached | host: Bos | place: Iran: Karaj | collected 2018-10 | reverse complement strand
GTGTATATATTAAAAAGAACTGTTCTATACTAAGTTATCGTCTTATATAATACAATAAATCCTGCTATTAAAACCCTAATATATCTTTAGCAATTCAATAAAAAGAATAATATATTGTTTTATTTTATATTGTTTCTGAAATAAGTATTAGATTATTGGAATATATAAGCTTCTCTTATAAGACTACTAGTCTTATAACTGTATGTATGCTATATTACATACAAGTAACTTATACCATACAGTAGCTTATATAATACTACTTACTCTATCTACGTTTCTTTTACAGAAAAAGATTAAAACTAATTTTTATTATCGCTATATTTATTTACATTAACCTACTAGTAACTCTTTATCATATAAGTAGCTATATCCATATAGTTTCTTTAGCATACTAGTCTTCTTAATCATACTAGTATGATAACCGTATGTATTATATTATTCTATGTAAACGCACGTACGCGCGAAAGAAAACACAACGGCAAAACCCAGTCACGCTTGTATTTATGATCAGGTTTCTGTCTGGCGATCCGCCCGTCACGGCGCATTGGAAAAATTATTAAACAAGGCATTTTTCCTGTCATGTTTAAAATTGAATCAGCCTTGCTCCGTTTTATGCTTCAGCCGCATTTATCCTCATTCTCAGTTTTCGCTCACCTGCGGCCCTTTCAGTTTTCACTCACGATCAATTTATACGCATATAAAAAATAAAATACTCCCTGAACTGTGCACAGCCGCGACGCAGTTATCTTGCGCCCTACGGAGAGCATTGCCGTAACCGGAAGCACAGAGAGCAGGAGTGCGGAACATTACAATATCGACTGTTGCCCTTAGCATGTCGAAAGGAGGTGCCACAGCAATTATTCACAGAATAACTGTTATGTTACTTTAACGTGCCACGAAAGACCGGCCGAGAGCATCTGCCGGATCAAGCACACACGGATAGTTGGATATCAGCCTGTCGATAAGCTCTGTTCGCTCTTGTATGATACGGCCTAAGCCGACAAATGATAAAATAATTCAGTCATGCTTGATGATTAACAAAGTTAGACTACAAAACCAGTCATGAAAAAAATAAACCCATAAACAATCGCAGACAACCCGAGTGTTTAGAAATCGAGTCACTGCCCTGCTTTGGGTTGATGGGTATAGGACGGCGTTGGCTTTTGCGTTCGCTCACGGTATATATCGGCGCTTGCGGCGGCCCCGTGTCTCCGTCGTCAGAAAAAAATAAAATATTTCCAGAATTATGGGTTTCTGCAATGCGCAAAGATTTTATATCTCGCAAATGTTAAAAACCCTGTTATTGTAATTGGATTTTTCTGCAAATTAGCTCGTCCATGTACACGGCTGATAAAACGTTCATCTGAAATACAGATTGGCCTAATTCGTGAAAAAACTCAGTTAATTAATTGAAAACTTAGATAAGGCCGTTTTTGCGCATTTCAGCCATACGTTCAGCTGCAAGTTTGCGGGCTTCGTCGCTGACTTCCCTCTTGAATTGAATCTTCAGGGTGTGAGTCGGAAGCTTGCAGTATATACAGCCGTCGTTGGTTTCAGGTTCAGCGAGGATCTCGACCTCGTCAGGGTGCTGTTCCTTCAGTTTGTGGATTTTGTTAATCCACTTTCGTTCGTCAGAGCTGAAGTAGGCGACGCCATCGCAGTAATTGAAGCAGGTCTCCGTTTGAGTCACTCCTTTCTGTTCGCCGTTTGGCGAGTCACGCCGCAGTGGAAGACGGCCGCGGTCGGGAATTTTTTTATCAGAAATCTTTTCTCCATTATGGAGTTTTTCGAATGCGGAGAAAAAATTTGATCAAATATACCCGCTTGCCTGCAGTATACAAACAAGCAACTGGATCGGACATCAAAAAAATACGGCCCACACTCCTTTAGGAGCATGAGCCGTATAGTTTTCTCCGGTAAACAGGTTAGTTCTGGAAATTATTCAAAGGGCAGCTCGTCGGGGTCAATCTCCGCAGAGGGAGTAGTGGCGGCAGGCTCCTCATCCTTCGCCTTGTTGGCGTCGAGGAGCTCGATAACCGGGCTGGTCAGGTGGGCGATGGGGTGCACCTGGTTCTGGCGATCCATCCAGGTCTCCAGCTCGAATTCGCCCTGCAGAGCCACCAGCCGGCCCTTCTGCAGATAAGGCACCATGGCCTTCGCGTGATCCCTCCACAGGGTAACGCGGAAGTAGTCGGTCGTAGTCTTGTAAACCCGCTTCCCCTGGGTATCCCGCTCAGCAGTGGCCTTGCGGGTGTTAACGGCGACATTGAAATTTGTCACCGGGATTTCGGTCTCCCCGACCTTGCGGATATTCAGTTCGGCGTCCTTGGTGATGCGGCCAACGATGTTGATGTTCTTCATTTTTCTGATCCTCCATCTCATAGTTTGATAGTTTTTAGTTCTGGGTTCCGGAGATAACGTTTTTGGCCCCGGCGGTCGGCTAATGCCCGGTCTGCCCCGTTGTGACGGCGACCACGTTTATCCTGCGTAGGACCCGGCAGGTGAGGAACCTATTGAATTCCTCATAGTATCCTCCCGGCGCTTGCGCCGGGTGGGTAAAGACGAATTATGGTTTGATTTGCATCGTTGCTGACCCGTTTTTTTGCATGTGGTCGAGGAACGATAGAGGGATTGGACGGCGATTGCTGTCCGGAGGTGACACGTACGGTTGGGTAGGATCATCGGCATCGCACCCTGCGAGAAGCCGAAGATACTGTTTCTGAAGAGCGTATTTCTCCCATTCTCGAGCCTGGTTGTGATAATGATCACTCAACTTCAGACCGCCAATGAAAGAAATAACAACAAGGAGCAATGTGACAGAAAAGTATATTTCCATTGCTTCTCCTTAATAGACGGTCGAATAGCCGTTGTTCATTTCATACAGCATGTCGTAGTATGCGTTTTCGTAATCGGAGAAGCAGTCGAATTCCATGGTTTCTCCGTTTGGCATTTTGCCTACGATCTTGTTGCTGACAATTGTTACTCCCATGTTAACAGCTCCTTTCTGCCAAAATGGCTAACGCGTCTTGGATTGTTGTTTGCTTTGCTGTTTCCGTGCCGGCGGCTACATGAGAAAACTTGCGAGCCTGTTCTCTTGCGATGCGGTCGCACCGCTCGTTCATAACATCGCCGGTATGACCCATAACGTGCTGAAAGCTGAGTTTGTGGTTTCCGGCTTTAGCGCTTGCGAAAAGCTGTTGCCAGAGGTCCCAGTTGGGGACGCTCTTTTTCTTGAGATAACGTCCCCATTTTTCGTTTGTCATCATGACGTAGGTGGAATCTGTTACAAATTGAATTCTGCATGGCCGGGTACAAGATTTAACAGCCTCTACGACTGCCGTCAGTTCCATCCGGTTATTGGTTGTCTGTGCGGCACCGCCGCGGATAATTTTTTCCTGCCCGTTAAAGGTGAGGATTGCTCCCCATCCTCCCGGTCCCGGGTTTCCCTTGCAGGCTCCGTCAGTGTAGACGGTAATTAAAGTCCTCTCCATTTTTATTGCACCTCCAAATTATTAAGACGACGACGGATAATGCGGTTCAACCGCTTGCGAAGCGGGCGATGCCCAGTATGATCGTTGAAATTGCAGGCGCTTGGCCTTTTACCAATTTTTCGGTGACTGTTGCGCTTCATAGCGGCCTCCTTGCAATTTTTTAAACCCAGCGGGAGTGTTGTCACAGCAAGCACTTATCCCGCTGGGAAAGAAAAGGGGGTATATGTTGAAGCCTTACTGGCTAACAACCTGAAAAAATAACCCGTTCGCTTGCTCAAGGCGAACGGGCAAAGAAAGGAGGGGGGGTGAAAGGAGTATCGCCCATGTGGAGCTTGCGCTCTATTCAAAAGCCGCAGAGCAGGAGGCGAACTCTACGGCTAAGGGCTTCTGAATAGAACGTCCGCTCAGGCCAGCGCAAAGCAGTAGTCTGAGCGGTAAAATATCACATGGTGGTAGCCGGGGCGTAAAAGCTCTTGATGGCGAGCTTTGCCTTGCGCATAGCGTTCTTCAGAGCGATAACTTCTTTGCGCAGATCGGCGATTTCTTCACTGGCTTTCGCCAGCTGGGCAGGCGTCATGTTCCGGACTTCTTTGGAGATCGCCGTTGCCCGGCGGGATATGGCCTGAAGCCTGTCTTCGTTGGCTTTGATGATTTCGCGGCAGATTTCGATTTCTTCAATTGTGGTATAATGCATGGTGTAATGCTCCTTTCGCGGCGGTCTGCGCCGTATTTCTCACCGTATCCAGCAGGCGCTTGCGCCGGCGGATAACAGATTCATTTCTTGAAAGACGGCGCCGGAGGTCAGGGTCGGTATCGGCTCTGTTCCGACATCTATCTTTTCACAGTATCCGGCGAGCTTGCGAGCCAAAAATATATGGCTCACCTCTATGGGCTCACCTTTAAGTTTATTATTTCCCGGGGCTTGTGCCTCGAGAAACGATAAACCTGAAGAGACCGTCTCCAGCGGAGGCGGCCTATTCAGATTGGGCGGTTTAACGTCCCGCCCAAGACGAGCATCAGAAAGGCAGATCCGGAGTCGGATTTGGATTTTCCAGCCCGTTGGGACGAAGGGTCCAGATTATCCCGTCGTTTGTTTCGCTCAGACGAAGATCACAGGTTTTACCTGCGAAGTACAGCCGAAGGAACTCAGCTTTCGCTTTTGCTTCGTCTTCGTAGTAGTACGCATATCCAATTCCATCGTAGTAAGAAATCCAATACGTTTTCATAATGCGTCCTCCTTTTCGGCGTTGGTCGCCACTTAATTAATTCAGGACCGAGTCCTGATTACGAGAGCCCCTCTAAAACGAGGAGCTCCCGGGTGTCAAAACTCAGATGTAAACGATCCCATGCTCTTTCGATTGCTCGACGCCACGAACCCAGGCTTCGTTTGGATCATCGAGCACGGGACCTACAAATGTCTTTTCCGGGGCATTGTCCGGATCGCCCCAGTTCATCTCGATGTACACGGCGTACTTGCCGTTCGTCATCTTCATGAGATGAATGTATACGGTGTAGTCGCCGTTGCTTCTGACTGTTGAAACTTCAACGACTGTGTATTTCGGCCCAAGCTTGAACTGGTTCCACTTCGCCCAAGTCAAGGCTTCTTCGGCCGTATTGGCGTTGCGCCACTCTCCAGAGTAGCAGTGACGGCACTCGAGGAGCCGATACTGACCGTCGATTTTCGTAAGAATGTTGAACATGGATATACTCCTCTCTTTCTTAAAGGTTCACCCCGGGGATACTCTCCCCGGGGTATGAGCAAACGGATTATTCGACGTCGAAGATCTCGTCATCATCGTCGAAATCGACGTCGATGAAATCAGGAGAGAGCTTCTTCGTCTGCAGGGTCTTGACGACTCGGTCACCGAAGCAGAGCCAGAAACACTGCATGACCGCAGTCATCATTCCGTCCGTCATCTTCGTATTGAAGATGTTGCGGACAACCGTGTCGTACACGGCATCCAGGATCGATTCGTCGCTCGTCCCGGAAATATCGATTCCCTTTCCTGCGTACAGGTTACGGGTATAATCGACGAACTCCTTCAGAGCGATAGCCTTGCGGCTGGCTTCCCATTCCTCGCGGTGCTGCATGGACTCGTCATTTTGCATGAGCGAGTTCCACTCTTCGGCATGCCTGAAGGCAATGCTCTGAAACACACCGCAGTCGGTGTAGGAGCCGGATTCCGGGTCGTACTTGCCACGATGGGTAACGCCAGGAACGACCTTCCGATGCGGGTTGATCATCAGCACGGAACTGTCGAAGATCTCGTCTTCGAGCCCGTCGATAACCAGCGTCTCAGGCACGTTCTCTTTGACGGCCTTGGAGTACATATCCAGGAACGATCCCGAATACGCCACACGCGGCGTTCCGGTGTACTCCCGGATCTCATCCCAGTAGGAGGATTCGGCCGGATGCACGGAATCTGCTTTCGCATAACGGCAGAATTCCGGCAGCGGAACTGCAGACAGCGCCTTGACGTCCTCAGGCTTTACGATCTTGACGGATGCGTGCTTAGCCGCGTCAATCAGAACGTTGCCCGCGTAGGTCAGCCATCCGCAGGTCTCACGGCTGTATTCACTGTTCCACATCTTGGTCAGAGTGTCGGCATAAATGCCGATCTCAGAACCATGCAGAAGATTGGTAATAAAACTGCAGATTGCGGAACGAGTCACCGGAACCTTCGCGGCGGAACCAACGTCCCAATCGAACGGGATGTTGTTCAGCTTGCGATAGGTTTTCTCGACCAGGTCGAGGAGATACTGATCCTGAATGTTCAGGGTGTGGTCTCCATCGTAGTCAGCACGAAGCTGGATGGTGGTCATGTCCTTAACGTTAATAAACATGGTCGGGCTCTTGCGAGTCGCAAACGGCATGTTCCTCACGTTGTTCAGGATGCAGTGTGCGTTATCCAGGTGCGGGTTACGCGTTACGTCGACCGGGCCAAGGTCAAACGTGACGCAGGAGCATTCTCCAGCCCCGAGACATCCTTCAACCTTGAGGCCGAAAAGATGTTCAGCGAATGCTACCGTGTCCGGAGCAAGGAACGCGTTGTATCCCATCTCCGGGATGCGTCCACCAAGCATGTCGTTACGCTTGGAGGTATATTTTTCCTGGATGCTCTTTGCGGTGAACTTTTCGTTCAGGAGAGCCGGGTACATCTTAGCGGCAAGCTTGTGCTCTTTACGGAGCAGCTTAGCCGCCTCCTGCGGGTCATGATACTTGTACACTGTGGCCTTTGCCTTGGCCATGAAGTGCAGAGCATCATCCTGGTTTCCCAGAAGGGTCTGACCCTGCTGATAGGGCATACCCTTCAGCTTGGGCGCGTGCTCCCGGACACACACGCAAATTTCGTGGTCCATATCAATGAATGCGTCCTGATACTGCTGCCAGTTGGCATACAGTCCTGCTGCTTTGAAGCAGCTCTTTGTCAGGATGACATCCACGTCCTTCAGGGCAACTTTGCGGCCCCAGAAATCCTTGAACGCAGCCTTGCCGCACTTCGTGAATCCGAACGCGGCAAGCTCGGTCCAATTAGTTGCCTGGACGAATGCCTTCATCCAGGGTCCCCTCAGGGTGACGGACTCCCCACCAGTGAGATCTTCACGAATGATGCCGAACCCATCGAATGTGTTGATCGCGCAGGTGCGGTCTGCATTTGCTTTCATCTCGAACATGGATACGAGGTCGACTTTGCTGCGAACCTCGATCTCATGATCATCAATGACCGCGACCCTGCGGATGTCAATGGGCTTTCCGAAGACTTCCGCAAAAGGCTTGCTGGCAGAAGTCAGCAGACCCAGATATGCCATGTACTTATTAATTGCTATGGTCATATCTTTTGTCTTGAGCCCGCAGAGAGCCCAACGACCCATCTCCGCATGAAGCTTCTCGTTAAGCCACAGCGACGTGGCCTTGCGAGCGTCGGAAGCGCCTGCAAGGAAGGGTTTGTAGATGACGCCGCCCAACTCATAGCCTTCAATGCACATTGTGGTCAGCTTGGAGCGAACAAAAGCCTCGGCTTCCTCTGTCTCGTCCTTCTTCCCTTTCGGGGTGTTTGCGTTGACTTTGATAATTGCCTTCTCGACGTCAAAGCCAATAGCCGTAAGTTTACGGGTGAACTGGGAATCGAAAACTGCGATCTTTTCGCTAGTTTCTTCAAAGAGATTGATCTTGTTGATGGTATTCATGGGACCCTTCCTTTCCGCTGCAATGCAGCAATCAAAAATCAACGAGCAATGACTATTTCGTAGTCAACGGCTGACAAAGCGAGACTCCTAACCAGGTTGTCAACCCCGGCTGATACGATGCGAACGGAGTGCTTCGCAAAGACCGCTTCCCACGGCAAGGGCTGCATCTTGCGTATGCAGAACGCTTGCATCTACCGTGTGCCTATGGTAGAATGCAGATACGGAAGTTTACTCGGCCTCCTCCCACAACGCGTAGGCAGCGTCGTAGGAATCGCACCGGAACAGCTTCCCGTTGACGACGACAACGAAGTCGTCTCCCATACGACGGATGTCCGGCATCCGTATCCCTCCTCTCTTCGCGGTGTGTGAGACCGCGTTGTTCCTGGAGGCACCCAGGTTCGGGTTGAACCCGAAAAGACCGTCCGATTGCTCGGGCGGCCTTTTCGAATTGAGCCTTTTAACGTCTTGCTCAGGACGGATCTTAGTACCGTACAACCCTGATAGGCTTATTCTTCATAAGTTCTATCATGTTATATGTACCCTTGGATTGCCCATCCCAGAAAGCAACGAGCGCATCAGCAACTAGCGCCATTTCTTCGTTGCGTCTGTACCCGGCAGACCTTCCGTATTTCTCCCAGTTTGCCGGATACGAGAGGATTGTGTAGCCACGCTCCTCTGCGTATCTTCTTCCGAGAGAATCGGCTCCGCGGGCTTCTCCGCATACGATCTCAACGTTCTCCTGCCGCGACAGGATGACGTCAAGCTTTCTGCAAAGAAGATCGTAATTGCTGAAGTCGCGACCTCCAGCAACGATAACCTTCATGTGGTTACCTCCTTCTACGTGTTTGTCGGTCGAGCGGTTTATTCGAACTGAGCCTTTTAACTTTAACGTCTTGCTCAGGACGTTGTTCTATTCTCTGCTTCTTGTGCTTTGTGTAGTCGATAGAACTTGCGACTGGTAGCGCTTAACGTCCACTACCGTCCCGGGATGATTACTTCATCCAGTTAACAATTTCATTGACGCTGAGGCGGGTGATCGTCTCGACATCAACGATCTCGTCGTCGCTGTTCTCGAGCTCTTCGAAATCGAAAACTTCGAGGACAACAAGATCTCCGATGTGGGCTTCATCGGCGTAATAACCCCACACCTCTCCTTCGGCGTCAATGGCTTCCACCTCGAAGTCTCCGAATGAGGAGATCTCGTAAGAAATGACGACCGCAGGAATGTAGTACGTGCCGTCTGCAACGGCGGGAACGACAACCATGGCAACCAGAATAACCAGAACCAGAGCAGAAATGATGCGAGTAGACATAGCTACTACCTCCTTGCCTTTCGGCTTATTTTATTGTGGTTTCCCACGACCCACGTCTCACGACGTTGGTTTCGGCCTGGAACCACCAGGCCCTCATCAGGTGGGGTTACGGTGCCCATTCGTCGTATTTCACGACTTCGTTCTGCACCGATATGGCCATAGCGAATCTGCTTGCTCCCGAAGGAGTTTCAGATTCGACGAACTGATTCCACTGGCGGGACAGTTCGTTTTGAAGGTCATCGTCATTAAAGTTTGACAGACAACCCACATCCCGACGAAGTCGAAGCTCCGTGTAGGCGCCCCAGGCTTCGTCAGAGAATTTTCTCTTTGCGTTCTTTTCGACCGCGTCGCGATAAAATGCGTATGCATCGGAAAGAACAAAGTCGAACTCCTCTTTGTCGATATATTCGAACTGCCTAATTGGGTTGTTTGCTTTAAACGTTCCAACGGCTTGTTCTTTCGTTCTGTACTTAAACACGAGATACACTCCTTTCTGTAGACAAAAGGAGCACCGTCTGTTATACTGACAATGCTCCTTTCAGCCAGATGGTTGAGCGACCGGATCTGGCAGGCGAAGGTTGAGCAGGGGGACTGGCATCTCCCTGCTCTTATTTGTAGTGGAATCACACAATGTAGTAGTAGAAGCAATCCCCATTGGGATCCCTCTTGATGTGTCTGAGGTAATACCCCAAATGAACGGCGGTATTTTCCCAGTTGTCATTTCGCGTCCAGAAGGACTTTTCCGGGTGTTCTAAGTTCTGAACATGAGTGTATCCGTTGTTATACTTCGCGACGATCAGTGCAACTTTAATTTCCATGGTGTACCTCCAATAAATTTATGATAGAGCGACCGGGTCCGGGGAAACCGATTAAGTCCACGTTTAGGGGACGCGTTTACCATGCCCTGTGCATCGCTCTTGCACAGGCCGGAGTTGGCTTACCATCATCAGGCCGCAGGGAGCCACCCTACGACGACGGAGCTTTCGCCCCGTTTCGGCAAATCAGAAGTCCTTCGTCCACTCGCCGCAGCCGCGTTTAATTGAAATGTGCCCATGATGAAGAAACGACTGTCTATAAGTCGTCTGCACATGCTCTATAACTGCGTCGATGAAGAAGTCGCAAATGTCCATTGCGCCTTCGAGTGTCATGGTTACTCCTGCGTACTCGGTTTCGCCCATCCTGTTAACGATTTTGTACTCAAACATCTCTGTATCCCCCTTTTTTTTATTGTGAATGCGTGGTAAAGGCTCATCCACGCCAACCGATCGGACTTATTTTGAGTCGGCCGAACTCCGACAAGGGTTCCATCACTTGACATACTTGAACCATGTTCTGCAGCCCAGGCTTACTTCCATGTAATCGCCCTTCTTGGCGAGATATTTTGCCTGGTACTCTACTTTTGCCCATGCCCAGTCGAAATCGGTGTCATAGCCACCGATTACAGTTTTGTTTTCATGGACAATCCTCCAAGAGTAAACGATCATTCCTTCAGTCTTCATGTTTTTATGCTCCTTTCTTTTAATGCGAACTTTACGTTGAAATATTCTCTTGAATACTTCACAAATACGTTTTATTCCCTTCCAACACTTTGCTAACTCAAATCCCTCTCCTGAAAAACAAAACAAATATTCATTGTTAACAAACAAATGCAGCTATTTTCATTTCTATTTCCAAAGTTTTACAACTTCCGCACACGAAAACGACCATAGTGGAGATAGGGCTTATTTACTTATTTTGTTATAGCTTTGTCTTACTATGATTATTTCAGGAGAGATAACATGACTCAGGCAATTAAGGACAATAAGGACAGACGGATTATTCCCAACAACGCGTTCGACATTGAATATCGGACAGAGTGGAGAGACGAGGTAGACTTCCTTGCGGAACGCGGTATTTATTACACGATTCGCAAGAAGGAAGGCGAATACCAGATTCCTGTATATAAGTATACGAAAACAGCAGATCTGTTTATCGCTCTTGCTGATTTCTATCTGAGGCGTAAGCGCAATATGAGATCTCAGGCAACATACAGGAACCCGAAGTATGAACAGCAGTCTTTCCTGAATAAGGATGGCTCTATCAAGGAAAAGTTTGATAACACTATCAATGAAAAGTCGAATTATAAAAAATTCGAAGAAAAGAAAGCAGAAATGCAGAAGCCAACTGCTGAAGAGATTGAGGCGGCAAGGAAAATACTTGCGTTTGCGGGCACTGACACAGCCGAGGAAAACACCATAAACAACGCAGAACCGCAGGACGATACGGAGTAATTCCCATGGCCCAGACATTGGCCAAGCCACGTAAAACCGCCAAGAAACCTCCGGCTACTAAGCTGTGCCTGCATTGCAATCATGTCCGAAACCTTTCAGAGTTTTACTCCAACCGAGACTGGTTAGCTCAAGCGGGTAAAGATGTCTGGTGTAAAAAATGTATCGGACAGATACAAACTAAAGATGAAATGCGTGAATACTTTTTTGAGAACCACCGCAAGTGGGATGAGAAGATCTGGGACAACGCCTATAAAAAAGCTAAATACGCTGCTTCTCAGAATGAGAAATTCATGAAGCTGCCTGAAGGCATGCGGGAGTCGTTTCTGGAAAAAATGACTTGCGAACAGGTTCCGGGTATCATGCAGATTCATTATGAATATATAGACAATTCACAGGATATAAATATCAATTCCTATAAAGAAGCAAAAGAGGCCGGGCAAATTGTCGAGGAAGAAAGCAAACCGAAAGACGCAAACGTCAAAACCTATGATGCTTTTTTTAACGGAGATTTTAAACCTGCGGAATTGGAATATCTTCAGAATTATTATAATGAATTGTTTGAACAGTTTGACTTAACAGACATTGCCATGCGTGATAACGCTAAGAAGCTTGCAAAAGCGTCACTTACGGCTGATAAGGTCCAGAATGACTATATGGCCGGGAGATGCAGTATGCAGGATGTTACCAACGCTAATGCTTTCTATAATTCCCTGATGACAATGGGGAATTTTGCAGCAAACAAACGAAAGCCGGGAGATAAAACCGGCTTATCAAGCTGGGCTGAGACAACCCAGTATTGTGAAACCCACGGACATCCGTGTATCAAAAAAATAGACTGGCCAAAGGATGTTGTAGATACAGCACTCGACGGGCTTGGTTATATTATCGAGTCTATGCGCGATGAAGAAACGGGTGATATAGTTTGACAGAATCCTTTGGCACAAAAAAAACGTCAAAGCCTTTTAAGCCCGGAGCGATAACGAACTGGAATGCCGTTGAAGAGCAGGTTATCTATTTCAGAACGCATATGGACATGTTTATTGAAGATGCGTTTTCTCCTGTAACACTGACTCCATTGCAACACGTTATTGCCCGTGGCGTGGGAAATGCCACGACATCTGCCGTTGTCGCACCGCGTGGATACGGAAAGACATGGCTTACAGCGTTTATTGCTGTAAGCCTTGGGTCTCTTTATCCTGGCACTTCTATTCTTGTTGTTGCGCCTACAGCGGATCAGGCAACACGCATTGCCGAGAAGATACGTGATCTTTGTAATGAGAATGAAAACTTCCGAAATGAAATTAAACCTACAAACGCGAGAACATATGTGTCTGTTTCCAAGGACGAGTCTATGGTGACTCTTAAAAACGGGTCAACTATTTGCTCAATTCCTATGGTTCGCGCACGTTCCCGTCGTGCAAAAATGGTTATCGTTGACGAAGCCCGTGATGTAGACATGGACATTCTTCGCGCGGTCGTCAACCCGACAAGGAACGAAACACGTTATAATGCGAGAACGTATAAATTCGAAGACTTTGACTCTAAAATTATTTATATTACATCCGCTTGCCCGAAAAACTTTGGATTTTACAAGGAATTTGAACGCATTGTTCAACGAAGGGCTGCCGGTGACAAGTCTTATTTCGCATGCGTTTTGCATTACAAGACTCCTATCGCAGAAGGTTTAACAAAGGAAAGTTATTACGAAGAAGAGCGTGCATCCAATCCGGAAACAACCTTTCAAATGGAATATGAATCCAAATTCCTGGGTTCTTCAGAAAACTCGGCATTTCCATTTGATTTGGTGCAGAGCTGTCGTACTTTAAACAATATCGAAATGGAACAGCCGAAAGGATCTAAATCCAGATATATTATTTCTCTGGATATAGCTACATCCAAAGCTAAAGGTTCGGATAATAGCATTCTTATGATCCATAAGTTCACGGAAAAAAAAGACGGCTCGTTTGCCAGGAAGGTTGTTCATATTCGGTCTTATCGCGGCGAACCGCTGGACTTCCTTGCGGAAGAGGTTCGAAAGTATTTTCATATACGCTTTCCAAACTGTGAAAAGATTGTATATGATGCTCGCGGCATAGGCGACAGTTTTGACAGGTTTTTTGACAAGGAGTGGCTCGATGTGGAATCAGGCCGCGAATATCCTCCGCTTGTAGTGGACGATGAGCCTTTGTCAAATCCTGATGCAAAACAATCCCTGCATCCGTTCAGGGCTGTTAATACGCTAAATCAGAGAATCTATACAAATTTAAGGGTGGCATTAGAAAAACAGAATATAGAGCTGCCCAGTTCATATCGGTTAATTAAAGACCAGCAAGCTGATCTTGAAGAAAATAAACGTCTGTCAAAAGAAGAACTTGCCAATTATCTGGAGGCTGACGCCCTTCAGATGGAAATGGGAAACGTTGTTGCAAGAAATGGTGCCAGCGGGAATGTTATTTACGATGTTCCAAAGTCTGGAATGCATAAAGACAGATATTCTTCATTGGCTATGGGGAATGACTATATCAGCGAACTGGAGAAAGAGAATATTAAGCTTCATCGACACGGTGCATTATGTCTTGGCGTTGTAAGCAAATTTTAAAGAAAGGCGGGACGCCCCATGGGCTTGTTTGACCGGTTGTTCAGAAATCCCTCTGAGGCGCCCAAACCTCAGGCAAACATTGCTGTTGGAGCAGGAAGAGCGAATGATGAAACCATTCAAAGCTTTGAAAACTCTAACATTACCTTTTCTGGAGAATTGCTGGGATATGATTATTCTGCGATTCTTCGCAACAAACAGGATAACATTGTTACACTGTATCAGCTTGCGGATTATTACGCAGATGCGGATCCTATTATCAGGGGTATCATTGAACACGTATACGTTCCCTATTCTACGTGCTCCGACTGGTACTTAACAGGCTCTAAGGAGAAGACGTACAATCTTTTCGAAGAACAGTATAAACGAATGCGGCTGAGAGAAAAGCTTACCGGTATTTTCAAAGAATTGTGGAAGTATAGCAACGTCTGTTGTTATTTACACGAAGGAGACTTAATTACTCTCCCTGTTCACAAGTGGAAGATCGGTAATGTTACTTTTAACGGCACTCCTATTGTGGAATATGACGTTCAGTCTATTATCAACCAAATGAAGATGAAGGGTTATACTATTCGCGAAGATTATCTGAAAGACGGGGATCAGAAAACCGTCCTGAAAGGTTATCCGGAAGAAATCCAGAAAGCCGTTATATCTGGCGAACAGTATGCACAGTTAAATCCTGAAAATACATTCGTACTGCAACTTCCAAAAGAAGGTTGGATGCGATATGCTGTGCCGTTTATTGCGGCCTGTTTACCCGCTCTTGCAAAAAAAGAACTTATTTCAGCTTATGAAACATCAATACTTAACATCGGAAAACGTTCGTTTGTTCATGTCAAGTATGGCGAGAGCGGCAAGACTCAGGATATTCTTCCTGACGAACGTCAATTAACACAGGTTCGAAGATTATTTCAGCAGGGCATGTCAGGCTTTCCTCTTGTTGTAACTAACCACTTAGCCAGCGCCCAACTTATCCAGGCTGATTTGGATGATCTATTTCAGTGGGATAAGTATAAGGATGTTAATAATGACATTCTTTCGGCTGGCGGGGTTTCAGGCATTATTGTGTCTGGTATTTCTGAAGACGGGTCCACTTTCGCCTCAGCGCAGGTAAGCATGCAAACAGCAGAAACCCGAATTAATGCAGCTCGCGATGAGTTCTGCGAGATGATGACGAAGATCAACGAACGTCTTACTGAATTCATTCCGGGAACCTATAATCTTAAAGAAATACCTGAGTTCAGATTTCAGCCATTAACAATGGAAGGCAAGAAAGCCATGCGAGAAAAGTGCATCGACTTGTGGACAAAGGGCGTTGTTTCAACTAAGACAATGATGAAAACTCAAGGATATTCATATGAGTCTGAAGTTGCACAACGAGAGAAAGAAGCTTCCGACGGAACCGACAAAGCGTTAAGTCCGAGAGATGCAAAAGCCTCTTCCCCTAAATCCAATAATACTAACAATGCTAAGCAAGGCCGTCCGACAAAAGAAGATGACGAGCGGCAAAGCGATCCTGCAAAATCTGAAAGCGGAAGACAGCCAAAACCTTCTTCCCCGGAAGGATCAGAAAAGCAGAGTGAAGATACCGGTTGACGGGACGTTGAACCAGCGTCAATAAATAATTGGTGTCTGAAGTGTTTGAGGTCAACAACAAACCTTGGTTGCCGCCACCAAAAGTGCGGCTGTTGACAGGTTCCTTACGCCTCTGATAAGCAACTATATAAACATCATAAAATTTTATAAGTTTATATTACGCGTATTTTAGGAGCCGCACGGGCATTCTTTTAAGATATAAGTCCCGTGTTTTTATTTATGTCTCCAGTCGAAAGACTGTTGATATAGATTCGCCTTCGATTCTCCTTTGTCTCCCATCATTGGAAATCGAAAGCACGAAGGAGATTCGACATGAACAAACTTCTGTTTGCGTCCGTCATCTCCGAAATCCAGCAGTCTGATATTTTCATGACTGTGAAGGCCCGCATCTGTGAAGCACCTGCGGCGAATCTAAATGGTGCTAGAGTTACCGAAGCTTTCATTGATGAAATTGTCGATAACGAAGAACGGTATGTGGGTCTGCCGTTGTACGCGGACGTTCGCGCCCTTGTGAACGGCAACTTTCGCCGACTCGGTCATCTGTATGACGCAAGGACAGGCGAGTTCCATTCCACGCAGATCGGATCGTTTTACCAGTTCGAAAAAGAAACTTTTGACGGTGGCTGTTATTTAGTTGGCTATGCTCGTATTGCAAAGCGAAACAAAAAGCTTAGCAGGGCCATATCCGAATTATTTACAGATGGAAACCTGAAATTTTCTTTTGAAGTCAATGTGGGCGAATATGAGGAACTGGATGATGACACAATCCTGATCGACGCGTCGGAAAGTAATTACCTGGAAGGCACTGCCATTGTGACCTTCCCTGCTTGCGAAGACGCTGTGGCGCTTCAATTGGTTGCCCAGCAAGCAGATGATAGTGAAGGTGGTGAGAAGGAAATGGCGGACATCAACAAGCTCGAAACAATCGAGCAGCCGATCACTGCCGAAGAGCAGACGGCTGAAACAACGCCCGAATCTGAAGCCGAAGTGATTGCTGAAGAAGTTTCTGAAGAAACCGCTTCTGAGAATTCGGCTGAGGAAAACGCAGCGTGCAAGGAAAAGGAAAAAGGCGAAGAGGATTCTTCCGAAACCGCTGAAAAAGAAAATGCCGCCGTCGTGATTCACGAGACTACTGAAGAAATTCATACTACCCGCGCTTATGATACGGAATCAAATACTGATATTGAGCAGCGGATAGCTATTGAGACGGAAGTTTGTCATGTCGAACCCGACGCACAGATCGTGGAAGCTGACGATGGCGTACACATTGCGGAAGCGGATGGAGATCCAGGCGACTCCGGCGCGCCTGTAGAAAACGGGAATGGGGGGAACTCCAATACCGAACCTGGAGCGAATGTAAATTCCGGTGACTCCGGTGCACCTGCAGGAAATGGGAATGTTGGGAATCCTAATCCTGAACTTGATCCTCCTGCGCCGCCCGAAGTCGCTGCTGACAGCATTCCTCCGGAAGACGCAAAAAAGACTGTTGCTGAGATGATTGGAGAATTATCCGCAGCTGTCGAAGAATTACGGAAAGAGATCGCGGAATTAAAGGAGTCCAAGGTTATCGCTGAGACGAAGACCTTAACTGCTGAAATCAATCCGATCATGGCTGACATTCATATGGAAAGCAGGTATTCCCTGCTTGAACAGGATGAGAAGCCATCCAAATACTCCCTGTTATCACGGTGAGTTTAACACGACCCCCATTTTCATTTAGGAGATGAACGCAGTGTATTTTGTTCATGGGCTTTCTTACGAGCCTCTATTTAAAGTATTGCGTTGCATGCATGATCGTTGCGAGAACGAGCATCATCCTGCCTACAAAGATTATGGCGGCAGAGGAATATCTGTTTGTGATGAATGGTCCATGAGCAACGTATCTGAGTTTATCTCTTGGGCTAAAAACAACGGGTGGAGAAAGGGTTTGGAAATAGACCGTATAGATAACGACAAAGGATATTATCCTTCGAATTGTCGGTTTGTAACCAGACAAGAAAACAGCAGAAACAGAAGGAGTAACAAGTATGTCGTTGTCGACGGAGAAGAAATGCTTTTATGTGAGGCTATTGAAAATTATAGCGTTGTACCAATCAAAGAGTTTGAACGGAGATACTATCATCGTAAATGGCCTCTTGAAAAAGCTTTATTTCAAAAACCCAGATCTTACCACAAAAATATAACTTGAAAGGACTGATAGATGTGGCTGGTTTTATGACCAAGCTTCAGGGCTATGTGTATGAAGGCGAGCTGGTAAACGGCGCTGCAGCCGCTGTTGAGAATGGTCTCCTGATGGTTCAGGGTACCAGCACCAACGCTGGCAAGCTGGTGCTGTCCGGCAGTGCGGATACCACTACCAAGCTCATTTGTAAGGAAATCACGACCATCTATGATGGCGTGACTGCATATCGTTTTATCGTTGATAAGCTCAATGCCCGTTACTATTTTGTTGAGAACGGCTTTGACATCAATGATTCCGCTGCTTATGACAAGCGGACTTATACTACCGCTGTCGGCGCTGAGCTCCGCGCTCATCCGCTGCTGGTC
>JAEEGL011439231.1_pt1 | contig 18001 bp, 13 predicted proteins | sample 9134231 | NCBI WGS metagenome assembly JAEEGL01 (sample SAMN16246548, study PRJNA631951) | gut metagenome | biome: gut microbiome; feature: rumen; material: fiber-attached | host: Bos | place: Iran: Karaj | collected 2018-10 | reverse complement strand
CTTGTCAGTTATCTTATCTCCGGTTATGGCCGTATGCTTAGTCCTGGCATTGGCGCAGAACTCGAACATCGGACCGGCATCGGCATAGAGGCTCAGTCTCTTCCAGGTGAACAGGTCATATTCAGCATATACAGGAATCCCTATATAGTTCATTGAAAGCTCTTGTCTCGCTTTCATTATGCTCCTTTCCGTCACGGTCTCATTCTTGAGTCTGGAATATACTATTCCGGTACCGACGGACCATCCGGATTTAATCGGGAAACTGATGACCGCTCTCAGGGACGGGCTCTTGGTATGGTTCGTTCTTGTCTCTGTCTGCTGGTTCCTGTTGACTTCGAAGAAATAATTGTTCTCGAAGGAATTCGCCGGACTTGCATAATATAAGCCCTTGGTTCCCATTCCGTAAGATCTGCCGGAGGATATGGTCTGGGAGGCTCCCATGTTTCCGGAAACTCTTACAGCAGGTTTTTTTCTGGCTGAATAACCGAAGGCAATCAAATCTCCGTCATATTCCTTGATCTCTCTCTCTTTGCGGGCCGGTTTTTCCTCCGTAACCTTGATATCGTCTTCAATATGGATGTCGGCAGGCTCAACGATAATGTCGGCCGGTTCGACAACGATGTCGACTGGTTCGATATCGATCATTACCGGGATTATATCCACCTCCGGTACGGTGACTGTAAACGGAACGGTATCGGCTTTCTTTACTGTTTCTTTGACAGGAACATAAGCAGTAAGGTTTATATCTTCCGGTCTGGAAAGATCTACGATATGTACAAGAGTATCTTCCTGCTGGACTAGAGCCTCGGCTACCACAGAACTGTCCGGGACGAGGACATCTATGTTTTCCGAAGATTTGTCACGGAACAGAAATACTCCGGCGACAATGGCGGCTGCGGCGGACATTCCAACAGCGGAACTCCACCATGCAATCACGCGTCTGCGCTTCTTAGCTGATACACCCGTCTTGACTGCGTCCCACAGCCCTTCAGGGGCGGCTTCGGTATAGTCTTCGAGACTTTCCCTCAACCTGTATTTCCATTCATTATTACTCATCTCTGTTTCTGTTTAGGTATTCTTTGATTCTTGTCGCCAGGATTTTCTTCGCCCTGAACAACTGTGATGCTGAAGAATCTTCTTTGATGCCGAGCAGGGCAGCTATTTCCTTGTGGCTCTTGTCTTCGAATACGTATAGGTTGAATACTGTCCTGTATCCGTCCGGCAATTCCTTGATCATCTGCTGGATTACAGAAGCCGGTACGTCTCCGTATGGAGGATCCTCGTCTTCGTCGGGGGTGTCCGGGATGTCATAGACAAGGCTGACCTTGCAGTTGTGCTTCAGATAACGGATCGAGTCGTTGACTACTATCCTTCTTACCCAGGCTTTGATGCTTCCTTCACCCCTGAACTCAAACTTGTCAAGACTGTCGAAAATCTTTATGAAAGCTTCCTGGAGAATGTCCTTGACCTGGTCGGTATCTACCACGTATCTGGAACAGACAGCCGTAAGATACCCCGCGTACTGATTATAGAAAATCTGCATCGCGTTGGTATCTCCTCTTCTGACAAGGGTCAGTATAGTTTCTTCAGCCAGTCTATTTTCTTGTCTTGAATTCAAATCTTTTGCTGTGCGTCTTGCCGTCAGGCGAGGTCCATTTAAGAGTCAACGGTTTATATTCATCTCCGGTGTCAGGCAGTTCATTTATGTCAAAGCATATGAAACTGCTGTCGTAGTAATCTTTGCGGTCACCATTGGTATTCTGGTATAGCCAGACTTCATAAGGGTCAGATAAGTTGCAGTATGCTACGAGATAGAGGTCGTGATGCGCAGGAGCGAAACCCCACCAGGTCTTGTACTCAAGCGTGAGGAATCCGTCCTCTACGGAATTGACCCACGAATCAGGAATATCCAGCCCATGCTTCGGATCGTCAAGGTCCAGGGCAGTACTGCTGGTTATACTGTTATGGAAAATTCCTTTTTCTATAAATCCGCCTTCCCAGTCGATCCAGGCATGTTTGCCATATACCGGGTCCTCATGACTATTGTCGATGACCAGAGAGCACATAAGCCTCTCCATCCCTGAATAGCCCAGAATATAGTTCTGCGGGAGAAGCCTCGTCTTATCGTCAAGCTGGAAATAGATGACTTTTGACGGAGACTGCTTCACAGTAACTATAGCCATCTTTGACTCCATGTGTGTAGGATCGCCTTCGTAATTGAAATTTAATGACATGTCCTTTGCGCATGAGAGAGTCATGAGCAGCATGGAGAACAGTATTAAAGGCTTTTTTATCTTCATTACAACAACTAAATCCCAAATTGCATGAACCTTGCACAAAATTAACATAAAAATAATAACTTTGCTCCGTAAATCGGTAAGTAACTAAATGAATTTGATAAATAATCTGCTGCAGGAGCCTTCCTCCGTGCAGGCTATAGTCGTCATCTTCCTTATAATGGCGGCAGGCCATGCGTTGGGAAAGCTGAAGATCAAAGGCGTTTCGCTCGGCGTCACCTTTGTTTTCTTCTGCGGAATCATAGCCGGCCATTTCGGCCTTACAGGCAATCCTGTGATGCTTTCGTTCGCCCAGGATTTCGGACTCATAATCTTTGTGTATGCTCTCGGACTCCAGGTCGGCCCCGGATTCTTCAACTCCTTTCGCAGAGGCGGCCTCAAACTGAACATGCTCAGCCTGCTTGTCGTATTTCTGGGCACTGCAATGGCAGTAATCTTCAGTTATGTAACTCCGGTTTCGATCCAGGACATGGTCGGAGTCCTTTCCGGCGCCGTGACAAACACCCCGGCGCTTGCAGCGGCCCAGCAGACCCTCCACCAGATGGGTCTTCCTGAGCATTCTCCCGCTCTCGCGACTGCCGTTACCTATCCTCTCGGTGTCGTCGGAGTGATCATGGCCCTGATCTTCCTGCGTTCCCTGTTCTCCCGCTATCCCGGCTCTTCCGACAGTAACAGTCAGGATCAGGACAGCACTTTCGTAGGGACATTCGACGTCGTCAATCCGGCAATCTTCGGCCAGACCGTCAAAGATATATCCTCGTCATCCCCTGAACGCTTTGTCATCTCCAGAGTATGGAGGGACAACACGGTGCTGATTCCGTCCTCGGAGACAGTGATCGAGGAAGGGGACCGTCTTCTTGTCATAACTAACCGGGCATCCGAGTCCCTTCTGCAGAAGATATTCGGAAAAGAAGAGAGAAAAGACATGAACGGGGAGGAAATCGACTGGAATAAGCTTGACGATATGCTCGTGTCGCACTCGATGATAGTCTCCAGACCGGAAATCAACGGAAAGACTATCGGTGCGTTGAGGCTAAGGAACCGCTATGGAGTCAATATCTCCAGAGTGATACGTTCCGGAATGAGATTCCTTGCGACTCCGGATCTGGTGCTCCAGCTCGGGGACCGGGTTATCGTCGTAGGAGAAGAGAAATCGATGCCTGAGGTTGAGAAGGAGATAGGAAACGTACTGAAGCACCTCTATGAACCTAACCTGGTCTCTATGTGCATAGGAATCATACTCGGTCTCGTACTCGGCGCGATTCCTATAGCCGTGCCCGGGATATCCGCTCCGGTCAGGCTGGGACTTGCCGGAGGACCGATAATCTCCGGAATCCTGATGGGGGCGCTCGGGCCGAGGATCCATGTCAAGACATATACGACCGAAAGCGCAAATCTTATGCTCCGAAGGCTCGGACTGTCGATCTATCTGGTATGCCTCGGACTCTCTGCCGGCGGACAGTTCTTCGAGACTGTCTTCCGTCCGGAAGGCCTGCTATGGATAGGCCTAGGTTTCGCTATTACGGTGATACCTGTGGTTCTGGTGGGCGTGCTTTCGTTCAAGGCTTTACGACTTGACTACGGCGCCGTCAGCGGCATGCTTTGCGGTGCGATGGCCAATCCTATGGCCCTTAACTATGCTTCGTCTTCAGATTACGGAGACCGCCCGGCTTTGAGTTATACTTCCGTATATCCTCTCGCCATGGCGGTCAGGGTAATTCTTGCCCAGCTCTTGCTGGTTATTTTTCTATAGTAACAGCAAGTCCGTCGTTCGCTGAAATTACGAATGGTTTCTTCCCGGCTCCGGAAAGGACGGGCTCGCCATTGCTGGTGCTGATTACTGTGGCTTTACCTCCGAAACGCTTCTCCAACTCCTTGACGTCGACATGGACCGGTTTGTCGGAAGCGCTGATCGCCCCTATATACCATGTCGTTCCGTGACGTCTTGCAAGAATGCAGAATTCGCCCGGCATTCCGTCGACCAGTCTGGTTTCGTCCCATTCTGTCGGGACTTTTTTCATGAAATCGAGACATACGGCCGGGGCGTCCTCGAGATTGTTAGGCGCAAGCGCGAAGTTCTGGACAGGATTCTGGAAGAGAATCGCCGTGGCCAGCTCGAAGGCGTCGGTCGTGCGGCGGATATTGCCTCTTACCCGGCCGTTGGCGTCGGGTCTGCCGTTATTCTTGTCCATTCTCTTGTTGAGGAATGCTCCTCCAAACTCCATGCTGCCGACGGCGTTCCTGATGAACGGATGCAGGCAGGCGTTGAGGGCTTCGAGGTCGCAGTCATGCTGATTGAAGATGAGATTCTCCGAAGCCCGGACAGCCTCGCTGCCAACATAGTTCGGATACATCCTTTCCCATCCTCTTGGCAGGGTGCAGCCGTGGAAAATGACCATCAGCCCGTAGTCATCAGCGTCGCTGAGTATCTCCTCGTAGAGGCGTATGGTCTCCTGCTTGTCTCCGCCGAAGAAATCCACCTTTATTCCTTTGACTCCTATCGACTGCATCCAGCGCATCTCCTGTTTTCTGCGTATGGGATCGCTCATGACGTTGACCGGGCCCTGGACGATATCGTTCCACCAGCCGCTGGAGGCGTACCAGAGGAAGAGACTGACGTTCTTGCTCTGCGCGTAGGCGGAAAGCTCGGCAATCCTGTCATGCCCGATATTCTCGTCCCAGTAGCTGTCTACAAGACTGAACTTGAAGCCCATTGCGGAGGCGAGGTCGATGAATCGGACCTGGTCCGGATAATTTATGCTCGGATCCTGCCAGAGAATCCAGCTCCATGTTCCCTTTCCAGTCTCGTATCTGTGGCGGGGCTCGTATTTCGGAGTCACGACGTCGAAGGCTATTGTAGTCTCGACGATCGGGGCAAGGCTGCTTCCGACGGTGATCGTGCGCCATGCTGTCGCTCCCGGCAGGGCGAAAGCCGGCTCTATGGTCCCGTTGCCGTTATTCTCTTCCGGCATGGGGAATCCGATCTTGTAGCCCTGTCCGTCGAAGTCTTCGAGACGGCATCCGCAGTACCGGCTGTCGACTCCGGTCTCGCTTACCAGAACCCAGCCGCCGGCGGTCTTGAAAAGACATGGGAAAGTATATCCATGGCCGAAAGCCGATTTCTTGTCCATAGGGGCGGCGAGTTCGTAGTATTCCTCGTAGCTCGGCTTGGTCCGCTTCCATCCGACCATCGCATCGCTCTGCGGAGTCAGGTATGTTACCGTCCCTTCAGGGAAGCGGAACGATGTCTTCTCGTCCATGACCCTGATGCTGCCGGTCTCGGAGTCCTTCGGGACGAGGTAACGGAAGGCCACGTCGTTGTCGAAGATCATGAATTCGATGTCCAGAAGGCGGCCGTCCGGATTGACGGTATGGAGAATGATATCGTTGGCCTCGCGTCTGACATGGCTTGCCTTGATCCTGTCCATGTCGTATTCGACAGTCTTGTGCGAGACTTCCTGGTTTTTCAGGGTAAGTCTGGTGAAGTCCGCGAAGTTGGCGACAAGGCCTAAGGGAGAAGGGGAGACCATCCCGTTTCCTTCGTAGCTGATTGAGTAGCATAGCGCGGATTCATCCGAATAACTGAAATCTACGCACAGTTTCCCGTCCGGGCTGGCCGCCGAGAATATGGCGGCTGCCAGCATAGTCAAAATAGTGTTCATCCTGATAGTTAATGTTACAAGACAAAGGTAACACTATCGTCAGAGAAAATGTTGAATAATTGCTTTAACAAATCGGTCAAATCACATAAAACGGCGCCGCATTTCTGCAGCGCCGTACAAACGAAGTCATTAGAGGGGTTGACTAGAAGCCGCCTCCCATATTCTGGAACATCTGCTGGATGTATTCAGTCCATTTCTTGTGCTGCTCTTCGGTGAGGACTTTCTTGAGTTTCTCGTCCTGCTCGCTGAAGATCTTCATCATTTCATCCTGGTCAGGCATGCCGCCTTCCATGAGTTTTGACATTTTCTCTCCCTGCTCCTTGAAGATTTCGAGAACCTTAGGATACTGGGCGTCGGTAAGTTTGACGACATCTTTCATCTGATCAGCCTGCATCTTTGCCATTTCCTGAGGGTCCGGCATCTGGCTGCTGGTGCTTGTTGCAGCATTGGCTGTGCACACGCCAAAGAAAAGCAACATGCTCGCAATGGCTACTTTAAAAATACTCATCTTCATATTAGTGTTTTTTTATGTAAGTATCACAAAGCTAATAAATCAGATGTTTTTCAGGTATTTTTTTCGACCAACTGCCTATATTATTCGATGAATTCCGCAGGGGCTTGCATTCAGGTCAAATAATTATAGCTTCGTGGCCTGTTGAAGGAAGGAAACGTCCTGAAAGGTCCCTTGTTTCGAGGCGGATGAAACCGAACGGAGTCCCGTCAGTACAGGAGAAACTCTCTGAATCTGCTATGGCTTTGTCCATTACAAGCTGGACCTTGCCGTCCTTGTCGTTGACCAGGCTGAGAACTGTCGTCGCTCCATGGGGAGTACCGAGTACTGAGAGAAGTAATTCTTCCGGGGCGAAAGATACCCGCGGGATGCCCAGGGCCCCGCAAAAATCCCTTGTCACGAACGGTTTGTCCCCGCTCGTGACATATAGCCAGAACTTGTTCTGCTGTCTGTTGGTAAGGAAGACTGTCTTTACGACAGGGGCGCCAAGGGCTTCTCCGATGGGGATACATGCCTCCATTGTAGTTCCGTCTCCGGTGTCGACTCTGCTGAATGGGATACCGAGTGCGTCAAGTTTTCCGAAGATTGCACGCTTTGTTTCGGAGGAGAATTCTTCCGGACTATAATTTTTTATTTCTGAAATAAACATGTCATAAATATAGTCAAAATATTGAAAAACAACATTGTCTTTATTTTCGTAACCATAAAGTACGTTTTTTACTTTAATTATCGAAAAATATTCTTAACTTTGAAACCGAAACTATACGTAATAGTGGCTTAAAGTTTTGAAAATTAAGCTATTGTGATGAAATCGGATAACATTTAACACTAATTTGACTGCTACCGTGTGATACGGTTGGTATGACATATATTAACAACAAACTTTTATAAACCAAGTGGAGATTTATTTCTCCGGACACTAGCGCTATTTATGAAAAAAGTATTATTGGCTTTTGCTCTCGTCGCGATGATATCATGCGGCGGTGGCGATGATTACCATGCAGAACTGCCTTCCCCGTACCCGGAAGAGATTCCGGAGACGGATCCGAATCCAGATCCGAACCCTTCTGATCCCGCAGATATCACTCCGGGGGACGATTGGACAAAAACCGAGGTTTCTGAAGGCCTTGTACTCTGGAGTTTCAGTGGTAAAAGTCCTATTACAGGCACGAATCAGATTATAGACGTAGCTGATGTTGATATGAACAATCCTCGCTACAGTTTTCATGTCAAATTCCACAATGCCGATTCAGTTTCCAATATCTTCAAATCCACAGGAGCTGTCGTAGCTACTAATGCCGGCTATGGCCCGGTTTCAGTATTTATCAAGGACCATGGAATCGTCAAGTCTGACATCGATCTCTCGATGAACGCTGATAAATCCGATTATGAGTATGCATGGTGCAATGATGGCGGAGTCTATGGTGCCGCCGACGGAACAGTCACCATCGAGCATACCAGAATAGGCCGTAATCTCAAGGAATTCAGCGAGTACAACCTTGGACGAAAAGATCTCAATATCGTTACCAGCGCTCCAATGCTGATTGATGATTACGAGGCTGTAGGTTATAAACTCGATCAGCATGCATCTACTAAACATAAAGAATATATAGAACTGCAGGAGCAGGTCAATCCGCGTACTGCCATAGCTAAGACTAAGGGTAACCACCTCCTTTTCGTGGTGGTAAACGGACGTCTCACCGGTAAGGCGGACGGTATGACTATCGCTCAGCTTACAAAGCTTCTTGTGGAGACTTTCAATCCTCAGTACGCACTCAATATGGATGGCGGCGGTTCTTCGACTCTTTGCGTAAAGGGCCTTGGCGACCCTGTCACCAACGTAGTCAATTATCCGGTAAGCAGCAACAAGCGTTTTGACCACACCGGCCAGAGATTGCGCCGTACCACTTTCTATATAATGGACTCCGGGAAATAATCCCTGACTATCAGAAGAACACATATTTCTAACAAATTATTCTTTTTATGAATCATAACTATTGTGCAAAGTTACTCTTTGCATTGCCAGCTATGCTTGGGCTTTCTATGCTCTTTGCAGGGCAGGTAATGGCGGAGCCTCAGACTCCGCCGGCAGGAACTGCGGGGACTGTAACAGTCAGCGGAACCATTACAGATGAGAATGGACTCCCTCTTCCTGGCGCCAGCGTATTCGAAGTAGGTAATTCCAGCAATGGAATCGTTACTTCTCTTGATGGTAATTACTCGATCGTCGCTCCGGCTGACGCTTCACTCGAGTTTTCATTCATAGGCTATCTTACCCAGACCGAAAAGATTTCAGGCCGCACTACTATCAATATTTCTCTGCTCCCTGATAATGAGGAGCTCGAGGCTACCGTAGTCGTCGGTTACGGTACTACCAAAAAAGTCAATCTTACCGGTGCAATCTCGACCGTGAAGTCCTCGGATCTTCAGAACCGTTCGGCTCTGGATGTACAGAGAATGCTTCAGGGTTCAGTGCCTGGCCTTAACATCACCACATCATCCGGCCGTCCTGGACAGTCCGCTTCTATCAACGTCCGCGGTCTGACCTCTATCAACGGTGGTGATCCTCTCGTACTTATCGATGGCGCGGAAGGCAACCTCGAGAGGCTTAATCCTATGGATGTGGAGAGCATTTCCGTGATCAAGGATGCATCCTCTGCCGCTATCTACGGAGCGCGCGCTGCTTACGGTGTAGTCCTCGTTACAACCAAGAGCGGAGGCAATAAAGACGGCGAGGCTACTGTCACATATAGCGGACGTTACGGATGGACCGCTCCTACCGTTTCGACCGATTTCGAGACAAGAGGTTACAACTCTATTTATATCAATAACCTTTTCTATAAGTCATACGCCGGCGTCAATGCAGCGGCATATTCCGATGAGGATATGATAGAACTCTGGATCCGCCGCAACGACAAGACCGAACATCCTGACCGCCCTTGGGTTACCGTTGGTCAGGAAGGCGGACGCGACGTATATAACTATTATGCCAACACCGACTGGTGGCACTTTTTCTTCAGAGACATTAAGCCGACACAGAGCCATGGCGTCAGCTTTAGAGGCGGAAACGGAAAGGTAAAATACCTCCTCTCAGGCGGATATAACAGCCAGGCCGGTATATTTGCTATATCTCCTGACAAGTACAAAAAATACAGTATCCGTAGCAAGATCGACTTTCAGGTCAACAAGTGGCTCAGCGTAAGCAACAATACCACTTACTTTACCAGCCGCTACGATTATTCCGGATACGGCAGTGTGAACAATATGTTCCTGCAGAGTACTGTAGGAAACTTCGCTTCTTTCCCTACCCACAACCCTGACGGTACAAGTGTCTACCAGACAAAGTACTATAGCGCTAGCGGCGCTAATATGATTGCAGATGCCGCCGGCGACAAACACTACAATCAGATTCAGGAGTTATCTACAATCACTGAAGCGACTATTACTCCTTTCAAGGACCTTGTCATCAAGGCAAACTTTAACTATATATTCTACTTCGACAGGTACGTAAACAGATACGTCAATGCTCATTACTCCCAGTATCCTGGAGTTATCGGCACGTATGATACAAGTCACGGGCAGGATCGTGTTACTGAAGACCTTGATGATAATTACACTTATATGACAAACGTCTATGCTACCTATACTAAATCTTTCGGAAACCACAACTTCAAACTTATGGGTGGAGGTAGCTGGGAGAAAAAGAATCTCAAGACAGTTGCAGTGACTGGTTATAACCTGATGTCCGAGGAACTTAGAGACCTTAATGTTGTAGGTACTGATGCTGACGGAAACCAGCGTTTCGAAGGTTCCGGTGGAAATGGCCTGCTTCGTATTTTAGGTTTCTTCGGCCGTCTCAATTATGACTATAAAGGTAAATATCTCGTAGAATTCAACTATAGAAATGACGGAACTTCCCGCTTCGCTCCGGGACATCGCCGTGGATCTTTCCCGTCGGCTTCTCTCGGCTGGAGATTCTCTGAAGAGCCGTTCTTCAAACCTCTGCTGCCGGTTGTCAACAATGCCAAGGTGCGTGTCTCATACGGTCAGCTTGGTAACCAGAATGTTAAAGATCTCTATGCATATGTCCGCAAAGTTTCCCTGTCTGAGCAGACATATCTGTTCGAAGGTGGCGGCAAACCTGTAATAGCAACAATCGAAGCACCAAAAGCAAGAGATCTTTCATGGGAGGTCACTACCCACTACAATCTCGGTCTCGATTTCAATATGTTCGACAATAAACTTGATTTCTCCGGTGAAGCATATATCCGTGATACAAAAGGTATGCTTGCCTCTGGAAATGAACTTCCATCAGTCTATGGCGCTGCTGCCCCTCTGAGAAATGCTGCCGACCTTCGCACTAAGGGTTATGAACTTTCTATAAACTGGAGAGATGCATTCAATCTTGCAGGGCGACCTTTCAATTATGGAATCAAGGCTGTCTTCAGTGATTATGTTTCCCATATCACCAAATACGACAACCCTACCAAGTCCCTTAATAAGTCGTACTACGAGGGTATGAAATATGGTGAAATCTGGGGATACAAGATAGGTGGTCTGTTCGATTCTGATGAAGAAGCTCGAAGCTATGAAGTAGACCAGTCTCCTGTAAATACTATAATCAATGCTTCTGCCGGTCAGGAAAATGGACTCAGGGCCGGAGACCTCAAGTTCCTCGACCTTAATGGCAACAAACTCATTGACAAGGGACAGAATACGGTCGATGATCCGGGTGACCGCCGCATAATCGGTAACAGCCAGCCTCGTTACAACTATGGACTTACCCTGAATGCTTCATGGGCAGGCTTCGATTTCTCGGTATTCTTCCAGGGCATAGGCCATCAGGACTGGTATCCTTCACAGGATGCACGTTTCTTCTGGTTCACATATGTAAGACCTTACGCTACCTATATCCCTAAGGACTTCCAGGATCAGTACTGGCGCGAGGATCATAAGAATGCATACTTCCCGAGACCTCGTGGATATGTTGCACTTGGTAACGGCGGAGACCGTGAGCTTTCTGCTGTCAACGACAGATATCTCCAGAATATCGCCTACTGCCGTCTGAAGAACCTTACCTTCGGATATACTCTCCCTGCAACCCTTACGCAGAAGATCTCTATCTCCAGCGTGCGTCTGTACTTTACCGGTGAGAACCTGGCTTACTGGTCACCTCTTGCCAAGCATACCAAATACATGGATCCGGAGGGTGCAAATGTAGGAAACTCTTCGGTTTATCCTTGGCAGAAGACATTCATGTTCGGTATCGACGTAACATTCTAATAAGGAAGCATCATGAAAAATATATTCAGATTATTAACTCTATCAGCTGTCCTGAGTCTTGCTTGTTCCTGCGAAAAATTCCTCGACGTACATCCTCAGGACACTTTGAGCCCGGATACCTTCTTCTCTAAAGAGGAGGAACTCATGGCTTTCAGCAATAAATTCTATACTATAATCGACGCTCCTTATGTTGAGGGCGCAGATATCTATGTCCCTGCATCCCTTTCCGAAGAGGTCAGAGGTGCCAGGCAGATTCCTAACTCCGGCGGCGGCTGGTCATGGACAATGCTCCGTGATATCAACACTATGATTGGATATCTCGATCATTGTGATGATGAGGCCGTGCGTCTTAAATATGAAGGCCTTGGACGTTTCTTCCGCGCCTATTTCTATTTCGACAAGGTAAAGAGGTTCGGTGACGTCCCATGGTATGACAAGGAAATTGGCTCTGACAGTCAGGATCTCTACAAACCGCAGGATTCCCGCGAGCTTGTGATGCAGAATATCATCGCAGACCTTGATTTCGCTATTGCCCATCTTCCTGCAGAAAAGTCTACGGTACGTATCACTAAGTGGACCGCACTTGCTCTCAAGAGCCGTGTATGTCTTTATGAAGGAACCTTCCGCAAGTATCATGCAGGAGATGTGTTCGTGGCTTCTCTCCCGTCAGATGCCAAGCCTTATACCTGGTATCTCGAGCAGGCAGTAAATGCCGCAAATTCCTTCATCAATACCAGCGGCTATACCATCTATAGCAATTCGACTTATGCTTCGAACTATCGTTATCTTTTCTCTACCAACAATGCAACTGGTGAGGAAGACATACTTGTGCGCCATTATGACGCCAACTTTAACTCGACACATAGTTCCGGAGCCAACTTCAATACTCCTTCTCTCGGAAGGGAAGGCATGAACTATAAGATTTTCGCAAGCTATCTCATGAAGGACGGTTCCCGTTTCACCGACAAGTATGGCTGGGATAAGATGTCTTTCTATGAGGCTGCTGCCAACCGCGACCCTCGTCTTGCACAGTCTATCCGTACTCCTGGTTATATTGTGGATGGTGAAACCATATTGAGCGCTCCTGAAATCAAGAACTCAGTTACCGGTCTCCAGCCTATCAAGTATGTTACTACCAGAGACCAGATGGCATATGCGAAATCAGATATCGACCTTATTGCTTTCCGTGCCGGCGAAGTTTATCTCAACTATGCTGAGGCCAAGGCTGAACTCGGAACTCTTACTCAGAGCGATCTCGAGATGTCTCTCAACAAGCTCCGTGACCGCGTAGGAATGCCTCACCTCAATATGGCTTCTGCAAACGCTAATCCTGATCCATTCCTTACCAACACAGAGTGGGGCGGCTTCAGGAACGTCACTGGCGACAACAAGGGCGTGATACTCGAGATCCGCCGCGAACGCGCCGTAGAGCTTTGCCAGGAGGGCTTCCGTTACGACGACCTTATGCGCTGGAAAGAGGGTAAGGTCCTCGAGTCACAGTTCTATGGAATGTATTTCCCTGGTGAGGGAAATTATGACTTCGACGGCGACGGTACTATCGATGCCTGCATCTTTAAGGGTACCAAGCCTTCTGTCAACGCCAAATTCTTCTTTGAAATAGGAGTAGATATCATCCTCAGCAATGGTGACAGCGGATATCTCAATCCTCACAAGAACATTGTCTGCAAGTGGAATGAGGAAAAGGATTATCTTTATCCTATTCCAATCTATGACCGTCAGCTCACAAACGGAAATCTCAGGCAGAATCCGGGCTGGGATGACAAGTTAACTTTTAGCGAATAAACAGCCATGAAAAAGATATTATTGATCCTTAGCGCATTCGCGCTGCTGCTTGTCTCCTCCTGCGTGAAGGATAATGAAGATAAAGTGCCTTTCATGAAAGGTACCTTCTACACTGCTTCCTTCGCTGATGTGGACACTGTGGTGACTGTTCCTCAGGTTACCAAATCCATCGATATAAGAGTTCTTGCCGATACCCTCAAGGGTACTGTCGCAAGCGACAATGTGACTATCACTCTCGGTGTCGATCCGGACTACGTTGAAGAATTCAACAAGGCAAACGGAACCAATTATGTCATGGCTCCTGCCGGTTCGTATGAATTCACCAAGAGCGAGGTAACTCTCTACCGTTATAATGTAATTTCAACGACAGGAACGATCAAAGTCGGCTCTACATACGATATGGATATGAACACTGTCTATATGATCCCTATCGTAATCGCATCCGTGAGCGGTACTGAAGAATATGAGGTCTCCAACGATAAGATGGGATACATCCTTCTCGGAAGGGCATATAGCCCGATTGCAATGGGTGCAGGTACAGCGGATAATCCGTACGTGATCAGATCTGCAGAAGAGTTCGGAAAGATCCGTGAGACTCTTATCGAAGGCTCCAAAGTTTACTACAAACTTGCCGTTGACGTCGATATGTCATCATTCGGCGACTGGGAGGGCCTTAACGGAGAATCCCCTTATACCAGAGCTGTCGATTTCGATGGTGACGGCCATACTCTCTCTAATCTTACCTGCCGTTCGACCGGTACTGGAAATGGAGGTCTGTTCAGCGTTCTCAACGGTGAAGTCCGTAACCTGAATATCGTCAATGCTAAGATCGGCAACGCTGACAATAAGAATTCAGCCGGTATAATTGCCACCTTCGGCGGTTATCACAATAATAACGTCGATTTCAGAGGAAGCGCAATCAATTGCCATGTACAGGGAACGATCACTACTACTGCTTACGGTAATGGCGGTATCTTCGGATACGGTTACGGCGTAACGATAGAGCGCTGCTCTGCCGATGTGGAGATCAAAGGAAACCATCACTGTGCAGGTATCGTAGGTTATCTTCCTGAGAATGGCGGAAATACAGTCAAGAACTGTTATTCTACCGGTACTATCAATGGCACAAGATTCCCTGCCGGAATAATCGGATATGTCGTAAAAGGCGGAAATACTACAGTATCCTGCTGCTACTCGACAATGACCCTGGTTTCATCCAACTTCGGAGGCGCTGCCATGATCGGACGTATCGACAACGCTACTGAAAGCGACTACGATGTAGTGGAGAATTGTATCGCCTGGAACGATCGTATCGAATGTACCAGGACAACCAATGGCGACGGAAACTATAGCTTGGGTGCTGTCGTCGGCGATTGCACCGGAGCTCTCGGAAAGATTTACCTGACCAACTGCTTCCGCAATCCGAATATGGAGTTTGTCGCTTCTGCGCCACTGAACGTACTTTGCGACCAGCCAAACTTCGATCCGTCGAATCCTCCAAGCGGCGCCGGTACTTCAGACGGTGCTTCCGGTGGACACATCTATCCTTACCATGGAGTCGCAGCAGCCGCCGGCACTACATGCTCTCAGGTTGCCAAATCTCTCGGTTGGGACGAGAACATCTGGGATCTCAGCGGAGATCTTCCGAAACTCAAGTAAATCCTGATACTCTATAAACGACAAGGCAGAACCCTCGGGCTCTGCCTTGTTTTTTATGTATGATAAACTATCTGATCAGTTCGTCAGGACAATATATCCTTATCGTGAGCCCTCCGGAAGTGAAGTCGAGCTGGCCGAGAAGCAGAGCATTATTGAGGAAGGAGAGAGCCTTGCTGTCGGTCACGATGAACGGACGGGTATATTTCTCTCCCATGTCTCCGTTGTTCTCGATAAAAATTGTGCATTCTTCACCTTTGATATCCTTGCCCTTGATCATATAGCGGGCGGAAAGAGTCCTTCCGGTCGGCTTTCCCACCTGCGTGTCCACTCCGGTCGGAAGGACTTCTCCCTTGAAGTTCGGGCAGTCAACGGTCCCGGAGAAAGGAATCATGGTTATCGAAAGCGAGTCTGCGGTAACAGTCTGGGCTCCGGCGATGTCTATTTTGATGGTAAGTACTTCCTTATGGCCGGCAGGCGCCCCGATCTTTTCGACGGGGCCTTGGGCGAAGGATAGAATGCTGACTGCGCAAAGGCACAGCGATGATATCAGTTTTTTCATGATCAATTATGTTAATGTAAGACAAATATATTCATTATATTTGTTAAGTCAATTGTTGATACTATGAAGATTACAAAGTTTTTGATTGCCGTTTTGCTCGGCATCGTCCTTCCGGCATCGTCGTACGCCGGCAAAATCGTTACCGACAGTATCCATAGCGAGATACTGGGAGCAGACGTGACCTGCAATATCTATCTTCCTGACGGATATGATGTTGACGGGACGGGCTATCCTGTAATATATCTCCTCCACGGACTGACCGACACTTATACGGCCTGGGTCGAGAAGGGCAATATGGTTCCTCTGGCCGACGAACTTATTGAGACCGGGGAGTCTCTGCCTGTAGTCATAGTCATGCCGAATGCCGGTGGCCCGGATACGGTCAATACCTGGAACGGTTATTTCAATATGCCCGGATGGAATTACGAGGACTTCTTCTTCGGCGAACTTATGCCATGGGTCGAGTCCAAGTACAATGCTGGCGGTTCCAAGGAGCGCAGAGCCATCATGGGCCTGTCCATGGGTGGCGGCGGAAGTACGGTCTATTGCCAGAGACATCCGGAATGTTTCTCGTCCTGCTATGCCATGAGCGCATGGCTGGACAACGATGAGAGCCTGATAAACGGGGGAGGGGAAGAAAACAAGTTCTATCATGTCTGCAAGGCTGTCCATGGCCGTTCAGCCCTGACTTTCATCGAGAATGCCGACGAGACGGCTATCGCAGGACTTCGTACCGTCAAATGGTTCATAGACTGCGGCGATGACGATTTCCTCTTCGATCTATCGGTCCGTCTCCATCAGTTGATGAGGGACCGGGGCGTCAAGTCTGAGCTTCGCGTCCGCAACGGCGTCCACAACTGGGAATACTGGCACGATGCTCTCCGTATGGCCCTCCCTTACGCGTCCCGGAATTTTTCTAAATGATCAATTATTGTTACTACTTCTCTTCTACCATACGGAACACGTCATCTCTTCGGGAAAACAAACCAACGGTATACTCCCAGAGGATTCCGGTATTGAGGTTGAGAAGGTAGACTCGTGAGGAGGATACGGATAAGAGTTGATAATTAACCTTCCCCTCTTCCGCTATGTCGTATTCAGAAGGCTCTCTTGTGATAAGGGTAAGCTTATGTGGGGTACCAATACTATTCGGCAGCACCCAGACATCACCCGTATACTTGTCCAGTTTGAAGAGATAGGGTATTTCGTCCCGCGACGGAATCACAATCTCATATCTGGAACTGTCAAGACTTGTTTTATCGACAGGGTAATAATGCTGCTCGGTCTGGGCAATGGCAGGGAATGTGGAGAAACAAAGAAAGCCTGTGAGAAGGATGGAAATGATATGTCTTTTCATACTCTTTTTTTTCTAAATCCTCATACAAATATGATACCTTTAGTTAGCCAGCATGAATATCGTCATCTTTAATAACAATGACCAGAATAGAAAAGGTTATTTGGCGTAAAAATGAAGAGAGACAAGTTGAAAAAACTTGTCTCTCTTATTGATTTTCAATTAGTACTCTTCTTCGTTCCACATATGGTGTAATTGTTCTATGCTACTTATTATCAGCCATTTACACTTGTATTCAAAAACTTGGATAGCCATAGGGGAAGTCTGAGGCAGGCTGATAGTCTCTAACTGACATGATACTACCTGTTTTTACTGTCCCTGATAGATATCTATGGCATTCTTTTTGGTTACTGATGCAGAATGTGTATTTTTGCTATGCCATGTTTAGAAGATTAATTATCCTACTGTTAACAGTCCTTCTCTCCTATGCTTGTTCTTGTGGGCCCAAGAAGCAGCATAAGGAGATACTAACTGAGACTGTTTCAAAGGAGCAGGTTGTCACAGAAGACTTCAACAAGATTGGTGAGAAGCTCCAGGAGTTCTTGTCAACAGGAAAGCCTTTGAAGGGTTGGCCTTTCAAAGAGTGGGGATGGAGATTAGTTGACAATCAAATGGTATTCAAGATGCCGAATGGCATTAGAATCACTGGAGAAGTATTGAAGGAATTCCTGAGTCTAGACCACGTCTACCATTACGATTCTCATTTGGGGAAAAGCAGAGGGGAATGGGTAGAAATGCTGATTCATTCAAATGAAGTGTACGAATACTGTGGAACACTGGATGTATCAGATTCTTTGAATTGCTTTGTCTACACAATAGTGAATGAGGAACAAGTTGGATATCACGATGCTTTCGCCTTATTAGTGAAAAATG
>JAEEGL017252106.1_pt1 | contig 18002 bp, 11 predicted proteins | sample 9134231 | NCBI WGS metagenome assembly JAEEGL01 (sample SAMN16246548, study PRJNA631951) | gut metagenome | biome: gut microbiome; feature: rumen; material: fiber-attached | host: Bos | place: Iran: Karaj | collected 2018-10 | reverse complement strand
TGATGACAAAATCAGAAAATATACTAAATATGTTATAGAACATGCAAAAGACTATCATAAGAATGCCGAAGGCATTCCTTTCCTTGGTATAAGCACAGACAAGAAGAGCCCCCTTGCCCAAAAGACCCCTGAAGACGTCGAGCGCGAAATGAAGCAGATTCTGAAGGCGGGCGGCAGGACGCTAATGATCTGCGACGGACGAGCCATCATCGAGCCAGGCTATTTTGAGGTGTTCAAAAAATACTGCGGAAAGGAATGACCGCCAACATAGTGATCGTTCATGAACTTAAACGAGTTTTTTCAAGAATATCCAAGTGTCGCCGTCGCCTTCTCAGGCGGGACGGATTCGGCGTATCTTCTCTATGAGGCGAAAAGATGCGCAGAATCTGTGAGGGCGTACTATGTAAAATCAGCATTTCAGCCAAAGTTTGAACTGGAGGACGCTCTGCGCATGGTTGATGAACTGGATGTGCAGATGACTGTGATTGATGTGGATGTGTTGGCCGACGATGATATCACCTCTAATACTCAAAGGCGTTGCTATTACTGCAAGAGAAGAATCTTCTCCACTATAAAAGAACGTGCGCTCGGCGAGGGATTCAAAGTTCTGCTTGACGGCACAAACGCTTCTGACGATGTGTCGGATCGGCCTGGCATGGCTGCTTTGGAGGAGTTGTCGGTGCTGTCGCCGCTTCGGATGTGCGGGCTGGCGAAAGCGGATATACGGCGGCTTTCCGAGGAGGCTGGACTCTTCACATGGAACAAGCCGCCCTACGCCTGTCTTGCGACAAGAATTTTTCCTGGCCAGCATATAGAAGCACGTCTGCTTGAGAGGACTGAGACCGCCGAAGGTTTTCTTGCCTCGCTGGGTTTCCATGATTTCCGCGTGAGGACAGTTGGTGAGATGGCGAGAATACAAGTCAGGGCGAAAGACATTTCACTTGTGATGGAGCACAGGAAGAAGATTCTTGAAAGGCTGGGGAAAGAGTACAGCGGCGTGTGTTTGGATTTGGAGACCAGAGATGGAGAATGAACTGAAGCATTTGCTTGAAGGCGTCAAGTCAGGTGGCATCTCAATAGATGAAGCCATCCTCAAAATTAAGAAGCAGCCATTTGAGGACATCGGCTTCGCGAAGGTTGATTTGCACAGAAAAATGCGTCAAGGCGTTGCAGAGGTCATATACGGCGCAGGAAAAACGCCTGACCAGATCTGTGGAATCGCCGAAACAATGATGCAAAACGGCCAAGATGTAATCATCATCACACGAATTGATGAAATGGCGGCGGACGTCTTGAAAGGGCGACTGCACATCAAATATCACAAAATTGCAAAGATGGCGATCATCGGTGAGTTTCCAAAGCCAGACGGCGTTGGTGAGATTCTCGTGGCTACTGGTGGCACAAGCGACATGCCTGTCGCTGAGGAGGCCGCGCTGACCGCCGAGGCATTGGGAAACAAAGTGAACAGGATGTATGACGTTGGCGTGGCAGGTTTGCACAGGCTTATGTCCCATCTTGACGATGTCATGGGAGCCTCTGTCATAATCGCTATAGCGGGCATGGAGGGCGCACTTGCAAGCGTCGTTGGCGGTCTTGCGGACTGCCCTGTGATTGCGGTTCCAACAAGCGTCGGATATGGCGCGTCTTTTCATGGACTTTCCGCTTTGCTGTCTATGCTGAATTCATGCGCCAGCGGAGTCGCCGTCGTGAACATAGACAACGGATTCGGCGCGGGATTCATGGCAAGTCTGATTAACCACACGGGAGCAAAAAGATGAAAACACTTTTTCTGGACTGCGGCATGGGAGCCGCAGGCGATATGCTCGCAGCAGCACTGTATGAACTGCTTGACGACAAAGAGGCGTTTCTTAACGCAATCAACTCTGCAGGTATCCCAGACGTCAGAATTTCCGTAGAAAGCATGACCAAATGCGGCATCATCGGGACCCATTTCCGCGTGGCCGTCAATGGCGTCGAGGAGGAGTGCCATGAACATCATCATGAGCATTCTCACGACCACGAACATCATGACCACGAACATGAACATGAGCATCACGACCATGAGCACGAACATCATGAGCATTCCCACGAGCATCACGACCATGAGCATGGACATTCTCATGTCCATAGAAGCATGTCTGACATTGAAGGGATTATAGCATCGCTGTCGCTGCCAGAGTCAGTGAAGTCGGATGTCGTTGGCGTATATAGACTTATAGCAGAGGCTGAAAGTAATGCCCATGGCAGACCCATCTCGGAGATACATTTTCATGAGGTAGGGACTATGGATGCGATAGCAGACATTGCGTCCGTCTGTTTTCTGATGAATCTTCTGAAGGTTGACAGGGTTATTGCGTCGCCTGTGCATGTTGGCAGCGGCCATGTCCATTGTGCCCACGGCATCCTGCCCGTTCCCGCGCCCGCGACGGCGTACATTCTTAAGGATGTTCCAATGTATGGCGGACGAATAGATGGCGAGCTCTGCACGCCGACTGGCGCCGCTCTGCTGAAGAGGTTTGTCTCCTCTTTCGGCGAGATGCCCGCGATGATGGTCAACAAAATAGGCTATGGCATGGGGAAGAAGGATTTCGAAGCCGCGAACTGCGTCCGTGCAATGCTTGGCGAGACGGCAGACGGTCATGATTCAATCGTGGAGCTCAGCTGCAATCTGGATGACATGACGCCTGAGCGCATCGGCTTTGCGATGGAGCTTTTCTTCGCGGAAGGCGCGCTTGATGCTTATACAATTCCAATCGGAATGAAAAAATCACGGCCCGGCGTGATGCTTTGCGTCATCTGCCGCGAGAATGACCGCGAGAAGATGGTACGTTTGTTGTTCAAGCACACAACCACGTTAGGCATACGCGAGAACCGCAGCAGGAGATACACGCTGCAGCGCAACGTCGAGAGCATCCAGACTTCATGCGGTGAAGTGCATGTCAAACACTCCGCAGGATATGGCGTTGAGAGAAGAAAATGCGAGTACGAAGACTTGGCGCGAATCGCACGCGAAAAAGACATTTCGATAGAAGAGGCCGCAAAGATGCTTGGACTGTGATGGTCGTCTAGAAAATCAACGGAGACACCCAATGAAGAGATTTCTATTTACTGCAATGCTTTGCGCGACAGCGCTTTTGGCTCAGAATATCGCGCTGAACAAACCATATACTTTTTCGCAAACAACAAATTACCCTCCATGCAAAGATCCAGACGACAAGACGCAATTGACAGACGGCGTTTACACCGATACCACAAGGGATAATTTCTGGGCGCACAAAAGCACCGTCGGGTGGCGGGCAGTCGGTGTCCTTGCCATCACCATAGATTTGGGTGAGACATTTCCAATAGGCGGTTTTCTGTATAGCACAGCGTTCGGCAGAGCGCAGGTCACAATGCCTGAATTTATATACGTCTATGTGAGCGAAGACAAAAATGACTGGTATTTCGTGGGCGACCTTTTCGCTAAGAGCATTGAAAAGAGCGGAAGGCCAAAAGAGAATGAATACATATATTATAAGGCGAAAAGCGACGATATGCCATGCAAAGGCCGCTATGTTACATTTCTCATCAGACAAAACCGATACCTGTTTGTCGATGAGATAGAGATTCACAAAGGCGATGATTCGCTTCTGGCAAACGCTCCATCTGATGAAAAGACCCAAGACCCTATGGTGCATTACTTTGACAAACGTTTACAGACGATTGTCAATGATGACATTTGTGTTCTTGAAAAGCAAGTTGAACGGCTTGCCCCCGCCACGAAAGCATCAATAACCGCCGCCATCGATGACTACCGCAAGAACTCTCTTAAAAAGGTAACAATAGGCGATGAGAATTGCATTCCCATATATCCGATTGGTGAGAAACACGCCGAATTCTATGCTATCAATGCCAAGTATCTGCAAGCCAAGGGCTTCAGCAAACCCATGATATGGCGAAACTGTCGTTGGGACAATCTGAATCCCATGTCTGCGCCGCCAGCGAATGTCAACTCTGAACCGCTGGAAATCGATATGATGCGCGGCGAAGTCCGCGCCGAATCATTCAACATTCTCAATCCGACCGACAACGCTCTTGACTTCAGGATAGAGGTGAACGGACTTCCAGACGGCAGTGGCATCGACTGCCGCGAGGTCCTCGGAATGCTTACATACCAATTAAAATACTCCACAAGCGCGCTCAAGCCTGGCGAGGGTGGCTCCATCAGCGTGAATGTTCCAGCAGGCATGAGCAAGCAGATTTGGCTTTCGTTCAAGCGTCCGACACTCAAGGCGGGACTCTACAAGGCGACCGTTAGCGCCGTCGCCGAAAATGTCAGTCTCAGCGTCCCGCTGATGCTCAGAATCCACGATTTCGACTTCCCAAAAGAGCCGCGAATGCATGTCGGCGGCTGCGACTATCTTGATGGCGATTGCAACTACTACAAAGGCAAGGACTGTGTAGAGGCCACAATAGCGATGATGCGCAGTTTTTACACGGATAGCCCATGGGCAAGAAATTTAGTCCTACCGCGTGGGGCGAAGTTCGACAAGGAAGGGCATTTATTGAACGCTGACGAGCTTGACCACAGCGAATGGGAGAAGTGGATTGCCCGCTGGAGCGGTGCGCGTTTTTATTTCGTTTACAATTGCGTGAGGTTCGATTTCTTTGGAGAGCCAATGGGTACGCCACGCTTCAACCGAATGGTCGGAGAATACTTCATCGCGTGGGAGAAATATCTCAAGGAGCACGGCATTCCATCGTCAAAAGTTGTCTTCCTGTTGGTTGATGAGCCATGCACGAAAGACAGGGACGAGAGAGTTGTCGCATGGGCGAAGGCCATCAAAGCCTCAAAGGCGGGCTTCGTACTGTTCGAGAATCCAATTTGGACTGATCCTAAGGATGGAGACCCCGAAATGTTCGCAGCTGCAGACATCCTAAGCCCCAACACCGTTTTCATGACCAACTCCGCAGACGTCGAGGCTTACAAGAAATTCTATATGGACTATCGTGACAAAGGTGCCACGCTATGGCTCAATTCCTGCTCGTTCCCTGCACGTCTCGTTGACCCCATCACATATCATCGCGGACAGGAGTGGCGCGCTTTCGAGATGGGCGCTGAAGGCTCGATTTATTGGGCCTTCGGCTGCGGTGGTGGAATCGGCGACTCATGGCATCCGTTCAAGCAGCTACACATCGAGTACTCTCCTTTCATGGTCTCGCCTGACAAAGGGCCCATGGACGCAAAACAATCGGAGGGCCTCCGCGAAGGCGTTCAAGACTACGAATACCTCTGCATGCTTCGAGACAGAATCGCCGAACTGAAGAAAACAGAGGCTACATTGTCGAATGCCAAGAAGACAAAGCTTGCAGAAGCGGAAAAGCTTTTAGCGGAGGCTCCGACGCGCGCACTCAAACTCACGCCCATTCCAGGCGCACCAGCATGGTCGGAGAAAAACGCCGTGATGTGGCACGATGAAAAAGACCGCACCTACATGGACATTGAATGCCGCAAGGTCCTGCGAATGCTCAGCGAGTTGGCTGCTCACTGATTCCACATAGACAAAAGGTTACACAATCCGCCGTATGACGTCTAGCTTCGGACGTTGCTCGAAACACAGTATGGCAGAGTACCTGTGACTTTCAACCTATGCCGCTTTGCCTCGTGTATGCATCGCAAACGTTATCATGCCTCCTGTCTCTTTTTGTTATAACACTAACTTTTGATTTCAAGTGCCTAAGCTATTTTAGTAGTTCTGTTTATTTGGGATAACGCCACGAATGCCACCTCGTGGATTTGGTACATCTCCTTGATAGCGTGGAATCAGATGGATATGGACATGTGGGATGCTTTGTCCTGCTGTTTCATTAACATTTATGCCAATGCTGTATCTGAAAGAGATGAGAAGAGAAGGTTGTCCGAATGTTGTATTCAACGTTCATCAGACTTGATAATCAGGCTTTCTGCGTAGCCACCATTCGCCTAACACGAGCTCTTGAAATACCGGTAGCTTTTGAAATCTCATTGATTTTCATGCCGCTGCGATACATGTTGCAGATGACTTCCGAAATTCCCTCGGCCTTCCCTTGGGCAATTCCCTCGGTTCTTCCAATTCTCTTTGCGTCTTCAATCACAGTCCACATATCCACATTCTCCTTTTCCTCTGCAATATTCAATTCCACGTTCATCAGACTTGAAATCAGACTGACGGCCACTGGTGGCGGCGTCCTGAGTTCGGTATGCTTTTCAAGCATCCCCTGAAGTCCTGTCGCATCATGCGCATGTCTTGCATAGTACAGGACAGCCCTTAGGCCTGGACCAAGCATGTCAAGTTCCGCATCGGGACTTTGCGGTGACACTACCTTTATCCTGTACGAAGGCAAGAACGGTCTGACATAATCCGCAATGTCCTCTGGGATGTCGTGGAACATGTCGGACAAATCTGTCGGACCGTCCCATGGACTATCACCGTAATAGACCACGATGCTGATGGCCAGCGTTAGCCTGTCGTCAGGGCCGAAATCAGACGTGAATGAGCATTTCCCGCCTTTCCCTTTCCTCCGTTTGTGCCGTGCCTTGGTGTCGCGCATCTGTCGGATATACAATTCTATATCGTAGTGCAACAGCCTCAACGGCATTCCGTAGTCAACAGAGGCTTGGTTCTCGACCCCAAGCAGCATGTACATCCTGTGCCCGTCCCTCATCAGCACCGTCTGTTTCAACAGGTCGCGGATGCTCACGTCTCCACGTCCTCTGCGCCTCCCACGCGCATGCTTTCCCTCCTCCTTTGCCAGCGTGACCACGCTGTTCACCTCTTGGAGGGACTCATGCCTAACCACTTGCCTTCCACCGAAAGCCGCCGCGTTGACAAGGCGTGAAAACTCCTCAGGGTTTCGTAGAAGTTCATGCGCCTTGGCATCAATGACACCCATAGTGACTCCTTGTCTTTCTGCATTGCATTCCGACTGATGCCGCGATGAATGTCCATATTCTACGAACAACTATAATTTACTGCATCAGCTAGATATTTCAAACAAATTATTTTCTTTGTTTGATAATCTAATCTTGTTTTTAACAAATGCAAGCATTAAATATATTTTTTTATTTATTATAATTTCTAATTAAAATTCACTATAATTATGCTAAATTATCATATAATAATTCAAATAAAATATAGTAGTTTCATTAACAGCAATAATATGATTCTAAGGCTGTTAGGTGATATTTTTAACAACTTGTTATATTCATCAAAAGTGTAGGCAAATTGAGTAAAAATGATCTATGCCATACAGGGTATAACTCTTCTAATAAAAGATATTGCTGTCGCAAAACTACCACTGAGAATTCAATGATGGAAGATGCCATATAAAAGAGGAGGTAATTACAAACTCACATCCCAATCGTCTTCATGGCACCTCACGATGGCTTTCTAAATTTCGCCTCTTGGGGACATACCCCAAGGGCGAAACAGTCGGATTGTCAGATTTTTTGGAGGCCTTCGTTGATCCAATCGGGGAGACCGTCGCGCATGCCCGCGTTTGGTGAGTAGAGGACGTGTTGGGCGTAGTAGGCGGTATAGTCGTTTTTCCAGTCGATGCCGAGCCATGCGCCTGCTGCGCCGCCCCAGCCAAAGTCGGACTTGTCGCTGATGGTAGGATTTGGACAGCGCATGCCGAGACCGTATCCATATTGTGGTTTCCAGTAGGCGGGTCTTGTCTGATTGTTCAGCATATCGGTGGTCATCAGCTTGAGTGTATCCTTGCGAATGATGGTGTCGCCTGTGCGCAGTGCCTCCAAGAAGAGGCTCATGTCTTCAACGGTGGTCATGCATCCTGCGCCGCCGCTGGCGTATTCAGGGCCGAAGATGTAGAAGTTGTCGGGATAGACATCAAAGGCCTTGCGTTCATAGTTGTAGGCGTATAGTGTGGCGATGCGCTTTTCGAGTTCGGGGGTCAAAATGTAAGAGGTGTTCTTCATGCCAAGAGGGTTGAAGATGTTTTTTGTGGCATAGTCGTTGAACTTCATGCCAGTGATGACTTCCACGAGGGCGACGATGACATCGTGGCAGAGGCTGTATTGCCAATTTGTGCCTGGCTCGAAACTGAGATGCTCACGCGCGAGACCGCGAATAATCTCGCGGGTGGGGCAACGACCATTGGTCTTTTCTCTGACCTCCTTTATGGAGGCGGCATCACGATTGTAGTTGAGGCCAGCGGTCATGGTGAAAAGATGCTTGATTGTTATCTTATTCTTTGCGGGAACGATGCCATTGGGAGTGCAGATGGTCATGTTCTTGAATTCAGGGAGATAGTGCCAAAGTTCGTCCTCAAGTTTGAAAAGGCCCCTCTCATAGAGTTGCATGGCGGCAGTGCATGTGATTGGCTTGGAACATGAGTAGATGTAGTACATCTCGTCGCCGCGCATTGGAATTGACTTGTTGGGGTCGGTATAGCCGCCCATGCGACGGTGGATTGTCTCGCCGTGGTGCTTTAGGATGAAATCATAACCAGGGATGCCCATCTCCAGAAAAGAGTCCAGCATTTCGTTCAGTTTCTCAAACATGATTCTTCTTCCTTATTTAAATGTGTTATAAAAGTTAATCTTCACCTGTTCAGCAAGCGGCTCGACAGCCATTCCACGCGCTGCGGCGAGTGCATGCAGCACGTTCACGGCCTGCCAAGGCTCCGTCAGTTCGCCGTGAACGTATGGAAGGTCGGGGCAGTCCGTCTCAGTGAGAAGACGCTCGGCGGGAATGAACGCCGCAACCTCCCGAAGCCTGTGCGCCTCTGGATATGTCACAGGCGCCGCGAAGGATATGTGAAGTCCCAAATCCAAAAGTTTCGAGGCAATCTCGCGGCTGCCTGTGAAATTGTGCATATATCCGCGCAGCGAAGAGATATTTAGCTCCTTGAGGATTCCGAAGAACTCCTGCCACGCCTTTCTGTTGTGGAGGCATACAGTCCGACCATGCTTCAGCGCAAGCGACAACTGCTCCGCAAACGCCGTCTCCTGCGCCGACTGGTTCTCCCGCCCGCCATAGAAATCCAGTCCAATTTCGCCGACTGAGGCCGTCGGATTGTCATTGAGCGCCTCCTCTAGCGCCTTGCGTGCGGAGGGCCATTCCTCTGGCCAGAACGGATGTATGCCAAACGCGACCTTTACATCCGCGGAGGCCATAGCGGCTATGCTTTCAAACTCGCCTAATCGCGCCGCGTTGGCGATGACGCCTACAAGACCGTTGCGTCGCGACCGCGCCAAAACGTCATCAATCCTTGGCAGGACACGTCCGTCCGCCAGATGCGCATGACAGTCTATGACAGGCAGAGTCACTTCCGCACCGCTCCGCAGTCAAGAATGATTCCGTTGATGGCGGCAGTCTTCTCCTCGCAGAGCCGCCGTGCGTCCTTCCCCCAAGCCTCGACGTTCAAGCGAAGCTTCGGCTCGTTGCCTGATGGTCTCAACACAAACCACCAGCCGTTTTCGCCGCCGTCATGTTCCATCTTCAAGTCTGGCGCGGCGATTTTCGCGGCATCATAGTCGCTATCCGCCATAAAAACATGCTGTGCGCCGATGGTCTCATCGAAACGCACCTCCAGACGTTGAACTCCAACGCCCTTCTCCGACTCAAATACCTTCACAATGGCTTTGGCGATGTCATCGGAACTTGGTAGTTCGTAGTTGATTTCTCCTGACCAGCAGTAGTAGCCGCGCCATTCGGCCAGTTTGTCGGCAAGGCTCTCGCCTTTGTCACGCATATCCCATACAAGAGAAATCATGTAAAGGCTTGAGAGGACGCCACTGTCCGAATAATTGAACTCTGGATAATAGTAATGACCAGAATGCTCCCCTGCGAGAAGAGTCCTGCCAGAGAACATTCCGCTGCGCATGAGTTGCTTGATGCGACCATGGCCCGCAGGCGTCTGGACAACCTCCGCCCGCCCTTTGAACAGATGTTGAATCAGTTGCGAACAGCACAAGTTGCACATTACAACAGGATTTTCCACAGAGGAAGACGCCAACTTTGCAGATGATATTAACGCAAGTACTTGCGATGGAATAACTTCCATACCACATGAATCCACGAATCCAGCCCTGTCAGCATCGCCGTCGAATCCGATGCCCAAATCAGCATGATGCTCCAACGTCTTCTGCGAGAGGCGCTTCATGAAGTCAGGCAGCAACGGATTCGGAACGCCGTTGGGGAAATCGCCGTCTGGCTCGCCCTCAAGAATGATGGCGCGCAGTCCGAGCGGCTCAAGAAGCTTTGCTATCGGAGCGAATGCGACGGCTCCCATGCCGCCGCCAGCCAACACCACAACCGTGAACGGACGTTGTGACACGCGTTTTTTGTCAAGCCCCGCAATGTGAACTATCGCGCGAGCATATTCATCGAAATCAAATGCCTGCGGAACCACGAGCAGTTCGTCGCATCTTGTGCCAATGAACGCCAGTTCCTCCTGACTGAATGGCAGACATCCCTTGTGGATGATCTTGATTCCGTTATATTCTTTTGGGTTGTGGGATGCCGTCACCATCGCACCAGCGTCGTATTTTGTCGAAGTTTTTCCGCAGGAGTAATAGACATGTTCGGTCGAGACTAGGCCCAAATCATCACATTCACCGCCAGCCCTCATGAAACCGAGCATGAACCCCTGTGCTATTTCGGTGTTGCCATGGCGGCAGTCATGACCGACAGCGATGAACGGACGTTCAATTCCCTCGCCTTTCAGCATCTCGCATGACGCACGACCTAACGATTCGGCGACGCGTCCATTCAAATGCTTAGGATATAGTCCCCTGACATCATCACGCTTCAATACATCTTTTGACGCAACCATAAACGCCTCCTCATCCAAAAATCAGTATCTTTAATCCTATCAGCATCAAGACGGCTCCGCCAAGAGCCTCAAACCTATGTCCAAATCTGCCGCCGATGGAGCGACCTATCGTGCAACCCCAGCCTGAAATGACAAAAGTCGTACAGCCAATTAGAATCACATCCCATAGTATCTTTGTGCGCCCAAGGCAAGCATAGCCGACTCCGACCAAAAAAGCGTCTATGCTCGTCGCAAACGACAATATCATCAGACGCCAGTAGGTGAATCCGTCAATCTTCTCGCCCTCACCGCCTTTGTATGCCTCCCATACCATTTTGGCCCCTAAGGCAAACAGCAGCAGAAAGGCGACGATATTGCCAAAACGCTGAATAACATCCCCTATGAGGCTGCCGCCAAACCAGCCAGCCGTTGGCATCAGGGCCTGAAACACGCCGAAGCTAAACGCCGTCGCGAACATCCGCCACGGCGTGAATCTCCCGCGCTCAACAGCGCCAAGCGCAATCGACACGGCAAGCGCATCCATCGAAAGGCTTATACCTATAAGAAGTGTTTCAATAAAAAACATAATTTGACTAATATATCATTTTCTCCAGCCATTCCAAACAGTGTTAGGGTTTTTATTAAACTGTAAACGACTAAACGCTTTGAGAATGTCTCTATTTGAATTATATTATTGCCAAATGTCATTAAATTCATAGTAAAGGAAACACAAATGGAAGACAACGTCAATGCAATCCCCGAAGCGACTGACTTCATAAGGGAAATCGTCAATGCCGACATCGCATCAGGCAAATACAAGATGGGCGACATAAGGACACGCTTTCCGCCAGAACCCAACGGTTATCTTCACATCGGACATGCGAAGGCCCTTTGCATCGACTTCGGCATTGCAAAGGACTATCACGGCAAGACCACCCTCCGAATGGATGACACCAATCCCGCCAAGGAGGACACAGAATACGTCGAAGCCATTAAGGAGGACGTCCACTGGCTTGGATTCGAGTGGGACGGCGAAGTCCGCTATGCATCAGACTATTTCGAGAAGATGTACGAGTACGCCATCGTTCTGATTGAGAAGGGACTTGCATACGTTGACGACCAGTCCGCCGAGGAGATTTCAGCCACACGCGGCACGCTCACCGAGCCTGGCAAGGAGAGCCCATGCCGCAATCGCAGCGTTGAGGAGAACCTTGACCTCTTCAAGAGGATGCGCGCAGGCGAGTTCGCCGACGGCGAGAAGGTGCTCCGCGCCAAAATTGACATGGCGTCCCCGAACATCAACATGCGCGACCCTGTAATGTATCGTATTCTCCACAAGTCGCACCATCGCGCTGGCGACAAGTGGTGCATCTATCCGATGTACGACTGGGCACACGGTCTGGAGGACTCCATAGAGGGCGTCACACACTCGCTCTGCTCGTTGGAGTTCGAAATTCACAGGCCGCTCTACAATTGGTTCCTCGTGCCGCTGCCAGTCCACAAACCGCAACAGATTGAGTTCTCGCGCCTGAATCTGAACTACACGGTCATGAGCAAGCGTCGTCTGCGCCGCCTTGTCGAGGAAGGCTATGTCAAGGGATGGGATGACCCACGCATGCCTACACTCTGCGGACTTCGCCGCAGAGGCTACACGCCATCGTCCATTCTCTCGTTCATGAAGCTTGTTGGCATCACAAAGTACAATGGTTTGACGGACTACGCCGTCTTCGAGAGCTGCCTGCGCGACGAACTGAACAAGACCGCGCCGCGCTACATGGCGGTGCTGCATCCTGTCAAACTTGTCATAGACAACTATCCAGAGGGCAAGACAGAATATCTTGAGGCTGTCAACAATCCAGAAGACCCTGAATCTGGCACGAGAAAAGTCGCCTTCAGCAGAGAGCTCTTCATTGAGCAGGATGACTTCATGGAAAATCCGCCGCCGAAATACTACAGGCTCGCGCCAGGGCAAGAGGTTCGTCTCCGCTGGGCGTACATCGTCAAATGCGTCAATGTCGTAAAGGACGCCGATGGCAATGTCGCGGAAATCCACTGCACCTACGACCCAGAGACAAAGGGCGGCAATCCCGCCGACGGTCGCAAGGTCAAGGGCACAATCCATTGGGTCGATGCCGCGACAAGCATAAAGTCTGAAGTGCGCCTCTACGATAGGCTCTTCGCGGTTGAGTTCCCAGAAGATGTCGAAGAGGGACATGACTTTATAGAGTCGCTCAACCCACACTCCTGCGACATTCTCACAGACTGCCGTCTGGAGCCTGGCCTTGCTGCGCTACCGCCTGAGACACGCGTCCAATACGAGCGGCTGGGATATTTCTGCACAGATAGATACGACCACAAGGCCGACGCGCCTGTCTTCAACCGCACTGTTGGAATTAAGGACAGTTGGGCGAAAATCGAGAAGAAAGACAAGCCCGCGCCACAGGCAAAAGAGAAGCAGGCGCCCGCGCCAGAAAACGTTGCCATCGTCGATATCGATGACTTCGCGAAAATCCATCTGGCAACCGCAACGGTTCTCGCGGCGGAGAACATTCCGAACACGGACAAGCTCCTCAAGCTGAAGGTCGATTGCAACGGCGAACGCCAGATTGTCGCTGGCATCGCCAAATTCTACAAGCCAGAGGATCTCATCGGCAAGACGATTGTCATTGTCGAGAATCTCAAGCCCGCCGTCCTTTGCGGCGTTGAGTCATTCGGAATGCTCCTTGCGGCAAAGCGCAAGAAGGATTTGAGACTTCTGACCGTTGACGGCGAAATTCCTGCGGGAACAACAATCGGCTGATAATATCACATACGTATCAAAGGCTGTTGCAAATATGGCATGCAACAGCCTTTTTTATTTATTCACGACAATCTGCAGCAATCTGAAATTCCGCTGTTCAACGAGCACGGCAAATTTGGTCACTCCCGAAAATAGTTTCGTATCCGTTTCCAAATCATAGACATCTGCCGTTCCATCCACATTAAAAATCTGCTTCATGTCAAGTACGATTTGAGAGTTCAGGGGATGGTCATGATTATTGAAGACGACCAGCATCATTCGTCTTTCGGCTTTTTTCAGATAGGCGGTGATGGCGGTGTCCTTGCCGTCATTGTCTCCTGTTATGCCGCAATTCTTCCAGTAGGGAAGGAATTCATCATGGTCGGAGAGTTGGAACCTATCCAAAGCGACCCAAATTTGGCGGGCGGTCTCAAAGAGTGATGTCCTGTCAGGCAGTCCATCGTGAAGCATAAGAATCCCAGAGAAATGGCGACGCGCCCACGGCTCTTCGGCCCATGTCTTTTGTTGGCTGGGCGGCGCATATCCCTTCGCTCGATGTAGTTCCGACAGCCAGATGACCCCTGGCCCCCAAATCTGCGGGAGGATTTCCGCGCGCGCAGTGTCCAAACTCAACGACTTGTAGGATTTGTCTTTTGCAAGTTGATGGAACCAAAGCTCGCCGTCGAGCAAATAGTCCGCATGACTGTATCCCGCGATGTGTGCTGTTGCGCCTGAGACATGGCAGACGATTGGAGCATCGTTCGCCATCTCTTTACAATATATATATACAAGTTCCATCCATCTCCTGTGCTCGCGCAAAGGATAGACGGGACGGCGTACACCATTGGCTGCCAGATAACCGTGACCATGATCCTCACGAGTGCAGGCTGGAGCGCCCCACAAATCAAAATAGATTCCATCGACGGCAGGCTTGCCATTGTGCGCCTGCGCAAATTTCCAGAGATAGAAATCGCAGTAATCAGCGGTCTTGCAGACCTCTATCATGTCCATTTCGTAGCCATAGAGCGTATTGCCGTAGAGGCGTTCCTGCTCACCCGCAAACCAGTCGTCGCCGTTCCAAATCACTTCAGGAGAATTTCTGCCGATGCTTGAATATGCGGCATACCAAGCGGAGCGAGTTTTGCTTTTGTCCAATGCGTCATAATGATAAATCGACTTGTTTTTCTTGTAATCGTCCTGACGACTTCTGCTGACCTCTTCAATTTCCTTTGCATCGACCGCCCAATAGGGAGTACCTTGCCTGTAGAAGGTTGTCATCCACCAGGAGAAGTTTGCAGGATAATATGTCTCCTTCTGCGCGGCAGTTCTGTTATACGCAAACCAATTCTGGGCGCGCAATTTACGGTATCCCTCTGGGCGCGGTCTCACAGGCGTTGGATGAATGTAGAAGCCATAGACAGGAGCTTTGCTGATGGCCAGAGGCGTGTCAACTATGTTCAGGCGCACATTGGTCTCAGTCGCTTTTCTGAAGACCTCAGCCTGTGCAGAAACATTCTTATTGGACCAATATTCAGTCGATTCGATTCCAAAACTCAGGCCGCCCTTTTCCATGCCTATCCAGAACGGCCCTGAGATTCCCTCCAGCGTCTTTCCCCAATAGTCTGGAGTGGCTCCTGTGTTTTCAAGGTCTCGGAAGCCGCTGTTCATGAGAGTCGAATGCTCTTTGGGAATGTCCAACTGAACATACAATTGTTCGATGCTGCTTCCCTTCTTGACATTCAACGCCATCTCGTACCAGATGAATCCGTCATAATCAATCTCAGCAGACACCGTGATGCTCCCGCCGTCGGAAATTTCGCATGAAGACTCTATTACTACACGACGGTCGCTGGAGGACTTCACCTTTTGGATGCTTTTAGAGAGTATGCCAAGCGCTCCATCCTTTTTTAACGAAAGCATGACGGGAGATTTTAGAAGCGGAATTCCCGCAGTCGTAATCTGTTCCGCAAACAGCGATTCCTTTCCGAAGATATATTCACGATTCCAGCACGAGACATGAATCTTGCCGTTGACATTCCTAATCGCCAGAGGCGTCCACGGCGCAGGCACATGGTCGGTTTTAATGTTCTTCTTCACGAAATCATGCCACGGCGGCGTTTTGTCATAGACGGTGAACTCCCTGCCCTCAGTCTTCTGATAAACGTTGCCGCCTGCATCCATCAATTCGCCCACAAGAGTGTAATTTCCTGTGGGGAGTCCACTGATGTCAAGATAACTCGTCTGCTTCGTCGCAGTGATGGGAACAACGGTTTCCGCCGCCTTGTTGCCCTGCGAATCGCAAGCCGTCAGCCGCAGTCTGCTCTTTCCGTCGTTCATAACCGCCGTGACAATCCGAAGATGATTTTTCCCGTCTATGACTGTTCTGCGCATGGTCTCAACTTCCGCCTTCATGGTCGCTTCATAGAAGAACCGTCCAGAATAGATGTATTTTCCGTCTTGAATCAGACTGGCGTAAATGATGCCGTTTTTCTTCAGACGGCCAGAATCCCCCTTGAAACAAACCTTAGGGGTTTTGGGAACTTGTACCGTTTCGCTGAACAATGCGAATTCTGTGTCAGCAGTTTGGTCGTATCTTTTTGCGCTGATTTCCATCTGAACTGGCAAATTGCCGTCTGCGCCGCAACGGAAGGCGGCTTCGCCTCGGAACAAATCGCCCAAGTCGGAAAAACTGACAACAGAAGAATCAGCGTCGCCAAATTCTATAATTCCAAAGTTTCCATATTCGGCGAATTTGGTCTTGACCGCCGCCAGCGAATAGAATCCCGCGCCGATTACGCTTTCGCAGAGATTGAACAGCATGCAATCTCCTTTCTTGGGAGATGACATCGCAAGCGACGCAAACGGCACCGCTATTTCCGTACACCAATTATCTCCAGAGATTTTCGATGCGCTCCGAAATCCATTGCAGTTCCATGCAAAGCATTCCGCCTGCGGTTTGCCGCTCTGGCAATGCTGGTCAAAGACTGTGCCATTATGATTCACCACGATTTGGTAGTAATTCCCTTTGTCAGATTCCGATGCGAAATACAGCTCCAGACTGTCGTCTTTCCAAACACTGCCGTCCCGCTTCGTCTCCGCTTGAATTGGCTGACGCATATGCCCCTTGCTTTTAATGGCAAAATAGAGATTCTCCTTATCGTAGCCAACCTTGACTTCTGGCTGATATTCAGTGACGCTTCCTTTGGGAAGCTTCAAGAATCCTGTGAAGCTTGAGGCCCTTTTCCATTCGGCATCCGCAATCTCACCGTCAATGGCTGGCGCGCTAATCGGATTCGCTGTAATTAAGGGGAATCTGTTTTTTGGTTGCTCAACTTGCACCGCTTCAGGCTCCGTCGCCCAAATCTTGAGGTCTCTGATGTCGGTTTCGCCAAGGCTCAAATTGGCGAGGCTATAGCCCACACACAACCGCGTGGCGTAGAAATCTGTTTCAGGATAGGCGAGATTTGTGGTCGGCGTCACAAGATTTTCGCCATCTACAGTCAGACTCACTTCCGTTGGTTGCCAAGCAATCTCCACATCATGCCATTCGCGGCTCGTATCCAATTTCATATAAGGATAAATGACAGGCAGTTCTCCCTTGCTGACATTCGGATTCTTCTGCTGTCCATAGGCGACCTGCACACTCGGAACACCTTTGGGGCAAATGTAAACTACATGCAGAAGAGTGCCAAGAGGCCCCTCCATCCGCAAAAACATGTTGAATCCCACATCTTTGAGCGCCCAGCCGACAGGACGAAATTGAAACTGCAATTTGCCAAAACGCAACGGAAACGGTTGAAGGTTGTTTGCCAAAGACTGCGGCTTGACCTGCCCAGTTAACGGAAATATGAGCCTTCCCGCCTTGTCTCCTGTCTTTTTGCCAATGCGAAGAGCCTTGCCGTCTGCGACGTCTATAATCTGAACATCGCTCGCGTCCTGAAGACACGGCTGGACGGCGACCTGCGGCTTGTAGCCGTCGCTGAAATCACAGGAGAAAACAAGATTCTCTTTGGCAAAAACACTAGCCGTAAGGGAAAAGAATACAAGTATTTCAAATGTAATATTTTTCATATATTTAATCTCTTTATCTATCGAACAAATATTCGCCCATGATTGTCATGCTTTCGTCGGCGGGAGAGAGGCAGGAAATCTTGAAGGTTTCGCCGCCCGACGGAACGGTGACGACGACATGCGCGCCAAGCCCAAAGGTCTCGGGGGCAATGTCTGCGAGGAATGGCTTGCCTTCAGCGGCTTTACGGCGTTCGTCAGGAAAGACGGTCGGAAAATGCAAACGTTCGTCAGGATAGATGCTTCTGTCCGACAGACGCTCCATCACCTCATCAACGGTGTGCAACTGATCCCACACGCTTGCAATCCAAGCCTTTGCGGACAAAGCCTTGATGATCTGCGTGGGCATTGAGAAATG
>JAEEGL015417201.1_pt1 | contig 18002 bp, 40 predicted proteins | sample 9134231 | NCBI WGS metagenome assembly JAEEGL01 (sample SAMN16246548, study PRJNA631951) | gut metagenome | biome: gut microbiome; feature: rumen; material: fiber-attached | host: Bos | place: Iran: Karaj | collected 2018-10 | reverse complement strand
TTCTGCCACCTTCCTGGCAACCTCCAGGAGTTCCTCCTTGTTCTCGAATCCGTTGGTCTTCTCACCTGGATGATAGAATTCCCATCTGTGTGGGTCATTCTTGATCTCCTCTTCGGTGACACCTCTGGCAACCTCTATGTCATATGATGATGACCATTTGTCTTGGAGTTCCCGGGGTAGGTTTCTATGCTCCTCACCAAGGTATCCGCCGACACAATAACCTTGATCATCTATAATGCGGATACCGTCAGCGATGAGTTTGGCATAGTAGTGAATCGCTTCCCAACACGTTCCTATGAAGGATGTGATTTCTATCTTCACCTTTCTGGGCTCTCTGATCTGGAATTTCCATCCAGGATGTTCATTCAGATGGAAATCGTTTCCGAAATCCAGGGGGAAGACATCAGGATACTCTCCCTGATCCAGGGAATGATCACTGGCATACTGTATGTTGTCATTCTTTATTTCCATATCGGTCTATTTCATGAAAGTGAATCCAGGGAGATACACTCTAATCCCAGTTCCTTCTCAAAGGTTTCTTCTATCTGTTCCATAACGATGACGATTAAAATATTACCTTTGCACACTTTATTGTCTGTATCTCCTCACTCCATTTGATGGTTGCTTGTACTGTATCTCCATTATATGGGGTGACTGAAATGATCCGATCAGTCGGAATCTCCATCTCCCAGGAATGTCCTTGGTCTTTTTTAATGAGTTTTGCCATATTCTTCGTTGATCGATTTGAAAACTGTGAGTATTAACTTGGCATCTTTGATACCCTTCATTATCTCACTCTTGGCAAACAGAACCAGATCTGCTTTTTCATAGACCAGGTTATCCTCATCTGCCAGATTGAGAACCTCTATTATCTTGTTATTAAGAACTCTGCTGTCAAGTATCATAACTGTTTCTTTTTCTTTTTATTCGCAATCAGACTTGCTATCTTGAATGCACCTTTAGTAAAGATGATTAATAATCCGGCATATAACAATACTACCGGTATCATCAGTAACAAGTATGTCTCAAAACTGTAGTATCCCTTGACCTTGAGACTGAAGAGGAAATGGTTTGCCAGTATCCATATCGCTGTCGCCAATACATAGGCGATTATTGAACCCAGGCATCCATACATCTCCTCATCATCTTGAGGAGTCAAATCCGGAAGATCTTCACTTCTATAAAAAATCCACCAAGGGAAAATAGGAATCATAATCAATCTTTGTTTTTATTGTTCTTATTTCTGATATAAAGATAATACTTTATTTTGAACCCACCAAATATATTAACAATATTTAACAAAAATCTTTGGATTTCAGATTTCGTAGGTCGTCACCGTCAGTTAGGGACATTCATATTATAGAGGAACAACTGGGGCATCCCCATCATTGATCTTACCAGGTTGGCTGCTTCCATATATGTTGTCACCATCTCGGCTGCATATTGTCTATCACACAACAGTTTGACCGGGTCGGCCTTTCTCTGCTGAATCAGGGCTGTCATCACATTTCCAATGACTGTCCTGTTGTGCTGTAGTTTCTCTTCATCACTCATAATGCTGTGGATTTCAGATTTTCTCCATTATCTTCTCAATGAACCTCCTGTCAATGGGAGTCCTCTGGATGATCCCTGTCATACCCGGCCAGATTGTCCCCCTCTTCTTGAGTTCAATGACATCTCTGCCAGACTGCTGCAGGAGTTCCTCCAACTTCTTTTTCCACCCTGTGGTGGGTGTCCCTTTCAGATAGTTCAGTACCTCCCTGGCGGATTCCTCCCAATCAAAGAACTTGGGTGACCAGGACTTGCCGGATATCTCTGAAAGACTGATGGTCATTATGTGGTCGGATACTTTCTTGAACTTGGTGGGATTCTCCTTGGCAGATTCATAGATCACATCTACCATTGCCTTCTGCAGTTCCTCCTGCATCATCTCGGTCTCCCTTGCCAGTTCCTGTATCCTGCTGCGGATTTCTTCCAATTTCATAGTGTATGTGTTAGTTGTTATCTCCATTACAAATATAAGAATAATATTTGAACTGACCAAATATTTTACACATTTTAACAAAAAGAAATCCACTGACAATCAGTGGATTTCGTAGGTCGTGGTCGTCAGTAAATCACTTGGCGGAAAATTTCAGATTTCTCTTGGTCTTCCCTCTGCTCTCGGCAATCATCTTCCTGGTCATCTCCTTCATCTCCTTCTTACTGGGGATGTGGGGTCTTGTCTTGAGGATTTCCCTGATCATCTCCTCATCGGCATATGTGTATTCCAGGACTGAAGTATACTTCCAGGGTTTCACCTCAATGTAGGATTTGTACTTCTGAACCTGCTCCCTGGTATACCCACCATACTCGGTAAGTCTGAACTGTAGCATATTGTATCCATTGTCATAGATCTGCTCACAGTTGTCATAATCACCGGCGTAATGCTTGGTTTCGTACCGCAGCATCTTTATCAGTGTCTTGGTGTGCAGGGATTCAAGATCCTTCTTCTCCAGGAGATGGAGGATCATAGCATATGACTTGGGACTTACTATACTGATTGCTGTCATATATCTCTTCTGAATTCTGGTTTATAAATGAATGTTATACCAGGATGCTCAACCATGTCAAATGGACTTGACGGCATAAACATCACTTTACTTGTCTCGGTTCTGATCAGCTTCTTGGCCTTTTCTGTGTCAAACCCGTTCTCTATGTACAACTGCCGGTGTATATACAGATCTCCTCCTTTCTGGAGTACCTCCCTGTAGATGATGTCATTAACCTGGTCAACGAAATTGTCCGGCTTGTCACTGAGTATCTCATTGAGTCTGTCACAAACCTTCTCATATTCCTTGAACAGTTTCAGTTCCTTCTTTCCCATTTTGATTATATTTGATTCGCTGTACCGCGACCGTCAGTGGTTATGCATCTCCCTTGATTGACTTCAACATCTCATCAGATAGTTCCGGCACCGGAACTTCCACAACATCATCTACCGGATAAATCACTATTGGTGACATATTCATCATGTCTCTTGCCAGATTGGCAGCCTCAATGTAAGTGGTTACCATATCAACAGCATACTCCGGATCACTCATCATCCTGATTGGATCTGCCTTTCCTGTTTCCACCAGTGTGGATACTATGTCATTGATCACTCTCCTGTTGTGATCCATTGCCTCTTCTACAGTCATTGTCCTATTATCTAACAATTGTTGATTTCCGATTCAAAATGAATTATCCTGATTTCCAATTAACTGTGTCCTAGATCGGACAAAATCGGACAATCAGTATGTATTCACATATTCAAGATATGTACAGACGGCATACATTCCTGGATGTCTTGAACCCTTGGGCATCTTGAAGACCTGAAGACCTTTACCATAAGGTTGGTTTCTTCTCTCACATGCCTTGAGTGCGGCTGGTTTACTTTTGAAGTATTTTCTTTCTCTTGCCATAATTCCTTATTTTTGATTCATAGATCATTTTATGATTCGGCATAGTTTTATATGTTTTGTATTATAGAAATCTTATAATTACTCAATAGATATGTCTCTTTTTGAATTCATACAGTCAACATATGCCCTGACTTTCTTCATCAGTTTCTTGGGATTCCTGTCGGTATATGTTATGACCGGTTTCCTCTTGGTTCTGCCATACTTGTACACATCAATTACATACACGGCGTTCTCACCCATTCCCCTTTCCATCCTTGGATTGTAATAGTAGTAGGCATTCTTGTACTGCCAGTTGTCTACCATCTCCTGGATGATCAACCACATTATCTTGAAAAATGTCTGCATCACAACTCCAGATTGTTTTCATCAGAAATGTAATCCATAAATCTCTTCAGTTCATCTTCAGTGAAATGTGCCAAAGGATTTATATCGAACATATCATCAGTGATACAATAGATATGATTCTTGTGGGTATAGAATGACACCACAGTAACATCTGCCTTGAACTCTTTCTTCAGGAATATATCCTTGGAACATCCTGACTCCGGCTGAGAAATATGCTTATACTTCTTTGCCAACTCTTTCAGAGGATTGCCTTTCTTTGCCATATCTGTTGTTTTTAATTTAGCAATAGAAAAATATAGTGTACTTGCAGGGACCCTTGGCATCAACCTCTACATCAGAAGCACCTATTTCCTTGGCAATATCCATCATATGGTTCATAGATATTGTCATAGGTGTCTTGATGTGGGTCACAATCATATTGTCCATATTGGACTTTATCTCTTCGGTGAACAGAAGATAGTTTATTTTATCTGTCAACATCTTCTTCACTATTGCAATTTTCTCGTTCATAACTGTTGTCTTTGTTGTTCCTTTCTGATACAAATATAATATGAATATTTTAACCGACCAAATTTATTAACACATTTTAACAACAAAAGGCAGGGGATTTCAGTCCTCTGCCTTTCGCAATCCGCAATCGTTATAATTTACTCTACATCTGATTCTCCATCAGAACCATCGGAGTCATCTGATTCAACATCTACTTTTTTGAATGATTTCAATTCCTTGAGATCACAAGTGCAGCTGTAGTAGACATCTCCATCCGGTGGTGAAAATATACCATCACCTGGCCAAGAGAAGTCATCCTCTATATTTTCTGGGAAAACAACATTATAATAGATCTCCCCAGTGTATTCCAGATCAAGTTCACCAGTCATGGCTTTCTGGGCTTCCTCTTCACTGAACTTTAAAAATACTTTTCTGAATGCCATATTAATCTACTTTGTATATTATATTTATGTCATATTGTCACTGTCAGATTGTCACCTCGGCATTGATCTCATTTGCCCAATCCTGAACATTTGCATTGAACCCACCCCCACTGGACTGTGGTTTCTGGTTGATAATCTCATCAGGGATCTGCCCAGCATCAACATAAACTGTGATGATTCCTCCGGTAGGATTTCGGTGCATCTCCTCTGTGATGTCCAGTGTCACACCGTAACCGTAACCGTTGCGCAGGATGAAGTTTATACCAATGAAGTTTTTGTCCAAGTCTACTGCTCTAGTTCCTGACTTGGTCATCTCAAGTGGGTTGATTCCTGGTAGACCCCATGTGAGTATCCTGGTTGCCAGGACATCTGCTACTGTATCCTGGTCACCTATAGTGATCCTCCGGTTCTGCATCGGCTTGACATCATCTGTTGTGATGGCAATGGTATTGCTGAAGGTTTTCCTGGTAAACATCTCAACACCTTGGGCAAGACCTGTGATGGTGATCCCCCGAGATCCGGTGATCCTTCTGCCAATACTGTCCTGGTTGTTCAGGATGATCACCTGAAGTAGGTATATGAAAGAATATGGTTTCAGTGATGCATTGATCCTGTAGATGTATGTTATGTGGCCATCATCATCCACTTCCTTATCATACAGTGTCGGATCCTCATTGACTGTGATGTCTGTGACTAGGGTTCCGAACAGTTCATCAGGTTGATTGTAATTGGTATAACTTCTGATGGTATCCGGCATTTCACTGCTTTCCGATTCAGCCCTGGTCCTGATCCATGAAGTCTGACTGCTCATCCTGGTGGAGGCAGTGAGAGACTCATAGTCTTCACTCTGGTAAAATGATGTCCACTCTGTTCCGAAGTTGTAGAACATCATATCATATGTGGATCCTGCTGTGAGAGAAACTCTTCCTCCACTAGGTTCAAATATCTTGAAGAAAGAACTGAACCTTCTGTGATCCCTGGTGTCCACATTATATATAGTGCCTTTGATCAGTTCCGGCATACTGTATCCGATAATGCCGAGATCATTCTCATCCCAGTTATAGAACCATTTTGTCTCCCAGTCGATTCCCCATAAAAGGTTCAGGCGGATATCAGTGATATCCACCTTGATCTGAGTTTGGTCAACCCTGAGAAAGAGATCCTTCCTACAGCATGATGTGAAACCAATCAGTAATATTAGAACTATTGTGATGAATCTACTCTTCAGTGTATATAACATCTATAGATTATCTTCTGCTGGAACTGCTGCTGACAGATCTGCTGTTGCTTGATGGAGATGATGTGGTCCTGCCGCCAGATGAAGATGATGCAGATCTACTGCTTGATGGAGATGATGTCACTGTCATAGAAGAGGATGAACTGCTGCTGACAGATCTGCTGGTACTACCGGTACTGGACCTGCTGACAGAACCTGAAGTCCTTGACTCTGAAGACACACTCCTGTTGGATGCACTTCTTTCACTGCTTGGAGATGTGGTGGCAGATCTGCTTGGAGATGATGTCACTGTCCTGGTAGATCTTGAACTGCTGTTGGATACAGATCTGCTGGTACTGCTTGATGGAGATGTCACTGTCCTACTGTTGGCAGATCTGCTGTCTGAAGAAACACTTCTACTTGGAGATGATGTCTCCACTCTTCTGCTACTTACTGTCCTCTCCGGTGTTGAACCTGAATTCCTTCTGGTTGTCCCATTCACCTGTCGATTGGGTGTATATGTATCCACCTTCCTTGGTTTGGGTTTTGAATAATGGTTCACAACAATTGTGCGGGGGCGATATCTCCAGGAATCGTAATACCTGTAGTCATAATAGGTGTACCTGTACTCATACCTGTAGTACCTGTGGTCATAATAACTGTAATAGAAGACAGGTTCATAATACCAGGGATCATAATAGTGATCCCACATTATCTCCCAATATATGTCATCATAAAGCAACACATAATGTGGACTCTCATAGTGATGGAATCGGATCAGTCTCCTGGTCAATGGATACTCATCAACATATTCCACTTCTACTGTTGTATACAGGTCAATCCTCTGTGCAGGAATCTGCACAGAGGTCACCATCATCAGAATCAGTGTGATCAGAAGTTTTCTCATATCATTTTCTTTTGGATTTTCTCTCTTCAAATTTAATCCACCCATTGGTCATCCAATCTGTCAGCCAGTCAAACCACTCAAAGATCCAGAACAACGGATATGCGATTGCGGATATTACCCAGATGATCGGCCATCCGGCACCTGCCATTATCATATCCCTCCTGGTGGATTGTGTGTATGTCTTCATAAATGCCGCCGTCAGGATACCCATCAGGATGTATCCAGATATAATTACCAATATCTTCACAATCATATGTCAGTCGATTTCAGATTTATTATTTCACCTGTCTACCACTTTCTTGACCAAGGGGATCATATACTTGCTTGTCAGGAAAGGTATGACATACAACACAAGACAACCCAACAATATAGGCCATGCAATTGCCACCAGGAGTTCCTCATCCTCTGCATTGAAAAACTTCATAAGGATCACCATAGTCGGGAACATCATCAGGATGTATCCCAGTACTATCAGGATTATATACAGTGTATTCATGATTTCTTATTCTTTCTACATTTATTCCAGAACTCCAGTTCCTCCCATCCACTTGATATTAGGGCGATGATTGCAACAGGAATCCCTGCAATAAGATATATAAGATCAAATGACACTGTAAGTGGCCATATTAATCCGAATGCAACACAATCAAATCTTTCCTTGTCAGGGAAGATCTTGTGAGTGCAGACTGCTGTTATTACCCACATCAGGATGTATCCCAATATAATCAATGTAACCATAATTATTTATTTGTCAGTCGATTTCATAAAATCAATGTCTCTGTTTTGTCAGAAAACTGCTGATTATTCATCTCTGTTTTGTCATAATAAAAAAAGGCCTTGGCGGTATGAAGATCTACAGAGCACCATCTCAAACTCCCTCATATCACTGTACCTTTTGAATTTACTGTGGATTTCCCTCACTCGGGCATTTCTGTTTCTTGGACTGTGTAGTACAGACCTCATGCTTTTAGGCAGTACATATTATGCTAACGTCTGAATCCGAACTGCGGGGCGCGGGGCATATTGACTGTGAAGTTGAGTCTCTCAATCATCCTGGTGATCTCATCAACACCATTGAATGGCAGCTGAATCTCACAACTAATGTTCTCATCTCCGGAGAAACCAGGATCAATAATTGAACTCAGATCCTTGAACTTAATTCTGCAATAGGATACACCTTCCAGGACAATCATAGGATCATCACCCTTACCACTGTGGATTATAATAGGTTCAATCTTGTTGTTGAATCCTGCATAGTCATCCCAGAAGTATGCGGACTGCGGCATTGCCTTCTTGATCTGCTTTACATATGCATCTGTCTCCTTCTTGGACAGTTTACCCTTATCCTGGATCTCCTCCATCACAGACTTGACGGTCTTCAGGAATTCAATAGTCTCATTAACACCATAGAATCTCAACAGTGTAGTACCTGCTGAATCAGGAATCTCAAATGTAACTACTGAAGTGCGCTTACGGGAGAATCGCTTCTCGAACTCGGGGATCTCACTGATATATACCCTTACCTGACTCAACTTGGGTGTGTTGAGGTTGAATACCGGTTCAAAACCTCTCTCACTGAAGTTGAACATACCACCCCAACCTCTGAACTGCGGAGCGACTGCCATCGGGGTGAATCTACCTGCAGGTCTGAACTGGGTCATTGAACTCTCTGCTGCACCGGGCATACCTTCACTTCTGAACATAGACTGGGCAAAGGTCATGCTTGTTACAAGCATCAGTGCAATCAAAATCAAAAATCGTTTCATTTTCTCTCTTTTTTAAATTAGACGTTTGCATTTATTCTTTGACGGTCTTCACTGTACCGCACTTCTTGCAACGGTACTGGGCAAAGTTTCCGCCATAACTCTCTCCTTCATAGGTAAAATCATGGTCACACTTCTCGATCATATGAAGATATTCAATATGGAGTTTCTTCATCCTTCTCTCGATCTTCTTGGACTCTGACTTGATGGCTTTCCTAATCTTGACCACCTCATCCGGGACTCCAATTCCCATATCCTTCACATTCTTGACAGACTCATTGATCTTTCTCAAGGCATCATCCAATCCTGAATACAGTTCTGCGAGTGCGATATGTTCATCCCTGTTTTCCTGGACATCCTTGTTCTTGTACTTCTCTCTGGTAAACATTATAGCATATATTTTTTAATATACTTGTCAGTGATTGCCTCTATCTCCTTCAACAGCGGTATATTGTGTACAGTGTCATATTTCGGGTTCCAGGTATTGTCATTATTTCTGTATGCCTGGATCAGTGACATTGGATGGATGTTATCATATTCATTTACTATGCACTTACACTTCTTGTCGGAGAAATAATTGTAAACACCTGTACAATCACCCAACATAGTTTTATTTCCATCTACTTCCACTTCTATTCCGACATGAACAAGTCCCCATCCATTGATGGCATATTTGAACCATTTCTTTCTGATCACATCTTCATGCTGGAAAATCACCACCCTATATTTGATGTCCATTAACCAAAGGTACTTTGCCAGGACATATGCCGCAAAACAGCAACCTCCATTGAACAAGTCAAACTCCTTTTGGTATTGGTTGATCTTCTGATCAAGTTCCCAAAGAAAACATCTGATATCTTCCGGTTTCATATTGCTGGTGTTATTTATCAATTAGTCTTCCTCATCAATCTTCCCTTCCTGGCGGAGCTTCTCATTAACCTTTTCCACCATCTGACAAGACACACACAAAAGGTGATGATAGTCTGACGATTGCGCATCTGCGAGGTATTCATCTTCTTCTTTTTCTGAAAAACCTGAACGTCTCATTGCATTGGATACATATCCCATCACTGCAAAGGCGTTTCCGTCAACACCTACAAGATTATATGGTTTCATATTACTTGATTTTATGCGTTCATATATTTCTCAATGTACTTGTTGGCAACACTTTCTATGTCATTCAACAGGAAAAGGTTGTTCACTGTATCATAACATGTGTTCCAATCACCGTTCTCATATTCCCTGAGAAGTCTTTTAGGTGATATGTGGGAATATGTCCTGCACCTGAACCTGAAATTATTGATGATGAAGAAAAAGTTTATTCCGTCACAATTTCCTATCAATACTTTCTCGTTCTTGTATTTGACCTCGATGGCAACATGTCCTACCCACCCTGTCCTCATTGCGGTCGAGAATCTTTTTTTATTGAGTGACCCGCCATACTGGAAGAGCACAACCTTATAATCTATTCCCAACTTCTTGAGATATTCTGCCAGGATATATGCCGAAAAACAGCAACCTCCCGAAAACAAATTTCTCTCCTCAACATATCTGTCAATGACATCTGCCATCTCCTTGATCACATTGTACCTATCTGTCAGTTTCATATTGTTTGGTGTTTTGTGTTGTTATTGTCTTATCTTCACTACAAAGATAATACATTTATTTCATACCACCAAACAATTTGATGATTTTTTCAGGAAAATGCAGATTTTTTTTTTCAGGTGGGTTTTCGCACCTCGCCACCGCAGACAAATGTCAGTGGATTTCAGTTGTCAGCGGATTGCAGAATTCCTTGATCTCACCTTTATTATTAATATAGAAGGGTTTCCTGCAATCCAGATCTGCAATGGTGTCAAGGATAATCGGCTGTGACTGACACTGGGTGTGCCCGACAATGTTGTATCCGAAAGTGTCCTCCTCTTTGACATTGAACCAGGATCTGATGTCCGACCACACTGGAGATCCATATGGGCATCCTCCCCATCCCCTGTGGTAATCATAATAACCAAGGGCATTCATGATTCTCTCATCCTTTACTGACCATGCATTGTTAAGTGCGTCCACTATATTGAACTCCGGGTCATTCACTGTCCATTTCTCCCATAACATCATTGCCCAGCCTTTCAGGATTCCGGCATGACTGAAGACGAAATGCTTGCCTGCAATATCTTTGGTGGCCGCCAATTGGAACAGATTCCAGTTCTGCTCAAACAGTTCCCTGATTTCATTCTTATTCCTGTTGTCCATTCTGCTGCAACAGATGTCCTCATTTATCGCATAGCCGCAGTCGTGGTTACCAATCAACAGTGTGACTCTGTCCGGATACTGTTTCTTGAGATCCAGTATCCACTTGAACATCTCTATGGAGATCCTCCTCGGATCTACATCATCTGCCCATTCATGATCATAGGGATCCAGGTAATCCCCCAGGAATATGATGGGAACATCAGTGTTGGACAGTGTATCCAACACCGGGTCCTGCCAGAAGTCACGTCCATGTACATCGGGGATCACCAGCACTACCGGCCATTCCGATTCCTCACTCTTCACTGACTTTTCCATATGCATCCGTAATTACTGTCTTGATGATTTGTTTTCTGACAATGTCACTGTTGGTGGCTTTGATTAGGTCATTCATATGCTTGTTGGCCTGATCCTCACTGTAGAATTCCTCTGCCCAGTCAATGTTCCTGGTGTACATTGAGTCTACAGCATAACTGGCATAGTATTTCCATACCGGTTTCCTGGTCAGCCAATGCTTGAACTGTCTCTGTACTACCCAGAAGACCTCACCACTTAATCTGGTAAATTTTACTACTCTGAATTTCATCTCTTTATGATATAATCTGTCTACTTTAAATATAACAAAAAACCATCAGATGTTACCATCCGATGGTGTTAAAATCTGGTCCAGATCTGGTCCAGTACCAGATTTCCATCTCTTCTTGATTAACTAACCAGGGTCTCCCATATCAGTCTCCTATTTTGAATGTTTTTAATATCTTTGCCACTTCCGGAATATGGATCTCATAGAACCAGGTGAATGTGAAGAGTATGTCTTCCACTACTTCCTTACAGGATACAATATGATTCTTGAGTCTGGTATCCATAGGTTCATGCAGGGCTTCATCAAGATCATCACAACTGGTGAACCTGTCATTCTTGTCACCAAAGTTGTAGAAGTCCTCTATAGGATGGTTCTGCACATCATACAGTCCTATGATGTTGTCGATTCCATCAGTGAAGATCACTGTTCCGTCTACTTCAAAGTGACCCTCCTTGTTCTTGTGGATGTTCTTTACCCATACATATTGTGAACCAATCTCATCATCTCTGAAGTACAGATACTTGCCTGAATAACTTCTGTTGAAAGTCCTGACGGTCATTCCATCCTTACCTTGGACAGGAACATCATCAGATTCCATCTTCTTAAGGATCACATTACAGCATTCTATACACTCATTCAGGATATCAGTATCCTGAAGTACGAGTCTCTCTTTCTCTATTTTCTTACAGAGATCACTGAATGTATTAACATCTCCCTTCCTGTAATATTCCGGAGCCGGAGAGTCATCGAAGACTGTATCGAAGATGTTGGTATATGCTACCTTCTTCAGGTCTTCCTTCTTGACCTTCAGCAGTGTCATGAAACTGAACTTCAGCAGTTCAGCAGCTTCCTTGGTGTTGGTTCTGAGTTCTGAACCTGTAAATTTCTGTTTGGATCCGGAGACTATGTTCTCTAGTCTGCAAATCGCTTTCTCTAGAGTCATCATGGTATTAGGATAATTTGGGCTATATAGTATTTATGCCGATCCCAAATTATTGCACCTCAGAAGGATCATTCCACCAGTACCTGGGGAGGGTCATAGTTATAAGAAAATCAACACCTTTGGGATTGGCTCTCTTGATGGAAATATTATCCAACCCATCAGGATTGTTCAACAGGTAAACACTGAAGTCTCCACTGTTGATTGTTCCCTGTACTCTCCACTCTTCTCCTCTTGCATGTGTGTCCCTGTGTGTGATCAGTTTACAGAACTCCACATACCTTTTAGGAATCATATGTAGAAATGCTTCTTCTGTATACTTACCGAACTCTATTCCTGGGTATCCTGATTCTATCATGATCTTTTGGTTTTGAATTCATTCCTGAGATCTGTCAGGATCTTGCCAAGCTCATTGCGCCCCCAGTTATCCAGGTGATTCATAGCATCATCCTGGTTGTATCCAATTCCCCAGATTCTGTCATACCAGGATGCCTCGGCAAAAGTCTTCCCTTCATACTTGGTATCCAGCAGTTGCTGACGGAGGTTCTCATTCTGGTAGAACTTGTACCTGACAGCAGTGCGCATACGGTCTACCCTGACTTTGTCCCACTCCTTATCATCATAGTTTCTGACCAGTTGTCCCAGATCTCTTGCTTCCTGGGGAGTCTGACTCTGAAGAATCTTCTCCGCCATCTCCTCATCTCTGAAGAATATTGCCTTGAGCCACATGAACATCTGTTCACTGGATGTGAACTCTATGGGATCATCCTCCAGTGGGACATAATGGGGATCTGCAAACTTGATGTGACACTTGGTGAAGTTACACATAGGATGTTCCTTCCAGAACAGTACATATTTGTCTGTTATTTTCATAATTACTTGTTTTTAGAATATTCTGCAATTGTCTCCTCCTTGTGTTCAATGCGTGTCTGTGTGCTCTCAATATATGTTTGGAGTTCCCGCATAGCTTCATCCGATGTCATGAAACAGTTGCATCTCATATAGATGTCATCATACAGTTTCTTCCAGGGGTTTCTCAGATTCCAGACCATTGTCCAGAAACTCATATACTGGATCTCATAATATGATGCTGTCCTGAACACCTTTCCTGTGAAAGGGTTGGTTTTTTCCGACCAGCACTTAACGATACGGTACGACTTGCTCATAATTATATAATATTAATAGGTAAACACCGGTTCCTGCATCTCAACTGTTTTTGTTCTGGTTTTCCGGATATACTTGAGGAGATCTTTCTTGGCAGTCTCCAAATCATCATATTCATCCTTCAGACTCGGGTCAAACAGATATTCCCAACCACCGAGGACAAACAATGTTGTCCACAGATTCCGGTACTGCAATTCATAATAGACATCATATACAGTAGTATCCTTTGTAACCGGATCTGTAGATTCTGTCCAACACTTGACAATACGATATTTCTTCATAATTTCTTAAATATTAATCCCATCATAGTCATGGGCATGTTCTGGAAAATACTTGCTGACAAAATACTTGTTGAAAGGCACTGGATGACCCAACTCGGCATCCTTCATATCATCATATGTCAGGGATCTGCCCAGCCTTTTCTCCATACAGTCCTTACACAGATATCCGCCTCCAATCCAGGTCTCACCATTTTTCATATAATACTGGACTTTGGGTTCATCACTGGCAATCTGTTCCCAGATCTCATCTCTGAGCATCGGGGATTCCTCACCGAAGTAAGGGAACTGATGTCCACAGTTCCAGCACTTGCACTTGGATGCATCAATTACCAGTTCTCTTCTCATCTCCCCAGTTGAATAAACCGAAATGTCTGAATATCTCCCAGATGGCCAGATCTATGGGTACCATAATGACGATCTGCCATCCATACTTGACTCCTGACAGGATGGTGAATACCAGAACAGTGTTGACCAGTATTGTCAACAAGAAAACCAGTATGTCCATCCACATTCTTATGTATTTGGGTTTCATATGATTTGAAATTAAAGGTTAAACATTACAGTCCATCACACAGCCAATTGGCGAGTGCATCTGCGACCATCCAAATCAGGATATCAATGACAATCAGGATGATACATGTCAGAAAAATGTTGAGTCCTGCAAATACAAAGTTGTACAGCAGTACATTGATAAGGAATGTCAGGATAAAAATCAGAAACTTTGTAAATGCTTCCATAATCAGTTCTTTTTGGTGAAACGTCCTTTTGAGTCTCTCTTGAGATCCCTGGTCTTGGTAGCCTTTTCAGACATATCGGTCTCAAAGTCATTATCCTTGATTCCCAGAACCTCTTCCCTGTAGGTCTCTATATATTCCTGCATATAATTGCTGTCAGTTGCAAATGCCTCCATCTGGGTTGTCATGTTTTCTACCAGCAGATCCCTGGTGACTTTTATATTGTCCATCTCAAAGGATTTGACAATTTGTGACAACATATAGTTGATGAATTTCTCACCCAATGATTCCACGATGGTGCGGGCGATGAACCACCCTGCCGGAGTGGGCTTTCTCATCATATAATGTATGAAACACTTTTTCTTGTCTGTTTCAGAAAACTTGTTGATGATCTCTGTCGGCAGATAGCCGTAAATCTCATTGTACTCTTGTCTTTTCATTTACTTATGCTTCTTTTGATAAAATCCAAACTCTGTTTATCTCTCTCCTCAATATCCTCAATGATTGCCTTGATCATATTATCCATCACTGATTCAGGTGACTCATCTGTGAGAAACTCCAGGAGAATTCCTCTGTCCCGGCAGATATTCCAAAGAGCTCCCATTGTCCAACAGGGGTGATCTTCCGGAAATGAAGGACTTCCTGTCACTGTGATTAACTTGCCATCTCTTGGATTCTTGATGTAAGACATATCCGCTGTACTGGCTTCGATTCCAGCCAACAGCAAAACATCTGACTGTCCAATTGTTGTTACCAGCATTATCCTAACTTTTTGAGATCCTCCTTGAACTTGGCATATATCCGGAGACTGTCCGCCTTATCCTCCTGAAGTCTTTTGACTTCTTTAGAATGGTAATTGATATGCCACTCCGCATCCTCGATCAGCGAATTGCGGTAGTCTTCCTTTGTCTTCTCAAAACCTTCCCTGGTGGGTTCACCACATTTTGCCAATTCATCATCATAATATGATGACTTGTTTATGGATATATCTATCTGATTGATGGCAAACTTCTTGAGTCCTTCAAATTCCTCATCACAGTTCCAGGATTCTATCTCCTCCTTTATCTTCAGGTAGTCTCCATAGTTCTCCAGATCCTTTTGTCTGGCCTTCTCAAGAGTTTTGATTTTGTCCTTGGTTTCGGAAATGTATTTCTCACACAGTTCATCATCAGACATATTTTGGATCTTCTCAAGATTGCTCTTCTCACCATCCAGCATCATCTGATGATAGTCTATCGAGTACTGATATGATTGGGTGAGGTCCTCGGTATAGTCATCCTGGATCTCCAGAGGTCTGTCCATCATTTTGGTGCAGACTCCAAAACCACGTAAACAAAGGTGGAGGAATGTCTTTGCATCCTTCACCTTACCGTTTTCTATAAAAGAAGTATAACCTGTCGGCATATTATATGTTATTAAGCAGTTACGACCTGCGAATTAAGCCTCTTCCTCATCAAAATCAGAGTCACCCTCATCATCCATAGCTTTCATCTCAGCCTTCAGTGATTTGCGGGCTTCCTTTCTCATCAGTTTGATAGCCTCCTTTGATTTGATGAACTTCTTGAGTTCATTTTCAATGAGATCATCAATCTCCTTCTTGATTTCATCCTCTGAATTCTCCTTCCAATCCAGACCTGTGATTTTCTCCAATGAGAACATCAGTTTATCAAGAATCTTGGGCATCTCCTCATCAGATGTACCCCTGAACTCCATCTTCTTGCGTTCCTTGATGGCGGCAATCAGGTTGTCATAACAGAGCTGACCTTCCTCGGTCATCTTGCCGTCCTTGAAAAGCTTGATGGGGGTGTCATCCTTCTTCTTGGGACCGAACACCCTCAAAAGTGCATCCAATGATTCACAGATGTGGACCTCTGTATAGCTGAAGTTGGCCACATCATAACCATATTTCTTCTTAAGGATACCAGGAACCTTCTCGGTCACCTCAAATTCATCTCCGGCAAGGAATCCCTTTGATGTAGGAAGTGATGCTTTGACTTTTCCCTTCTCTTCCGGAGAGAGGTCATCAAGTTCCCAAAGTATCTTTGTAATCTTAACTGCTTTCATAATTATAATTGTTTATTTTTATATGATCTTCTAATCTCCTCTACAAAGATACGGCTTTAAAACGAAACCACCAAATTTTTTAACATCTTTTTTGAATTTATTTTTTGATGTCAGTGGATTGCAGGTTTCGCAGTCGTGACCGCACAATTGTAGTGACCTATTATATTTATAGATCAGTGAATTTCAGATTAATCAGGATGGTTGAGATGGTCATCCTCACACTCTATGATCTTGTCAATGAACATCTCCGCATATTTCCTGATTTCCTGAACCGAATACTTGTGTCCTGATTCCTTTCCTTCATTTTCCCGGGTATACATATCAGTCTGATTCATATCATATGTGTAATCCCCTTCCTTACAGAAAGAATATTCATACCTGGTCTTGCCACCAGTTGCAATCCTGTCCAGTTCATACTTTTTGTCATCAGTGAATTTCAGGATCACTGAATCATGTCCTGAAAATGCGGATATAGTAGAATCCGTAATGATGACCAGTGACGGGAAGTCACCATCAGTCTTGATATCATAATGATACCCTCTGTAGTCATCTTCATCCACTGTCACTATAGGACTCTTCTTTCCTTCAGATCCATAATAGATCTTGGCAAACTCTTCCTTGGATATATTATCACCGATGCCTTTATCCAATATCTCTCCCCATATACTCATAATGTTGATATTTAAAAGGTTAGTAATTCCACCCACTCCTCCAGATAATTCTCACTGAAGTCAGTGACCGGTCTTGTATTTCCTGGACGCAGGATGACACTGAAGTCATCAGTATCCTCATCAGAGATCTGCACCAGGATGTTGCCATATTTGTCCAACATCAGGTGAGTCGCATATGCCCTCTCATTCAGTTCATATGATTTCTGTTCCTTTGATCTTCCTGAAAATGATATTACTGCTGTATACATATTGATACCGTTCCACTCCTTGAACCTCTGTCCAGCAAGGGTGTCAAAATAGTTGTTGTCCAGGATGATCTCCTTGAGTTTCTCTATAGTTTCCATACCTTATTTCTTTATATATAAGTCATAATAGGTTTTTGCACATTTCAGACCCAGATCAGGATGGACAGCATTGATGTATTTGACTACCTTTGGGTATCCATACTTGGCCAACATCATTGCATATTCCTTTTCATCATCAGTCAGGGTATCTTCCGGAACCATTTCCTTGAGATCCCTTTCTATATCCTCCTCTGTCATCACTTTGTCATTCTTTTCCATAATCATAATCCCAATCTGTCCAATATAGGCGTTATATTCTCTCTGATCTGCCCAGCCTTATCAGGATACTTCTTTATCTCCTCCTCCATAGTCGCTCTGGCGGCCAAAGGTTTCTCAGACTTGGTGAACCTTGAGCATTCCCAGTCAAT
>JAEEGL014361239.1_pt1 | contig 18003 bp, 14 predicted proteins | sample 9134231 | NCBI WGS metagenome assembly JAEEGL01 (sample SAMN16246548, study PRJNA631951) | gut metagenome | biome: gut microbiome; feature: rumen; material: fiber-attached | host: Bos | place: Iran: Karaj | collected 2018-10 | reverse complement strand
GACCTCCGCGCCGGCCCGCTACTGGTCTCCACCGCCCACGTCAAGGGCAACGCCCTCATGCTCACGGCCGTCATCGCCAGCTACTGGCGCGGCGACGCCAAGCGCGAGAGCCTGCAGCGCATCTACGGCATCGCCTTCCCGAAGAAGGAGGAGCTGGACGAGTATCTGGCCCGCATCGAGGAGGCCAAGAAGCGCGACCACCGCCGTCTGGGCAAGGATCTGGGCCTGTTCCTGCTGATGGACGAGGGCCCGGGCTTCCCCTTCTTCCTGCCCAAGGGCATGGTGCTGAAAAACACGCTGATCGAATACTGGCGTCAGGTGCACAAGCGCTACGGCTACGTGGAGATCTCCACGCCCATGATCCTCACGCGCCAGCTCTGGGAGCGCAGCGGCCACTGGGGACACTATAAAAACAATATGTACACCACCGTCATCGACGACGAGGACTACGCCATCAAGCCCATGAACTGCCCCGGCGGCATGCTGGTGTACGCCTCCGAGCCGCACTCCTACCGCGATCTGCCCATGCGCGTGGGCGAGCTGGGCCTCGTGCACCGTCACGAGCTGTCCGGCGCGCTCCACGGCCTGTTCCGCGTCCGCTGCTTCACGCAGGACGACGCGCACATCTTCATGACGCGCGAGCAGATGAAGTCCGAGATCAAGAACGTCGTGCGCCTCTTCGACGAGGTGTACTCCGTCTTCGGCCTGAAATACGAGATCGAGCTGTCCACGATGCCGGAGGACCACATCGGCACCCCGGAGGAGTGGGAGGTCAACCAGAACATCCTCAAGAGCGCCATCACGGACATGGGCAAGAGCTACGTCATCAACGAGGGCGACGGCGCCTTCTACGGCCCGAAGCTGGACTTCCATATCGCGGATTCCCTCGGCCGCACTTGGCAGTGCGGCACGATCCAGCTCGACTCCCAGCTGCCTGAGCGCTTCGAGCTGGAGTACGTCGGCGAGGACGGTCAGAAGCACCGCCCCGTGATGATCCACCGCGTCGTGCTCGGCAGCATCGAGCGCTTCATCGGCGTCATCACCGAGAACTTTGCCGGCGCCTTCCCCGCCTGGCTCGCGCCCGTACAGGTCAAGATCCTGACCGTCACCGACCGCGCGAACTCCTATGCGGACGTGCTGGCCAAGAAGCTCAACGCCCGCGGCTTCCGCATCGAGGTCGACGAGCGCAACGAAAAGATCGGCAAGAAGATCCGTGAGGGCACGCTGGAGAAGATCCCCTATATGCTGGTCGTCGGCGACCGCGACGTGGAGAATCAGACCGTTTCCGTCCGCCACCGCTCCGGCGAGGATCTCGGCGCGATGAGCTTCGACGCCTTTGCCTCGATGCTGATGGCCGAGGTGGATTCCAAGGAGATCAAGTAATCCATGACCGATAAAACACGCAGCCGCATCCTGCTGGCCGTGCTGCTGCTCGGCCTTGCCGCCGCGCTCTTCCTCTGTGTGCAGCGCGCCCGCCTGGAGGCGAAGAACGACCGTTACTGCGTCGTGATGACCTATGCGGCCGCCTCGCAGATCACGGCTCTGCCGGACACGATCCGTCTGTTTGACGGCAATCCTCTCGTGGGAGACGCCGTCCTGCTCGTGGAGGACGAGAACCAGTACAGCTTCGTGCCCGACGAGGGGATCGACCTGATGCTGTCGCAGTTTCCGGTCGGCGGCGAAGGCGGCATGCCCTATGCGCGCTGCTTCCGTCTGATCGAGAAATACGCCTCCCGCTACGGCGCGCTCGGCTATTCCGGCGCGGAGGAGATCTGCAACATTCTCTATCGCGCCGTCACCGACCGCAACGTCCGCGTGCTCTGGCTGGAGCCCTTTGTGGACGCCGGGAGCGGCGAGACGGTCACGGACGGCGAGATCTACCGCTCCATGCTGGAGGAGCTGGCGGCGCGCACGCAGCGCCACGGCCTGACGCTCGCGAAGGACTGCTCCGTGCTCCCGAACTGGGATCCCCCGCTCTGGGCGCTCATGCTCTGCGCGTTCGGCCTTGTCGCGGCCGGCCTGTTCGTGCTCATCGAGGGCTTCGGCCTGCAAACGCGCCACGCGCTCTGGCTGCTGCCCCTGCTGTGCCTTGCCTCCGCGCTTCTGATCGGCGCAGAAACGCACGCCTCCATCCGCATCGGCGCGTTCACCTCGGCAGTGGTCTTTCCCTGTCTTGCCGTCACGCTTTTCGTAAACCGTCTGTGCGGTGCGCGCGCCGGTTCTCTCGGCGCGGAGCTGGGCGGCTGTGCGGCGGCAGCGGTACTCTGCTGGCTGCTCTCCCTCGCCGGCGGTCTGTTTGTCGCGGCCTTCCAGTCCGGAATCCGCTGGCTGCTCGCCATCGACAATTTCCGCGGCGTGAAGCTTGCTCAGCTCCTGCCCCTGCTCTACAGCGCGTATCTTATCCTGCGCCGATTAAGCCCCTGGAAGGAGCTCACAAGCGGCAAGGCCTTTCCCGTCTTTCTGGCGGTCGTCGTCGTGGCGGCCGTTCTGGCCGTGTTCCTGCTGCGCACCGGCGACGGCGTCCTGCCTGTCGGACAGTTCGAGCTGCGCGCCAGAAACGCGCTCGAGCGCTTCTTCGTCGTGCGGCCGCGCACCAAGGAGTTCTGCATCGCCTGGCCCTGCTTCGGTATCGCCTGGCTTCTCTGTCAGCGCGGAGCGAAGCGCCGCGCCTGGCCCTTCGTGCTGCTGTCCGTCGTCGGGTTTTCGTCCGTCGTCAACAGCTTCTGCCACAGCCGCACGCCCGTCTGGGTCTCCGGCGTGCGCGGCGCGCTGGGTCTGCTCATTGGCCTTGCAGTCGCGCTTGTCCTGACGGCGCTGTTTCACAAGTCAAAAACTACCGATTGAAAAACCGCATATTTGAAAACGCCTCCCCGTAGACTAAAGCAAAACAAACGCTTGTCTGCGGGGAGGTCTTTCCATGCACGACCGCAAAAAACTGCTATTCTCGCTCGCGCTGCTCTTTGCGGTGAACATCCTGCTCGTCACGCTCGTACAGCGCGCGGAGGCGATCACCTACAAGCGCGGCAGCTCCGGAAGCGCGGTCAGCCAGATCCAGACGCGGCTGAAGACCTGGGGCTATTATTCCTACGAGATCGACGGCGTCTACGGCAGCAGGACGGAGGCGGCGGTGAAGGCCTTTCAGAAGCGCAACGGCCTCACGGCCGACGGCATGGCGGGACCGGCGACGCTCTCCGCGATGGGCATTTCCGTCGGGGAAGCTGCACAGAGCAGCTCCGGCGACGTGGCGCTGCTCGCGCGGCTGATCTCCGCGGAGGCGCGCGGGGAGCCGTACAGCGGACAGGTCGCCGTCGGGGCCGTCGTGCTCAACCGCATGAAGCACCCCTCCTTTCCCGGCACCATGGCGGGCGTCATCTACCAGTCCGGGGCCTTCTCCTGCATCGCGGACGGCCAGTTCAACCAGCCGGTGGCGGACAGCGCGTACCGCGCCGCGCGCGACGCCCTGAACGGCGCGGACCCCTCCGGCGGCGCGATCTACTATTTCAACCCCGCCACGGCTACCAGCAAGTGGATCTGGTCGCGGCCGCTGATCGTCGTGATCGGCAAGCACCGCTTCTGCGCATAGCATCCGGAAGCCGAACGCCTTGACCGGCGTGCGGCTTTCGCTTTTTGATAGACAATTCCGGACGCCTGTGATAGAGTGATGCTTAAGAAAAAGTATAAGTATCCGCGCAGCAAACGCAGCACGCGTTCGGAGGAACTCCATGAAGCAAGCACCCCGCAAGCACCTTGCCCTGCACCGTATAGAAGGTCTTACGATCGTCCGCGCGATCCGCAGCGGCCTGATCAATATCATCCCGGTTCTGATCATCGGCGCTTTCGCGCTGATCCTGCAGACCTTTCCGCTGACCGTCTGGCAGCGCTTCCTCAACACGACGGCAGGCGGCTTTCTGCTCCAGCTCCTGAAGCTGGTCTACAGCGCGACCTTCGGCGTCCTGTCGCTGTACATGACCTACTCCATCAGCCGCGCCTATATGAACCTCAAGGGCGATCCCCAGACGGAGCCCTTCGGCGCAACGGTGGCCTCGCTGCTGTGCTTCTTCATCCTCGCGGGCGCCTATCTGCCCGGCTTCGGTACGGACAGCATGGGGCCGAAATCCATGTTCCTCGCCATCCTCACCGGTCTCGGCGCCTCCGCCCTGTATCTGCTTCTGAGCCGCGGCTTCCGGCGCAGCAAGAACTATCTGTTCTCCACCGGCGCGGACCGCGAGTTCAACCGGATGCTCTCCACGCTCTTTCCCATCGCCATAACGGCAATCGTCTTCGCGCTGCTCAACGAGATCGTCGTGCGGCTGTTCGACGTGGATTCCTTCCGTATGCTCCTCGCGCGCGTCTTCAACTCGCTGTTTTCCCGCGGGGAATCCGGCTTCTTCCGGGGCTTCCTGTTCGTGCTGCTTTCCTCGCTGCTCTGGTTCTTCGGCATCCACGGCAGCGACACGCTCGAGGGCGTCATGCAGACCTATTTCGCGCCCGGCCTCGCGGAGAATCAGGCGGCGCTGGCCGCGGGCGGCACGGCGGGCACCGTGCTCACCAAGGAGTTCTTTGACTGCTTTGTGCTGATGGGCGGCTGCGGCGCGACGATCTGCCTGCTGATCGCGATCCTGCTCTTCTCCCGCAACCGCGCGCGGCGCGGCCTGGGCCTCTCGGCGGCCTTCCCGATGATCTTCAACATCAACGAGCTGATGGTCTTCGGCCTGCCGGTCATTTTCAATCCCGTGATGCTGATCCCCTTTCTGGCCGTCCCGCTGCTGTGCTACTCCGTCGCCTACGCGGCGATCTCGTCCGGGCTCGTGCCGATGATCACCTCGGAGGTGGCCTGGACCACGCCCATCCTGCTGGGCGGCTTCCAAGCCACCGGCTCGCTTGCGGGCAGTCTGCTGCAGCTTGTGAACGTGATGCTCGGCGTTCTGGTCTATCTGCCCTTCGTTCGTCTGCTGGACAGGCAGGGCGAGGACAGCGCACAGCGCAATCTCGAGTCCTTCATGGACTACTTCCGCTCGAACGAGCAGGAGCTCTCCGCGGTGCGCCTCACCGACATGAGCACTGTCCACGGCGAATTCGCCAAGGGGCTTTGCGCCGATCTGCTCCACGATCTGGAAAAGGATCTTTGTCTGGCCTATCAGCCGCAGTACAGATACGACGGCAGCTGCATGGGCGTGGAGGCGCTGCTGCGCTGGAAGCATCCGCTCTACGGCATGCTCTATCCGCCGCTGGTCATCAAGCTCGCGGAGGAGGGCGGCTTCCTGCCGGATCTGGAGGAGGCCGTTCTGGCGCGGGCGATCGAGGACCGTCCCGCCGTCCTCAAGCGCTTCGGCCCGGACGTACACATCTCGGTCAACGTCACCGGCGCGACGATCACGACGCCGCGCTACCAGCAGTATTGCCGCCAGCTCAACGCGAAATACCCCTTCCGCGAGAAGAACCTCTGTCTGGAGGTCACGGAGCAGGCTGCGCTCGCCTGGGGCGACGAGACGCGCGACGCCCTGAACGCCCTGCGCGAGATGGGCCTGCTGCTCGCCATCGACGACTTCTCCATGGGGCAGACCTCCCTGCACTATCTCAAGGACGGCTTTTTCGACATCATCAAGCTCGACGGCTCCCTCATCAAGGGCCTGTCCGACAGCCAGAATTACCGCGAGATCGTGTCCTCCATCTCCGGTCTGGCCGCGAGCCTCGGCATGATGGTGCTGGCGGAGTACGTGGAGACGGAAATGCAGCGCGAGATCCTGCACGAGATCGGCTGTGACTGCTATCAGGGCTATCTCTACTCCCCCGCCGTTCTGCTCAACGAACAGAGCAAGTAATTTTGCGCACCCCGTTGCAAATCGACGGGAACTGCGCTATACTGAAATCAGGATCCGCGCAACATCTTATGTAGGAGGGATATATATGGCAACTTGTCCGAAATGCGGCGCCCCGGTGGAGGACGGCGCGCGCTTCTGTGTGACCTGTGGCGCCGCCATCGTCGCGCCCGCTGCCGCACCTGTGCCGCCGCAGCCCGAGCCGCAGTTCCAGCAGCCGCCGCAGCAGCAGTATCAGCAGCCGCAGCAGCAGTATCAGCAGCCCCAGCAGCAGTATCAGCAGCCTCAGTATCAGCAGCAGCCTCCGGTCTATGCGCCTCCCCCTGTCGTCATGGACAAGGACACGCAGGACAATCGTGTACTGGCCCTGTTCTGCTATCTGAGCGCGTTCGTGATCCTGCCCCTCGTCGCGCAGCCGAACAGCGCTTACATCCGCTATCACGCCAATCAGGGCATCGCGCTGATCCTGTTCTCGCTTTGCTCGACCGTTGTGGCGATCATCCCGATCCTCGGCTGGCTCGTCGCCGGCGTCTGCTCCATCTTCTCCTTCGTGTGCGTGATCATCGGCATCGTCCACGCATGCAAGGGCGAGAAGAAACCGCTTCCGATCATCGGTAAATGGAAGATCCTCAACTGAACGCAAAAAGCGGCCGCTCAGCGGCCGCTTTTTGACGCCTGAACGACAGCCGCCGCGTCGATCGACGCGGCGGCTGTTTCTTCTTCTCTCAATTCACGAGCTCCGGCAGGGTCTGCGCATAGGCGGCGTAGCTCTCCGCCTTCCCGTCGCAGTCTGCCCTGTCCGCGCCTCTCGCAAGCACGTAGACCTTGATCTTCGGCTCCGTGCCGGAGGGACGCACGATAAAGCTCGCGGCGTCCTCCAACTCGAAATACAGCACGTTCGAGCCGGAGATCGGCGTGGCCTCCACCTGCCCGAGGCCGGGCACGAGCACCTGCCCGCTCTGATAATCGCGGATGCGCAGCACCTGCGAGCCGCAGATCTCCCGCGGCGGCGCCTCGCGCAGCACGGTCATCAGCGCGCGCATCTTTTCCAGTCCGTCCAGACCGGGCATGACGAGGTTCACCGTCCGCTCGGTGTAGTAGCCGACGCGCTGATACAGCTCCTGCAGCGCGTCGAGCAGCGTGCGCCCGTTCTCCATATGCCAGGCGGTCATCTCCGCGATCATCATGGAGGAGGTCACGGCGTCCTTGTCGCGCACGAAATCGCCGATCATATAGCCGATGCTCTCCTCAAAGGCCATCAGGAAGCCCGTCGGGCCTTCCTTTTCCAGCTGCGCGAGCCGCTCGACCATGAACTTGAAGCCGGTGAAGGTCTGCTCCATGCGCACGCCGTGCCAGTCGCAGACCGCCTTGGCCATCTCCGTGGAGACGATGCTCTTGATGGCGAGCGCCGGAGAGGGCAGCGTACCCTTCGCCTTGCGCGCCGTGATGACGTAGTCCAGCAGCAGGACGCCGACCTGATTGCCGCTCAATATGACATACTTCCCGTCCCTGTCGCGCACGGCGACGCCGACGCGGTCGCTGTCCGGGTCCGTGCCGATGGCGATCGTCGCCTCCGTCTCCTCCGCGAGCCGGATCGAGCAGGCGAAGCCCTCGGGATTTTCCGGGTTGGGGCTCTGCACCGTGGGGAAAGTGCCGTCGATGCGCATCTGCTCCTGCACCGGGATGAGCTGCCTGACGCCCAGGCGGCGCAGCGCCTCGGGTACGAGCTTATAGCCCGCGCCGTGGAAGGGGCTGTACACGATCTTGAGCTTCTCCCCCAGCCGCAGCACCGGGCCGTTGTCGATGGACTGGCCCATGACCTCAGTCAGGAAGGCCGCGTCGACCTCCCCGCCGATCAGTTCGATCCTTCCGGCGTCCAGCGCCTCCTGATACGGCATCGTGACGATGCCGTTGAAGATGTCGATCTCCGCCATATTCCGCGCGACCTCGTCCGCCTGCTGCGGCGGAAGCTGCGCGCCGTCGGACCAATAGACCTTATAGCCGTTGTACTCCTTCGGGTTATGGCTGGCCGTCACGTTGATGCCCGCCGTCGCGCCGAACCAGCGCACGGCAAAGGAGAGCTCCGGCGTCGGGCGCAGCGCGTCGAACAGGCGCACGCGGATGCCGTTGGCCGCCATGACGCAGGCCGCCTCGCGCGCGAAATCCTCGCTGTGGATACGGCAGTCGTAGCAGATGACTACGCCCTTCTCGCAGGCCTCCTCTCCCCTCGAGCGGATGACCGCGGCAAAGCCCTGCGTCGCGTGGCGGATCACGTGGACGTTCATCCTGCGGATGCCCATGCCCATCACGCCGCGCAGCCCGGCCGTGCCGAATTCCAGCGGGGCGAAGAAGCGGCTTTCGATCTCGTCCTCGTCGCCGGAGATCTGGGAGAGCTCCTTCCACTCCGCGTCGCTGAGCGCGGGACTGTCCAGCCAGCGCTGGTACTGCTCTCTACTGTTCGTCGTCGTCATACTCGCTATCCTCCGAAATCAGGTTCTTCGCATCCTCCAGCATGGACTCCGGGACGTATACGTCCGCGCCGTTGCCGGACATACCCAATACCACGCGCCCGAAAGAGCCGTTCTCCGGGAATTGCCGCAGGCACGGGATCCCGTAGGCCTCCAGAAGGTTCGAGAGCATCTCGTCCTCCATGTCGATGCTGCCGCAATGCGTCAGAAACACGGGCTTTTCCGGCTCGCCGTCCGGCCTCTTCGGCCAGTTTTTGAGCTGTTTTCCGTATTCCGTAAAGCCCCAGCCCAGCTTGGGATAATCGTCACCCACGGTTCCGGCCTCCTTCATTTGTGGTATTTTCCGCCGCTCAAAATGGAGAACGCGCGGTAGAGCTGTTCCGCCAGCATCACGCGCGCCAGATGGTGCGGAAAGGTCATGCGGGACATGGACAGGCGCTCGTCCGCGCGCGCCTTCACCCGCGCATGCAGTCCCTGCGAGCCGCCGATGAGAAAGACGGCGCGGGATACGCCGCGCACGGTCAGCCGCTGCAGAAGCACCGCAAGCTCCTCGCTTGAACGCTGCTCACCCTCGATGCAGAGGGCGCAGACCCAGGCGCCCGCGGGGATCCGCGCGAGGATCTGCTCCGCCTCGCGGTCGAGCGCCGCTTCGATCTCTTTGGTGGACGGCGTTTCCGGCAGCCGCTGCTCCGGAAGCTCCTCGATCTCCAGTCTGCAAAAGGGCGTCAGCCGCTTCTCGTACTCGCGAAGCGCCTCGATATAGTGCTTTTCGCGCATTTTGCCCACGCAGACGAGCTTTATGCCAAGCATTGCTCTGCTCCGATCTCCAGCGTCAGGCAGTCGTCCGGCGGCGCCGCGCGCAGCTCGACGTTTTCTCCTACAAAGCCCTGAACAGTCCGCAGCGCGAGCTCCGGGCGGTTATTCTCTCTGCTCAGGTGGCCGAGCACGATGCGCGTCATGCCGCTCCTGACAAGCGCCGCGGCCAGGCTCCCGCAGGCCTCGTTGGAGAGGTGCCCGCGGTCGGATAGGATGCGCCTTTTGAGCGGATAGGGATAGGGCCCGTTTTTCAGCAGCTCAACGTCGTGATTGGCCTCGAGGACCGCGCCCTGTACGCCGCACAGGGCGTCGTATACCTCGTCCGTCACGCAGCCGAGGTCCGTGCAGAGGCCGAAGCGCGTCTCGCCGTCGCACACCGTATATCCCACGCTGCCCGGCGCGTCGTGCATCGTCGGAAAGGGCAGGACGGCAAGACCGCCGCCCGGCTCCACGCAGTCCTGCACATCGAAGGCCCGCAGGCGGATCGTCAGCTCCGGCATCTCGCGGCGCAGGACGGCCGCCGTCTCCGCAGAGGCGTAAATCGGGACCGCGCACTGTTTTGCCCATGTACGCAGTCCCGCTGTGTGATCGCTGTGCGCGTGTGTAATAAAGACGGCTGTGATCTCCTGCGGCGTGAGACACTGCCGCGCGAGGGCGGCGCGTATCCGCCTCATGGATATGCCCGCATCAAACAGAATATGTGTCTCGCCGGCGCTCAGGAGCGCGCAGTTGCCGCTTGAGCCGCTGGCGAAGGTGACGATCCGCATCGGTCAGCCCGCCGCCGAAATGCCGTCCGTCTGCGGCGGCTCGTCCGGGTCGCTGACGCAGGCGATATCCGCCCCGAGACCGCGCAGCTTGCCGATCATGTCCTCATAGCCGCGCTCGATATAATAGACGTCCTCAACCTCCGTGACGCCCTCCGCGCAGAGCCCGGCGATCACCATTGCCGCGCCGGCACGCAGATCGCAGGCGGCCACAGGCGCGCCCGTGAGCCGAACGCCGCCCTCGATGACGGCGATATTCCCGTCCACATGGATGCTCGCGCCCATCTTTTTCAGTTCGCTGACATATTTATAGCGGTTGTCCCAGACGCTCTCGGTCACGACGCTCGTGCCGGAGGCAAGGCAGAGCACGGTGCTGATCTGCGGCTGCATATCGGTCGGGAAGCCCGGATACGGCAGCGTCCGGATGTTGGCGCGGCTGAGCGCGCCCATGCGGCGCACGAGGACGGAATCCTCGTCCTCCACGATCTCCACGCCCATCTCCCGCAGCTTGGCGGTGATGCAGTCCAGATGCTTGGGAATGACGTTGCGGATGCGCACCTCACCGCCTGTCGCCGCCACGGCAGCCATATAGGTGCCTGCCTCGATCTGATCGGGGATGATGCTGTAGCTGCCGCCGCAGAGCCTGTCTACGCCGTTGATCTTGATGGTGTCCGTGCCGGCGCCGCGCACGTCCGCTCCCATGGAGTTGAGGAAGTTGGCGAGGTCGACGATATGCGGTTCCTTGGCGCAGTTCTCGATGACCGTGCGCCCCTTGGCGAGCACCGCCGCGATCATGATGTTCATCGTCGCGCCGACGGAGATCTTATCCAGATAGACGCTCGCGCCCCGGAGGCGGCCTCCCGGCACGCTGCCGTAGATGAAGCCGCTGGCGATCTCAATGCTCGCGCCGAGCGCCTTCATGCCCTTGATATGCTGGTCGATGGGGCGCACGCCGCCGAAATTGCAGCCGCCGGGCATCGTGGTCTGCGCGCGCCCGAAACGGCCGAGCTCCGCTCCGATGAGATAATAGGACGCGCGGATGCGGCGCATCAGCTCATAGGCCTGATCGCCCATCCTCACGTTCGAGCAATCGATCTCCACCGTCGTGGGATTGACGCGGCGGATCTTCGCCCCATAGCAGCTCAGGATATCCAGCAGGATCTCTGTATCGCTGATGTGCGGGATGTTCTCGATTCGGCAGACGCCGCTGACCATGAGCGCGGCAGGGATGATCGCAACGGCCGCGTTCTTCGCGCCGCTGATCTCCACTTCTCCGCGCAGCTCTTTCCCGCCGCGTATGACGTACTTATCCAAAGTATAACCTCCAATCCGGACGGACAGCCGTCTCGGAGAGATTCTGAGCATTCTCTATCTTTCCCGGATACGGGAAGACTAAACCATGTTGCATTATACTACGTCCCTGCAAAAAAAGCAACCAATATTATGTAATCCATCCTCCGAGCAAGCTCCGTATCGACTCGCTTCCGCGGCGCGGCTTTCGCCTTGGCGTGAAAGCCGAGGCGCGCGCCGCGGACTGCGCGCTTTCGAGCGAACCCCCAAAACAAAGAAACAGCTCCAGCGGTGCGACATTCCGTTGAAGCTGTCCCTTTATAGGATGAGGATAAAATGAAAAAGATGAAACTGCCTCTTGCAATTCTTATGATAACAGGCAGTTGTTAAGAAAAAAACCGAAGGGTTGTTTCCAAATTATTAAATTGCAAGTTTTTTTCGACGTTTTTTGCCGATTCAGTCGAAAACCGGCCCCCACCAGAAGGGCGGCTGCGGTACCGGCGCCGCGCCCATGACGGTCAAATCCCCCTCGCCCGGGCTGCGAAAAACGCAATTCGAAACGCCATACCGTGCAGCGACGGCTGCGGCGGCCGCCTCCGCGTCGCCCGTCCAGAGCAGCTCGGGGAGTTGTACCGCGTCTCCATACCGCTCGACGCAGGCCAGCCCTTCCGCGCCGTCCGGGCCGCGCAGAGAGAGCAGCGCGCCGCCGCTCAGCGCGCACAACCGCGCCTGAAAGCGGAAAAAGCCCTCCGGCAAGGCGGCGTGCGGCGTATCCGAAAGCAGGGCTTCGCGGCGTCCGGCGTACTCCGCGGCGCCGATCTCCCGCAGCGCGAGCCCCGGCAAAGCGGCCGCTCCGGCCGCGCGCTCCCGCGCCGTGCCGAAGCTCTCCAGAGAGGCGGTCTCCTTATACCAGCGCCGAAGGCTCTCCTCGCCCGGCATCAGGCATAGGGTTTCGCCGCGCTGCGCGGTCAAACGAAGGCACGCGCGCGTGATCGAACGTCCGAGTCCCTGTCCGCGACAGTCCGGACGCGTGGCGAGGGCGTAGAAATACGCGGCCGGCCGGTTTCCGTCCGGCGTGCAGAGCGCCGCCCCGCGCAGCAGATAGGCCGCGGCGACCGGTTCGCCGCCGCGCACGGCGGTCAGCGTATCCTCCGGCGTGTACAGACAGTCGAAGAAGGCGTCGATCACCGCCTCCTCGTCCCGAAAGACCTCTCTCCAGAGCGCGCGAAGCGCCGCCTCATCTCCCGGCGAGGCGGCGCGAAGGGCCGCCCCGTTCACGTCGTCAGCGGCTCGATGCCGCAGAGGCAGACCTCGTATTTCTCCACCAGAAAAGCCGGATCATAGGACAGCTTTGCCTTTCGCAGGCCCTCCACGCCCGCATCGTCCTCCCGGTTGACGTAGACGATCTCCGGATGCAGACGCAATATCTGCCGCACGAACTCCCGATTGATCATCGGATAGGCGCCCTGCACGGCCGCGTCCGCTTTCTCGAAATGGACGTTATAGGTATCCGAGCTGATCTTTTCCCCGATGGTGAAGGCGATCATCCGATCCCCGACGTAGAGCGCGCCGCCCTCCAGCCCGAGGTAGTCAAAATGTCCGAAGGCCCGGGAAAGCGCCAGCCGCTCCTCCTCAAGGCCCTCCGGGTCTCCGCCGGCCTCAAGATGGACGCGCGTCCAGTCCGCGAGCATGTCCATGCACTCCGGCAGCAGCTCCGGCGTCAGCCGAACGTAGCGCCAGTCGTCCCCGTGCTCCTCCAGGAAGCGGTTGATGTGGTTGCGCTTGGCGTGTAGCTTCTTGCCGCCGAGCGTGGCGAGCTTTTCCGCAAGATAGACATAGTCGAACCATTCGCGGCCCGCCTCAAAACGCAGCCGTCCGGGAAACGTAGACTCCATCAGCGCCTTGTGCTCCGCCGTCACGCCGCACACGCAGAAGGGGAAGCCGTGTTCGAGGGCATAGCGGTGCAGCAGCTCCATGGCGCGCTTTTTGTCGCCGCTGCCGATGGGAAAGGCAAAAAAGGGCAGCTCGCGGTACTCCAGCTTGACCGCCAGACAGCCCTCCACGTCGGCCACGAGCTGCTTGTAGGTCTCGTCCCACATATATACGTTGGCGAAATTGAAATCCGCGCTGCGGGAATCCTCGGCGCGGACACATTCGTCGATCCACGCCTTGTCATGCAATTCAATGGGTTTAAAATCAATCATACGGGAAGATCAGCACTCCGTTTCTTTTTTTCGCTGCATGGCGGCCCAGGTCTTCGGGCAGCTCGCGGCGATCTCTGCCTCCAGCCGCTTGAGGTCTTCAAAGGTATCCGGCAGCTTGCGCGGGTCGCGCAGCAGCGCCGCCGGGTGGAACAGCGCCATCACCTTGTGCCCGTTTTCGTCCGGGAACCACTGTCCGTGCTCTTTTGAGATCTTGAAATCCGGGCGGATCCAGGTCATGGCGGCGATACGCCCGAGGCAGACGATCAGCTTCGGCGCAATGAGCTCCAGCTGCCGGTTCAGCCAGTCGGCGCAGGCTTCCTGCTCCGTGTTCAGCGGATCGCGGTTTCCGGGCGGGCGGCACTTGACCATGTTCGCGATATACACCTGACTGCGGTCGAGCCGCAGGATCTCCAGCCAGGTGTCGAGCAGCTTTCCGGCACGCCCGACAAAGGGCTCGCCCTGCTTGTCCTCCTGCTCGCCGGGGCCTTCCCCGATGAACAGCAGCTCCGCCTCAGGGTCGCCGACGCCGAACACCACGTTGGTGCGCGTCTCACAGAGGGCGCATTTCCGGCATTGCAGACAGGCCTCGCGCAGTTCGGACAGCTTATCCATCGGTCTCACTTCCTCTCCCGGATTTCTTCTGTCAGTATAGCACATACGGGAAGAAAGCGCCACAGCTTTCTTCCCGTTCGGATCAGTTCTTTTTTTCCCGCGCCCGATCCGGCAGCAGAACGAGCCTGCCTGTCTCCCGCGTCGCCCTGAGGTCGATCAGCCGCTGGTTCCGACTTCCGCGAAAGCGCAGAGAGATATCCTTCAGCGCCTCCACATAGCGTCCGTCCACGAGCACGTCCAGCAGGGAGAGCATCTCGTCCGTCGCCTCGCAGCGCGCCCGGTTCTCCCCGGAGCGCAGCTCCTCCAGCGTGAAGCCCGAAAAGCTCCAGATCGTCTTCCGGGGGTATGCCTCCCGCACCCGCCGCAGAAAGGGCAGCAGAACCCGCTGGTTCTCCGGCTCAAAGGGCTCGCCCCCCAGCAGCGTGAGGCCGCTGATGTAGTCCGGCGCAAGCAGACGCAGCAGTCTGTCCTCCGTCTCCGCCGTGAAGGGCTGCCCGTAGCGAAAGTCCCAGGTCTGGGGCTGAAAGCAGTTTTCACAATGGTTCCTGCAGCCCGAGACGAACAGCGTCACCCGCACGCCCTCGCCGTTGGCGATGTCGCAGTTTTTGATCTCTCCGTAGTACATTTTACAGATGGAGGACTCTGTCCCGGATCTCCTGCGTACGGCCCTGGTTCCAGTACTGCGTGCCGATGTAACCGCAGGTACGCCGCGCTACGTTCATTTTGCTCTGGTCTGTGTTGCCGCACTGCGGGCAGCGCCAGATGAGCTTGCCGTCCTCCTCGGCGATCTCGATCTCGCCGTCCCAGCCGCAGACCTGGCAGTAGTCGCTCTTGGTGTTGAGCTCGGCATAGATGATGTTTTCATAGATGAACTTCATCACCTGCAGAACGGCCTGCAGATTGTTCTGCAGGTCCGGCACCTCGACGTAGCTGATCGCGCCGCCGGGGCTCAGATGCTGGAACTGCGCCTCGAAGCCCAGCTTTTCGAATGCGTTGATCTCCTCGGTGACGTGCACGTGGTAGCTGTTGGTGATGTAGCCCTTGTCCGTAATGCCCTCTATGACGCCGAAACGGCGCTGCAGACACTTGGCAAATTTGTAGGTGGTGGACTCCAGCGGCGTTCCGTAGAGCGAGAAGTCGATGTTGGACGCGGCCTTCCAGGCGCGGCAGGCGGCGTTCATATGCTCCATGATGCTGAGGGCGAAGGGCGTGGCGCTCGGGTCGGTGTGGCTCTTGCCGGTCATGTACTTCACGCACTCATACAGCCCCGCATAACCGAGGGAGATGGTGGAATAGCCGTCGTAGAGCAGCTTGTCGATGGGCTCGCCCTTTTTGAGGCGGGCGCAGGCGCCGTACTGCCAGAGGATGGGCGCGGCGTCGGAGGGCGTGCCCTTGAGCCTCTCGTGGCGGCAGAGCAGCGCGCGGTGGCAGAGCTCCAGCCGCTCGTCGAAGATCTTCCAGAACTTGTCCGGATCGCCGCCGGAGGAGAGCGCCACGTCCACCAGATTGATGGTGACGACGCCCTGGTTGAAGCGGCCGTAGTAGCGGTGCTGCCCCGGCACGTAGTTTCCGGCGTTCGCGATATTGCCGACTCCCGCGTCGGTGAAGCGGTCGGGCGTGAGGAAGCTGCGGCAGCCCATGCAGGGATAGACGTCGCCCTTGAGCTCGAGCATCTTCTTGGCGCTGATGTAGTCGGGCACCATGCGCTTGGCTGTGCATTTGGCGGCGAGCTCGGTCAGATACCAGTAGGGCGAATCCTCGCGGATATTGTCCTCCTCGAGGACGTAGATGAGCTTCGGGAAGGCGGGCGTCACCCAGACGCCGGACTCGTTCTTGACGCCCTCATAGCGCTGCAGCAGCGTCTCCTCGATGATGAGCGCGAGATCCTTCTTTTCCTGCTCGCTGCGCGCCTCGCCCAGATACATGTAGACGGTCACGAAGGGCGCCTGCCCGTTGGTGGTCAGCAGCGTCACGACCTGATACTGAATGGTCTGCACGCCGCGGCGGATCTCCTCGCGCAGTCGGTCCTCCACGATCTTGACGAGCTGTTCCTCCGTGGGCACAAAGCCGATGGAGCTCATCTCGCCCAGCACGGTCTCCCGGATGCGCTCGCGGCTGACCTGCACGAAGGGCGCGAGGTGCGTCAGGGAGATGCTCTGCCCGCCGTACTGGTTCGAGGCCACCTGCGCGATGATCTGCGTGGCGATGTTGCAGGCGGTGGAGAAGGAGTGCGGCCGCTCGATGAGCGTGCCGGTGATGACGGTGCCGTTCTGCAGCATGTCGTCGAGGTTGACGAGGTCGCAGTTGTGCATGTGCTGGGCATAGTAGTCCGTGTCATGGAAGTGGATGATGCCCTCGCGGTGGGCCTCTACGATGTCCTGCGGCAGCAGCACGCGCTCCGTGATGTCGCGGGAGACCTCACCGGCCATGTAGTCGCGCTGGGTGGAGTTGACGACGGGGTTCTTGTTGGCGTTCTCCTGCTTGGCCTCCTCGTTGCAGCACTCGATAAGCGAAAGGATGCGCTCGTCCGTGGTGTTGCTCTTGCGCACGAGGGAGCGCGTGTAGCGATAGGTGATGTAGTTCTTCGCGATCTCATAGGCGCCGTGCGCCATGATCTGATACTCCACCATGTCCTGGATCTCCTCCACGGACGGCGCGCGATTCATCTTCGCGCACTGGAGCTCGACGCTCTCCGCGATCCGGCGGATCTGTACGGGCGTGAGGCGGCTGCCCTCCTCCACGCTGCCGTTTGCCTTCGTGATCGCGGCGATGATCTTCGTGATGTCGAAGGAGACTTCCGTTCCGTTTCTCTTGATGACGGTCATATCGCACCTCAATATCTATATCTTGTGTTTTTGTCTGCCGAGTATCTTCTATATTTTGTGCTCTGGTATATTACCACATGGGCAGTCATTTTGCAAGGGCGAATATGGGACAGATACGGAAAAATGGGCTGCCGCAAGAGCGGCAGCCCAGAAGACGTATTCCGGAAGCTCGATATCACGCCGCAGCGGGCGTCCGTTTGCCGCGCATCCACTGGAAGGCGACGATGCCGCCGACCAGCAGCACGCCGATGACGTCGGTCACGACGCCCGGATAGATGAGCAGCAGTCCGCCCGCGATGCTCAGGACGCGCAGCGGCCAGGCGACCTTGCCGCGGAAGAAGCCCTCGAGTCCCATGGAGACGCCGAACATGCCGATCGCGGAGGTAACGATGCCCAGCGCGGCGGAGATGAAGCCCTCGTTCATCAGCAGCAGGGACGGGGACATGGCAAAAATATAGGGTATGATGAAGGCCGCTATGGCGAGCTTCGTGGCGTTTACGCCGGTGCGCATGGGATCGGACTTGGCAATGGCGCTGCCCGCGTAGGCCGCGAGCGCGACCGGCGGCGTGATGTCGGCCACGATGCCGAAATAGAACACGAAGAAATGGGCGGCCACCTTGTCGATGCCAAGCGTGATGAGGATCGGCGCGCAGGTGGAAGCCATGATGCAGTAGTTGGCCGTCGTCGGCACGCCCATGCCCAGCACGATACAGCAAAGCATGGTGAGAAACAGGGCGATGAACAGGCTCACGCCGGGCAGCGGGATCATGCGGCTTACGTTGACGACCGCGCTGACAAGCTTGTTGGCCAGACCCGTGACGGTAATGCAGCCGGCGATGATGCCCGCCATGGAGCAGGCGACCGCCACCGTGACGCAGCCTCTGCCGCCGGCCTCGAGCGCGTTCACGATCATTTTTCCCGTTTCCTTCGCCACGCCGCCGAAGCGAGCGCCGGCGGGCTTGCCGCTCCCCTTCTGATCGAGAAAGCGCTTCGGCAGGCTCACGAGGATCGCAATGACGATGGCGATCGAGGCCGAGAACTGCAGGGAGCGGGTATTCGTAGCGACCAGCCAGACGAGGATCACGAGCGGCAGGAGCAGATAGATGCTGCGGATCAGCATGCCGAACTTCGGCAGCTCGCTGCGCGGGATGCCGTTGAGGCCGTATTTCTTCGCCTCGAGGTGGACGGACATGAAGATGCCTGCG
>JAEEGL010453719.1_pt1 | contig 18003 bp, 12 predicted proteins | sample 9134231 | NCBI WGS metagenome assembly JAEEGL01 (sample SAMN16246548, study PRJNA631951) | gut metagenome | biome: gut microbiome; feature: rumen; material: fiber-attached | host: Bos | place: Iran: Karaj | collected 2018-10 | reverse complement strand
CCTGATTCCTCCGCCACAGGCAGCAGGAACGGCCGCCGTGAGGCGGCTGAAATGAGGAGTACTGCCGCAGGACCGGAAAACCCGGAAAAGCAGCGTACTATCAGGGCTGGGCAGAGCTAGCGGGAGGCGTTGGAAGCTGCTCAGTACTGCCGCAGGGCCGGGAAATCCGGAAAAGCAGCGTACTATCGGCGAGGAGAAGGTGTGCAGAGGAAAGAGTGAAACAGCGCAGTTTTTTGGTGTTTCAGCGCAGAATATCACACTTGAACAGCCCAGTTAGTTGGGGATATAGTAACATTAAGATATCGCGGCCGGACAGGTCCGGACAGCAGAATGAGCTCTTCGGGGCTCACAGAGAAAGGAGATCTTGAATCATGGAAGAAATTTATGAGTTTCTGAAATCATGCGGTACCTTCTATATTGCGACCATCGACGGCGATCAGCCCAGAGTGCGCCCTTTCGGCGCGCTGGCGATCATTGACGGCAAGATCTGCACCGCCTCCAACAACACCAAGAAGGTTTATCAGCAGATCAAGGCCAATCCCAAGATCGAGATCAGCGGCATGGCCGGCGGCAAGTGGATCCGCTTCACCGCGGAGTGCTACGAGGACGAGCGCCGCGAGGCGAAGGAAGAGATGCTTGAGAAGAGCCCCGGCTTAAAGAGCATGTATTCCGTCGACGACGGCATCTTCTGCGTGCTGTACTTCAAGAACGTCAAAGCCGACATCTGCTCCTTCACCGAGCCCGTAAAGACCATCGAGTTCTAATCGGATTCTTACGTGCCTTAGCCGCTGATGAAGGAGCGACCCTCCCGGGACCGCAGCTTAGCTGCGACGGTTCCGGCGGCAGCAGATTGAATAAACGGAATTGACCGGAGGCCTCCTGTCTCATCCAGAGACGGGAGGCCTCTTTTGTGCTGCCCGAAAGTCAATATGACGAAGCGCCTGCCGGAGCGCCGGGCGGATCCTTGTGAATATTTGACTACAAACTTTCAAAGAAAATCGCAGTTTTCCGACAATCTGACAGCGCAGAATCGAAAATACAATAAATACAGCAACAGTTTTTCTTTTGAAGTGCACGGAGATACCGGTGCGCCGGGAAGACCGAAAGGGCCGGAACGGGTCGGACCAAAACGGAACGTCGGGCTGTTCCCGGCGGACAGCGCGTCTGCAGTTTGCGTCAGGACATCAGGAGGGATAGCGATGGGTGCGGATCAGAGGGTATCAGAAGCAGTTTTGAAAGCGAGACGGATCGTTTTCGAAGGCAATTCGCAGTACAGGACGCCCTACAGCAGAGAACTGGAGGGAGAGTTTTTTGATCTGATTTTCGACGACGGCTCCGAGATGATCGTATCCTTCCCGTTCCGGAACCGCGTGAGCTGGACCTGGGAGGGCAGATCCTACTGCGAGACTGGCCACGTGATGAAGGCCGAGGACGGCGCCTTCTACGTGATGACCGAGGTGGCCGGCAGCGAGCCCAGGCAGGGCCTCATGCTCCTGCTCGACGTGGCGGAGAGGCTGGTCACCGGCATTTTCCTTCAGATGGGCGCTGTGAAGGAGCGCCCGAACCTGGTCACCAGGGAAGTAAAGTTCGGCGCGGTTAAGGACGGCGACCGCCCGCTTCCCGCAAAGCGCCACGAGTATACGAAGGACCTTGTCGGGAAGAAGATCGACTGGGCCTACAGCCCTGATTTCAACATCACCCACGTCTATCTGGCCGACAACTGCTACACCGTCGCCTTCAACGACGAGATGAAGGCAAAACTGAAGAAGCAGCGGGAGGAGAATCCGGACGCGCTGCCCCGGATGACCATGGATCCCTACTACGAGGAGGACTGCCTCTACATCAAGCTCCGCGAGAACCTCTACCTCTTCTCCTTCATCGAGAAGAACCTCGGCGGAACCCAGGGAATGATGATCATCAACACCGACCGGCTCCACGACGTCGGCTCCTTCTGGGGGCCGTCGCCCGAGGGCGGAAGGGAAGGATACATGTTCTCCGCCTACGGCCGCTGGGTCCGGGATCACATCCCGGAGGACGACACGCTGGAGAAAGCCGGCCGCTGAGAAGGCTGGCAGGAGACAGGGGAACTGCCGGTGTGCCGGCATTCCCCCCAGACAGGCCGATAATCCCGCATTGATGAAACGGAGGGAGAAACCAAATGAGCAAGTCCGATAAAAACACCGGGGTCATCAAAAGCCAGCAGAAAGGCCTCGCCCGGTTTTTCCGGCTCTGCGTAAAGCATAAATGGCTTCTGGTGATGCTCATCCCGTCGATGACGTACATTCTGCTGTTCTCGTACCTGCCGCTCACCGGCCTCGTGCTTGCGTTCAAGAAGTTCAACTACCGTGACGGCGTGTACCTGAGCCCATGGAACGGCCTCAACAACTTCCGGTTCCTGATTATCTCCAACAAGCTCTGGCCGTTAACCAGGAACACGCTTCTTTATAACCTGGCCTTCATCACGCTGGGCCTGTTCTGCCAGGTGAGCCTCGCGATCCTGATCAACGAGATCATGCACAAGATCTACAAGAAGGTCACGCAGTCGCTGATCATGCTGCCGTACTTCATCTCCTGGGTCGTGGTTTCCGCGATGTTCACCGCGTTCTTCGGCTACGAGCAGGGCATTCTCAGCAACCTCATCCGCTCGCTGGGCATGACCGCCCCGAACCTCACCACCGACAAGGGACCATGGCCGTTCATCCTGATTTTCATGCACATCTGGAAGGGCCTTGGCTACGGAACTGTCGTGTACATGGCCTCCATCACCGGCATTGACCAGGAACTCTACGAGGCCGCCGAGGTGGACGGCGCGAACGTCTGGCAAAGGATCCGCTACATCACGATCCCCGCGCTGAAGCCGACCATGATGACCATGTTCCTCCTGGCCCTTGGCAACGTCTTCCGCGGAGACTTCGGAATGTTCTACCAGCTGGTCGGCAACAACGCCAAGATCCTGGAGATCGCGGACGTCCTCGATCTGTTCATCTACAGGATCCTCATTTCCAACAACGATATCGGAATGTCCAGTGCCGCAGGCCTGTATCAGTCCGTGCTCTGCTTCGTGACCATCGTCACCGTGAACAAGCTGATCAAGATGGCGAATCCGGACTACGCACTGTTCTGAGGACGGATCAGTTTTGCAGGGGGACCCCCCTCATAACTCATCCGTTTCCGTCAAAACAGCGAAACAGTCCGAAAAGGAGGACATCATGGCAAGGTCTTCAGGAAGCCAAAGCAAAATTGTTCATAAAGATGAGCTGGCGATCAACGCCCTCGCGGTTGTGATCGTCGGAATCGTCGCTTTTATGAGCGTCGTTCCGTTTTATGTCGTCGTGATCTCGTCGTTCCGCTCGGAGGCGTCCGTGCTGCAGAAGGGCTACAGCCTCATTCCGCAGGACTTCTCCCTGAAGGCGTTCGGCCTCATCTTCCGCACGCCGCAGGCCGTGCTCCGCGCTTACGCCAACACCATTTTCGTGACGCTGACCGGAACCTTCCTCGCGGTGATGATGGCGACAATGACCGGCTACGTGCTCCAGCGGCCGGATTTCGAGTGGAGGAATCACATATCCTTCTTCTATTTCTTCACGACGCTGTTCAACGGAGGCCTGGTTCCGACCTACATGATCATGACCCAGATCTTCAAGTTCAAGAACAGCTACCACGCGCTGATTCTTCCCATGGCCTTCTCGGTCTGGAACATGATCATCTCCAAAACCTTCATGAGGAGCATCTCCTATGAGCTCACGGAGGCGGCGAAAATCGACGGCGCCAACGACGTAAGGATTTTCTTCCAGATCATCTTCCCGCTGGCGAAGCCGCTCATCGCGACGATTGGCCTCTTCACCGCGCTGGGCTACTGGAACGACTGGTATCAGTGCATGCTCTATGAGTCCAAGGAGAACATGTACAACCTCCAGTACTACCTGAACGAGATCATCAACGGCATCGCAGGCCTTAAGGCCATCGCCTCCAGGGGCGGCACCGTCGACATCTCCGTCGACAACCTGCCCTCGGAGACCATGAAGATGGCCATGACCGTCGTCGCGATCGGCCCGATCATCTTCCTCTATCCCTTCGTCCAGAAATTCTTCGCCAAGGGCCTGACCATCGGCTCCGTCAAGGGATAAACGAAAGAGGTGCCAGGGGACGGTTCTCTGGCAAGTATTCTGACAACTCACCAGAGAACCGTCCCCTGGCAAGAAGTCTGACAACTCGCCGGAGAACCGTCCCCTGGCACCCGGCACCGCTAAGGATCCATTCACGCCCGGTGCGGGCGTGAGCAAATAAGTCACTTCCCTTCCCCGGGAAACGGGGAGGGGGTAAGAAAAGGAGGACAACGTATGAAGAAATTATTGTCACTGCTGCTTTGCGGAACGATCGCCGTTTCGCTGCTGGCAGGCTGCGGCGCTTCCGGCGGAGGATCAGCCGCACCCGCGGCACCTGCGCAGACCGAGGAGGCCGCACCCGCCGCGGAAGGCGGGGAGGCTGCTGCCGAGGAGGATAACCCCTGGGCCGGCATCATGGATTATTCCAAGGAAGCGACGATCCACTTCACCGCTTTCGGCAACGCACCGAACGACCTGGACGAAGTGCTGGATCTCATCAATGCCCGCCTGATGAAGCTCTGCAACTCCAAGCTGGAGCTCAGCTTCATCTCCCTGGCCGACTGGCCGACCAAGTATCCTCTGGCCCTGGCCGACGACTCCATCGACCTGATCTATACCTCCAGCTGGCTGGGATATGCCACCGAGGCAGGCAAGGGCGCCTACCTTGAGCTGGACGAGGACTTCAGGAACAAGTATCTCCCCGAGACCGTCCGCGTCATGGCACCCGCTGCGTGGAAGCAGGCTTCCATCGACGGACATGTCTACGGCGTCCCGAGGAACCAGCACGACAACAACAACTACGGCGCGTTCCTTGTCCGCCGCGACGTGCTCGACAAGGTCGGCATGGAGACCATCAGCAATTACGACGATCTCTACAAGTTCGCGCTCGAGGCTGCAAAGGTCATGGATCCCGAAGAAGGCTATGCCTACTATGCATTCCCGTCCCTTCCCATGGTCAATCCTCTGGAGCAGTTAAAGGATCACTATGTAAACGTGTACAATAACATGGCATGGTGCACCGACGAGCCTCTGGCCGAGGACTGCAGCAACCTGGAGTACTACTATCTGACCGACAGCTACAAGGAGTACATCCTCCGCATGGCCGAGTGGGCAGAAGCCGGCGTGTGGCCGTCCACCGCGATCAACAGCACGACCCACACCTCCGACCAGTTCACCGAGGGCCGCTCCGCGTTCTACCAGGCCCGCTTCACTGAGGCCCAGAACCTGATCGACCAGGCGACCAACAAGGGCTACACCATCGAGTACATCCCGATCATCGACGACGGCACGTACCTCCGCCTCACCGATTATTCGGGCGATATGACCGCCATCCTCGGCATGTCCAAGCAGCCCGAGCGCGCGGCAGTCGTTCTCGATATCCTGAGAAACGATGTTGAGATCAACCTCCTCTGCCAGGGCGGTATCGAGGGACGTCACTACATCCTCAACGACGACGGCACCAGGAGCCTTGGACCGGAAGTCGACGACTACGGCTGGTCCTGCTGGGCGTGGGCGCTCCGCGACATGAACCACTATCCGACAGAGAAGCTTTCCGATCAGGTGCAGGCAGTCATCGACGAGCTCGACAAGCACGTCATGCCTGACGACATGTGGCCGTTCGACGGCTTTGTGACCAACGACGAGGCATATCCTTCGATGAGCGCCGAGCTGGCGGTCGTGAAGTCCATCGTCTCCGAGTACCAGTATTCCTTCGATCTCGGCGTGTTCGGCAAGGACACCGAGGCCAAGTACGATGAGTTCGTGCAGAAGCTGAAGGATGCCGGCCTCGACAACCTGATCGCCGAGTGGCGCAAGCAGGCCGCCGAGTACATGGCACAGTAAACCAGTCAAAACTCATGCGCCGCGCGGATCCGTCCGGAGCGCGCGGCGCAAAAGCCGCCGGCCGCTTCCCGTGCGCCGGCACCCATTTCACAAAAGGACAGGGACTGCCGCGCCAAAAAGCGCGGCGGTCCCATTGGTGTATTTATGATAAAGCTTCTCATCGTCGACGACGAGATAACGACCATACGGCGGATCCGGTCCCGGATCGATTTTCCATCGGCCGGGATTGATGAGGTGCGCACGGCCGGAGACGGCGGAGAGGCGCTCGAGGTCTGCGCGGAATGGACGCCGGACATCCTGCTCTCGGACATCATGATGCCGGGGATGAACGGACTGGAACTCGCGGAGAAGCTCCGCGCGAAGCGCCCGGACCTGCAGATCATCTTCCTAAGCGGCTACATGGAGAAGGAATATCTGAAAGGCGCCATCCGCCTGCAGGTCATCGACTATATCGAGAAGCCCATCGACATGCAGGGGCTCTTCGACACCCTGAAGATCGCGGCCGGCCGGATTCTGGCCGCCAGGAAAACCGCAGAAGCGCTCGACGGGCGCCGGGACGGCGCCGAAGAGGGGAGCCCTTCCGGACGCAGCGGGGAGGAAGAAAGAAGGCGGGCGGAGAATCTGGAGAAGGAATGCGCTCTGATGCTCGCCGGAAGGGAGGAGCCGGACAGCCTTCTGGAGGAGAGGATCGCCGGCCTCGCCCTTGGGGAGAACGGAACCCAGTCGTTCGCGCTGGAGCTGGCCTTCTACCGCGCCGAGGAGAAGGAATATGACGCGCTCTCCGGCATACTTCCCCTGGTCGGAAGGGTCGCCGCGGAGCAGAACCTGCGGACGATCGCCGCGGTCCGCGAGGAAGATATCGCCGTCTTCGTCTTTGCCGGTGCGGAGAAGAAGATCTCCGACAAGGTGTTCTTCGTCTCCGAGTACCTGCGGGCGCTCCGGAAGGAGCTCGTGATCCTCGGACGCCACTACACCGCCGGCACCGGCCATGTCTGCACCGACTGGCACGAGTTAAGGGAGAGCTTCCGGGAGGCCGAAGAGGCGACGAGGCTCGCCTTCTTCATGGGACCCGGCAGCCACTCCTATTACAGGAAGAGCGCGCAGAAGTACAACTTCAAAACTTCCGGCGGGCGGGAGATCATCCGCGGGATGCGCAAAAACAGCCGCGACAGCACAGTTTTCCAGCTGAAGGCGCAGTACGAGGAGATCCGGCGCTGCGAGGGAACCGATATTGACGACATCCGGCGCTTCTACTCCAGCATGGTGCTGGAGGCCGTGAAGCTCGGACGTGAGGAAGGCGCGGAGCTCTATCCGGAGTACGCCGGCGAGTACGATCTGCTCCTCGTGGTCATGTCCCAGAGCTTCCTCATCGAGCTTCTCGATTTCCTCCTCATGGGCGTCGAAGCCTGGTACAATTTCCTCGAGAAAGAATTCTACCCCAACGCCACGGTCAACTGGCTGATCCGCTACATCAGGGAAAACTACTCCGACCCGGATCTCGACATGGTCGCGCTGGGCAGGGCATCGAATCTCTCGACAACCTATATCAACCACCTCTTCAAGAACACCACGGGAAAGACAGTAAAGAGCTATATCACGGATTACCGCATGCAGCAGGCCGTGCGCCTGTTAAGGAACCCGACCGTCCCGGTCGGGGATATCGCCGTGCGGTGCGGATACCGGAACGGGAATTATTTCTCCTTCCGGTTTAAGGAGCATTTCGGCATCTCGCCGACCGAGTACCGGGAGCAGAGCGGGGAACCGGAGAAGAAGGAGCAGTGAGCGGACACTTCCGCAGCTGCGTTAATCCTGGCCGGAGGCAGAGGACAAAGTGAAGCCGGATACGGAACGGACAGGCACAAAACTTATGGAGCACCTCCTCGGGCTCCGCTTGAACGCCAAGCAGACCCTGGTCACCCTGGCCTGCTTTCTTCCGCTGTGCATTTATGCCTTCGCCGCCGCGAGGGTCATCTACCGCTCCTCCAGGGAGACGGGAATGAACAACGTCCGCACGGCGGTGGAGTCCTCCGCAGGCTCGATGGATTCCGAGATGGCGATGATCTACCGGCACGCCGTGCTGCTCTTAAGGAATACCGAGATGCGCAGGCTCCTTCAGGAGGACCTCCCGGAGATCAGCTCCACGGAGCTCATGACCACCGCCAAGAAGGAGGCGCTCTCCTCGGTGGTTATGGTGCTGGAGGACAGCGACTATATCGACAGGATCGAGGTTTTCATCAACAGGGAGAGGGAGTTCCTCGCGGACGGCGGCAGTTTCCGCCCTCTTTCCGAGATTGAGGACAGGCAGTGGCTTAAGGAGTTTCTCTCGGGAAACGCGAAGAACCGCTGGTGTGTCGACAGCGCGGAGGAAAACGGCCTGTCCGGTCTCTTCTATGTGACCAGGGTGGTTTCGCCCCTGAACTACCGTGAGGACACGGCCGTCCTGCGCATCACCTATGCGGGGGAACGGCTGCGGCAGCTTCTTGGGTACCTGCTCCTATACCCGGACAGTGCGGCACTGCTGCTCTCCGGGAGCGGGGAGGTAGTCGCTGCCGCGGGCGACAATGACCTGTCCCGGGAGCTTGCTTCAGAAACCGGGCTCTTCCCGGCGCTGCTCTCCGGGCGCGCAGGGGGATCCGCTTCGGAGCCTGCGCTCACCGGGGAAGAGATCGTCACCGTGCAGGGAAGGCGCTGCCGCATTTTCGCCAAAACTCTCGGGAACGCGGATTTCACGGTGATCTGCGCGGTGCCCGAGACGAGTTTCGGCACCCTGCGGAACGCCCAGGATTTCGCGGGCCTGCTTGCGGGCTTCATCCTCTGCGGAGGCTGGATGCTGCTCGTCATGTTCCTCTATTCCTCCATGCTGGTGCGCAAGATCCTGGCCATGACCGATTTCGTGCGGACCATCCACGGCAGCGGCGACGTGAAGCTGATGAAGCCGTTTAAGGCAAGGGACGAGCTGAAGGAGCTCTCGGACAGCTACAATGCCATGGCCGGGGAGCTGAAGCAGAACCTGGAGCGCGAGTACATGCTCGGCATGGCCAAGCGCAATTCGGACCTAAAGGCGCTGCAGGCGCAGATCAATCCCCACTTCCTCTACAACACGCTGGAACTTGTGGACTACTATGCCTTTGAGCAGCAGCCGGAAATCGTCGAGGAGATCGTGAAGGACCTGGCCGATTTCTACCGGCTCGGCCTGAACAACGGAAGCGACCTCTACAGCCTCTGGAAGGAGATAAAACTGATCACCTCCTGGTTCGACATCCAGAGGATACGCTGGCAGAGCAATTTTGACCTGAAAATCGACATTCCCGAGGAGCTGGGGCAGTGCCAGATCCCGCCCTTCACGCTGCAGCCCCTGGTCGAGAATGCGGTGATGCACGGAATCCGCGGAACGAAGGAGCACGGTGGAGAGGTCGGGATCAGCGCGAGGCGGAGCGGGAACAATATCGAGATCCTCGTCACCGACGACGGCGTCGGGATGTCCCCGGAACTCGTGGAGGAACTGAACAGGGAGATGGACGTCGTCTCGGAGGACACGGTGAGCGGAAGCCACTACGGGATACAGAACAGCAACCAGCGGCTGAAGATCATCTTCGGCAAAGAGTACGGGATGAGCGTAAAGAGCGCGGAGGACAGGGGAACCACGGTCACGGTGACCATCCCTGCCAGCTAAGGAGGCGGAAATGATTGCAAGGAGCAGAAAACTGCGGAGCTTCGCGTGGGTTTTGGCTCTCGCCGCCCTTATCGGATCCCTGGCCTCCTGCGGAGCTGTGCCGGGGGCGGCAGTCCCGGCGGCATCCGGTGAAGAAGCCGCCGGCATGGAGGACGCCGGGAGTGCCAACCCCTGGGCGGAGCTTACGGACTTCAGCGAGCACCGGACGGTGCGCATGCTGGTCGTCGGAGACAGGCCTTCCGACATGGACGAGGTGCTGGAGCACATCAACCGCCGCCTGAATGCGCTGATCAACACAGATCTGGAGCTCTCCTTCATCACGCTCTCCGACTGGTCGGTGGTGTATCCACTGATGCTGACCGGCGCGGACCAGCTGGACCTTATTTATACCTCCTACTGGTGCAATTACCAGAGGGAGGCCGCGCGCGGCGCGTTTCTTGAGCTGGACAACACCTTCCTTTCGGAGTACATGCCGGAGAGCCTCGCGGGAACACCCCCTGAGGTCTGGGACTACGCCAGGGTAAACGGCCGCCTCTTCGCGGTGCCGAGGAGCTACACGGACAACGCGAGCTACGGCGCGGCGCTGATCCGGAAGGATGCCCTCGACGCGGCGGGCATGGAGAGCGTCACAAGCTATGACGGGTATGAGGAGTTTTTACTGAAGAGCTCGTCCTTCGGGCTCGGCGGCTACGGGCTCTACGCGTTCCCCTCCCTTCCGATGACCGCGCAGCTCATGATGCCGCGGGAGCATCTTCTCTACGTTACGGACGACATGAGCAGCACCCTTGTCTGGGACAGCGATGAGGGGGAGATCACGCCGGAGAACGTGGAGTACCTCTACATGACGGACGAGTATGCCCGGTACTGCCTCCGGATGGCGGAGTACGCGAAGGCCGGAGTCTGGCCCTCCAACGCGATCTCCGGGATGAAGCACGTGCAGTGGCAGTTCGAGGACGGGCGAAGCTACTCGATGATCGCGAGGACGCAGGAGGCGCAGCAGTACATCGACGCCGTCGAGGCGAAGGGGCACGAGGTTGTCTACACCTGCCTTCTGGATGAGGATGCCTTTACCATGCCTTCCGATTATTCCGGGGATATGATGGCCGTCTCGCGCTTCTCCGCCGATCCGGTCCGCGCCGCCATCTGCCTTGACGCCCTCCGGTGCGACCGGGAGCTGAATTTCCTCTGCCAGGGAGGCATCGAGGGAAGGCACTATATTTTGAACGATGACGGGACGCGCAGCCCCGGCCCGGAGGCGGCAGACTACCCCTGGTCCTGCTGGGCCTGGGCTCTCAGGAACCGGGACTTCTACCCCGGGGAGCAGCTGTCCGCCGAGGTGGAGGAGGTGAGCCGGGAGATGGCCCGCCGGCAGTTCCCTGCGGAGAAATGGCCCTTCGGCGGCTTTACGCTGGACAACTCGAAGTATGCGGCGGAGACCGCGCTTATGGGCTCCATTGTGGAGGAGTACCGCTACTCCTTTGATCTTGGCGTCTTCGGGGACGAGACGGGGGCAAAACTGGAGCAGTTCCGGGAGGCGCTCCGGGACGCGGGGATGGATACGGTGCTTGACGACTGGAAGAGGCAGGTGGAGGAACGACTGAAGGCTGCGAGGTAAAGGGGCAGAGAGTTGCAAACTTCTATTGAAAGGCTTCGCTTGTTCGGGGCCCCCTGGGGACGCCTCTCGGCTCTGCTTAAGACGCAGCGGCACATAAGCGGGCATAATACGCCCGCTAAGTGCCGGCGTCTACACAAGCCCCAGGGGGCATCCCGAACAATGCTCAGCCTGTCATGGCTGTGGACAAGCCCTCGTCCCTTTACCCTGCAGACATGGGTTAAGAAGCGGCGCCCGGAAGAGCGCTTTTTTTCGTGGGAAATGACAGGTTATCGAAATTGAACCGAAAATCGCGCTTTCCTATACTGAAATCAGGAGAAATGCCTGCGGGCGGGGCTTGCCCGCAGGCGCGGTGAAGTACCGGAAACAGAGGCTTTCCGGGGCGGCAGGTGCTCCGGAGAAAGATAGGTAAGACAGGAAAGGAAAGGTGAAGGTATGAAGGTTGCGATTATCGGAGCAAGCGGAAGAGTCGGCGGACTCGTCGCCGACGAGCTGGTTGCGCGCGGACATGAGGTGACCGGTCTGGTGATCGATCCCGAAAACATCCGCAACAAGCAGGTGAAGGCGGTGGAGAAGAACGTCTTCGCCTTAAAGAAGGAGGATCTGGAGGGATTCGACGTGGTGGTCAGCGCCTTCGGCCAGTTCACGCCCGGCCTCGGCTTCCAGCATCAGACCGCGATGATGACGCTGATCCACGCGATGCAGGAGCTCCCGGACACCCGCCTCGTGGTCGTCGGCGGCGCGGCGAGCCTCTATCAGGACGAGACAAAGGAGCACCGCGCGCTCGAGCTTATTCCCGAGAAATTCCACGAGGTTCCCTCGAACATGTTCGAGGCCTTCAAGATGCTGCAGGAGAGCTCCGTCAAATGGACCTACTTCAGCCCGGCATTCACCTTTGATCCCAAGGGGACCCGCACGGGCAAATATAAGCTCGGCACCGATTTCCTCTTCAACAACGATGAGGGAGAGAGCTACATCAGCTACGCGGACTACGCGCTGGCCATGGCGGACGAGATCGAGAACGGGAACTTCATCCGCCGCCGCTTCACCGCGGTTTCGAACAAGAACGGCGAGGAGGAAGAGCTTGTCGCGCTGAAGAAGGAATTCCCGGATGTGGAATTCGAGGGCCTCTCCCAGTACAAGGCGCCTTCGGTGCTGGAGCTGGCAGGGAAGAGTTTTTACCTCATCATGGATGAGGGCGTCGAGGGAACCCTCTTCTTCAATTCGGGCGAGGTGGTGACCTGGATGCCTGTCGGCGGGGCCGTACGCGCGGACCGCTACGACTGCATGAAGGTGGATGAGGACACCTACCTCGTCAATCTCGAGGTCGAGGGAGCCGTCCCGCGCACCGGCGTCTCCCTGGTGCTGGATCTGCAGCAGAGCCTGGTCACGGCGGTCATCGCCCACTCCGGCACGAGCCGCCGCTTCCCGAACCTTGTGACCAACGAAATCCTCTTCGGCGCCATCAAGACCGAGGGAAAGCCGCTGCCGAAGAAGCGCCACGGCTTCACCAGCGACCTCGTCGGAACCCGCATCCGCTGGAGGTACAACGCCAACGGCTTCCAGGTGACGCACGTCTATTTCGACGCCAACTACATCCGCGTTCCGCTGCCGAGGAAGGACGACAAGTCCGATTTCGCGAGGGCGATGCGCGAGAATCCCTACGACGAGCGCTGCTACTACATCAAAATCAAGAAGAACATCTACCTGCTGTCCTTCCTGGAGAGCAACATGACCTACCGCGGGCGCACCGGCAACAACATGCTGGTTCTCATGGACATCGCGAGGCTCCATGACTGCGGGCGCTCCTTCGGCTTAGGCGGCACGGGGCTTCCGGAGAACTACATGTTCTCGGCCATCGGCACCTGGATCGAGGCGGAGGATGAGGACACCCGCGAGAGCAAGTACCGCGTGTAACAGCTTCTCCCGCATAAGGTGAAGCTGCTGCCGGGCTCTACATCGGGCAGAGGCACAGCCAGGGCGGGCCGGCCGCGCCGGAAGCGCGCGGAGGAAGGCAAAAGCGCGGAGGAAGGGTAAGTGGTGGACGGAATGAAGGCAGGAGGAAACAATCTGTCGGGAAACATCGTCACCGCGGAGGCCCTCCGGTTTAAGAGAAACGCGGAGGAGGGACTCCGCCGCGAGGAGTGGACAGTAAGGCAGGGAATGGTGCTCTGTGAGGCGGAGCCTGCCGGAACGAGGCAGAAGGGCCGGGATCCGGAGGAGTCGAAGGAGAACCGCAGGACCCTGCAGAAAATCAGAATAATGGAGAGGACGATCATGGAAAGAAAGGTATCAGCAGCAGTACAGGAAGCGCGCAAGGCAGTGTTCCCGGGAGGGCTTTCCCGGTACCGCGCGCCCTTATCGAGGGAGCTTGAGGGACAGCACATGGACCTGGTATTCGACGACGCGCCGGTGATGCACGTCTCGTTCCCCGGCCGGAACAGGATCAGTTTTGACTTCGAGGGCCAAAACTATACCGAAGCCTGCCAGGTGCAGAAGGCCGCGGACGGCGCGTATTTCATCATGGCGGAGATCGCCGGGAGCAGCCCCCGCAGGGGATTTATGATCGTGATGGATGTCTTTGAGCGCCTGGTGACGGCAGTTTTCGCGGCGCAGGGCGAGGTGAAGGATTTCCCGAAGCTGGTGACCCGCACCGTGCATTTCGGCGCGATCGACACCGGCGAGGAGGAACTGCCGGAGAAGAGGGCGTGCTACACCAGGGACCTCATCGGCAAGAAGATCGACTGGACCTACAACCCGGATTTCTCCATCATCCACGTCTATCTGGACAACAACTGCTACACCGTGGCCCGGAACGAGGAGATGCAGAAGAGGATGGAGCAGATGAAGCGCGAGAACCCGGAGCGCTTCAACCGCCCGAGACCGAATCCGTACTACGAGGAAAACTGCCTCTATATCAAGCTGCGCGAGAACCTTTATCTCTTCTCCTTCGTCGAGAAGAACTCCGGCAGCGGGACCCAGGGCCTCATGGTCATCAACACCGACCGCGTGACCGACGTCGGCTGCTTCTGGGGCTGCAACCCCGACGGAATCCCGGAGGCCTACACCTTCAACGCCTACGGCAAGTGGGTGCGTGAGGAGATCCCGGAGGACCACACGCTGGAGAAGATCGCGGAGAAGAAGGCCGAGTGAGGCGCCGGAAGGAAGAATGAGCCGGGCATGCCGGCGCCGGGACGGAGGATGAGTCCGGCAAAGAGGGAAGCGGCGCCGGAATACCCGGAGGAAAAGTATGAGGATGCAGGAGGAATTAGGATGGGAGTGGAAGGAAAGGAATTCCCGGACGTGAGTTTTGAGGGAAATTCCAAATACCGCGGTGCGCCGGTGACGGAGCTGGGCGGCCGGTCCTTTGAGCTTCTCCTGGACAACGGAAAGCAGGGAGCGCTGGTTTTCCACAGCGGCATGCTCTTAACCTGGCGGCCGATCGGCGGCAGGGCCCGCACGGAGCGGTATGACTGTCTGAAGGCGGATGAGGATACGTATTTCGTGAACATCGAGCCGAAGGATTATCATCCCCGCACAGGTATCGTGCTGGTGATGGACCTGGAGCAGAGTCTGGTGACGGTGCTGCTCTCCCGCCAGGAGGTGGACGAGCGCTATCCGGACAAGGTGGTCAACGAGTTCGTGTTCGGCGCGATCCGCAGGCCGGACGGCTCCGTGCCGGTGAAGCGGCACGGCTTTACCAGCGACCTGGTGGGGTGCCGGGTAAGGTGGAGGTATTCGGACAGTTTTGCCGTCTCGCACGTCTACTACGACGCGCGCTACATGCGCATGCCGGTGCCGTCGAAGGAGAAGGACCCGGAGCGGTGGGAGATCTTTCATAAGAATCCCTACGACGTTCCGTGCAGCTATGTGAAGATCAAGGAAAACATCTACTTCGTCTCGTTCATCGAGGACTTCACGCAGACCCGGGGCAGGGTCGGAAGCAGCCTTACGCTTCTCATGGACATCAGCAGGCTGCACGACGTGGGCAGGTCCTACGGCACCTGGGCCGGCAAGTGGGAGAACTACCTCTTCTCCGCGGTCGGCACCTGGGAGGAGCCCACGGAGGAGGACCTGAACCCGGAGAGCCCGTACAGAGTTTAGTGGAAATGGAGATAAAAGTTTGAGAGTCCTGCGGATGCAGGACTTTCAAACTGCGCCATCGGTGCCTGCGCACCGGGCGCCGCATTCGGCAAAACCGCATTCGCGGATTTTGCCTCAGCGAGGAGACAATATGAAAATCGCGATTATCGGAGCAAGCGGCCGGGCGGGCAGCCTGATCGCGAAGGAGCTCCTGGACCGGGGCCACGAGGTCACGGGATATGTCATGCACCCGGAAAAGGTGAAGGACGAGAGGATAAAGGTGATCCGGAAGAGCATTTTTGAGCTCTCCGAGGCGGATCTGAAGGACTATGACGTGGTGATCAACGCCTTCGGCCAGTTCGCCCCCGGGCTGGGCTTCCAGTACCAGACCTCGACCCAGAGCCTGATCCACGCAATGAAGAACCTGCCGGGGGTCCGCCTCCTCTTCGTGGGCGGCGCGGCAAGCCTTTACACGGATCCGGAGAAGGAACACATGGCCATAGAGCGGATCCCGGAGAAATTCCGCGAGGTGCCCTCCAACATGTACGCGGAGCTGGAGATGCTGAGGAAGAGCGATATCAACTGGACCTTCTTCAGTCCGGCCTTCACCTTTGACGCGGCGGGACCGCGCACGGGAAGCTACACCTTAGGCACGGATTTTGTTTTTAATAACGACGAGGGCGAGAGCTACATCAGCTACGCGGATTACGCGATCGCCATGGCGGACGAGGTGGAGAAAGGGCAGTTCGCGGGCGGCCGCCGCTTCACCGCGGTCTCCAATAAGAACCCGAAGGCGGCGGAGCCGGAAGTTGAGGAAAAAGTTTTGACCCGGCTTTCCGAGGAGCTTGCCGGAGATGACCTCACGCTCGTGTCCTCTGAGACCTTGCTGGGATCGGAGGAAGGAGAGTCCGGGGCGCCGGAAGCCGCAACGGAAGCGGAGAAGAAGCCCGAAGGCAAGGAATTCCCCGATGTGGAGTTCGAGGGCGTCGTGTCCCAGTACCGCGCGCCGCTGGTGTATGAGCTGGCCGGGAAGAGTTTTCACCTGATTCTCGACAACGGCGAGGAGGGAGCGCTGATTTTCCACACCGGACGGCTGCTCACCTGGTCGCTGGTCGGCGGCGATTCCTGGACGGAGCGGTACGAGTGCAACAAGATCGACGAGGACACGTATCTTGTGGTCTTCGAGATCACGAATTCCAAGCCGCGCACCGGAATCACGTTCATTCTGGACATGGAGCAGTCCCTTGTTACCGAGGTGCTGGCCTACCAGGGAACCAACCGGAAATATCCGGATATGGTGTACAACGATTTCGTCTTCGGCGCGATCGCCCTGGACAACCGGCCGCTTCCGAAGAAGCGCCACGGCTTCACCGACGCGCTCATGGGCACAAGGATCATCTGGCGCTACTACGCTAATGCGGAGCGCGGAATCCCGCACGTCTATGCGGATCCCAACTATATGCGCCTGCCGCTGCCGCCGGAGGATGACCACTCGCCCATGGCGGAGGCCATGCGCGCCAATCCGTACGACGAGCCCGCGCGGTTCATCAAGATCAAGGAGAACATCTATGCCGCCTCCTTCCTGGAGCAGCACCACACCGAGCGCGGCGGGATAGGCAACAACATGCTCGTCTGCCTCGACATCGCAAGGTTAAAGAACATCGGCCGCTCCTTCGGCCTGCACCGCGACCGCACGCCGGAGAACTACATCTTCAACGCCTACGGCAAGTGGATGGAGGCCGGCGAAAACGACCGATACCAGAGCGTATACCGCGTATAAGGTGCCAGGGGACGGTTCTCCGGCAAGTTGTCAGAAAACTGACCAGGGGACGGTTCTGTGGCGAGTTTTCTGACAACTCACCACAGAACCGTCCCCTGGCTCACCAGATTCCCAGTGCGGCGGCTTTTGTCCGGATGAAGTCCGTGGCCTTGCGGTAATCCTCGGGATCCGTCATGTGCTCCAGCATGAGACAGACGTCAGGATCGGGAAGGGCTGCCGCCCGCCTGAGATAGGTGTCGTAGTCGAGATGGCCTGTCCCGGGGCGGCACTCATCGAGGTGCACGGTCAGCTTTCCGCTTAACGTGATATCCTTCGCGTGGCAGGACCGGATACTGGTGCCCAGCTTGTCGAACCACTCGTCGATGATTTCGCCGCTGCGGTAATACTTCTCCGGGCTGCTGATGATGTTGACGATGTCGAGATGCACGCCGAAGCCCTTCCTGTCTATCGCCCGGATAAGATCCAGGTAGCTGTCCGGGGTGTTGGGATACATCCAGGGCATGGGCTCGAGTGAGTACACCGTATTCGTCGGATTGACCGCGTCCACGATGCGCTGAACCGACGAAACAATCGCGTCAAAGCCGCGCTTCGTGAGGTTGTCCGGGTGGTGGCCGTCCCACTGTTCGCCAAAGGAACCCGCGATGTTTACACAGCAGCGGGCACCGATGTAGTCCGCGAGCTCCAGCTGCCGGATGCAGTAGTTCACTGCCGCCTCCCGCTCCGCTTCGTCGGCCGCGAGGACATTGCGCCAGGCGCCGATCTCGCAGATTACCAGGTCTGCTTCCCTTGCCGCCTGTGCAAAGTGGTCGATCACGGCAGTTTCCGCCCGGTGATCGACAGGGAAATATACTGCGGAATACCCGCACTTTTTCGCCGCTTCCGCCCATTCCTCCGGGGTCTTCCACGG